>JAABUW010007117.1_pt1 | contig 13642 bp, 16 predicted proteins | sample 5560081 | NCBI WGS metagenome assembly JAABUW01 (sample SAMN10711882, study PRJNA513363) | rock metagenome | isolation source: Antarctica rocks | place: Antarctica: Victoria Land, Knobhead sud
TGAGGCTGGGGGGAGTGATGATACTGTTTTGGGCATAGATTTGGGGCTGGGTGAGGGTGGTGGGAATGGGGAGGGGAGTAAGTTTGGGGAGGAGATTGTGTGGCGGTCGAGTGTGTGGGAGGACGGGGAGAGGTTCTGGCAGATACCTGGCATGAGCAGTCCGCTATCCGCGAGAGGTGAGACGCCGAGGAAGGATAGATTGTTGGAGAGGCCGATGAGTATTCAGATGACGCCGAAGAGTTTGTATGATTCGGACGGATTTTTGAGGACGTGAGAGGGAAGTAATTAATAATGTGTAGGTAGTTTTGGATATGAAGACTTTGCTTCTTTCCATAACAGCACAAAGTGCGTGCATGCGAGTGGTACTGCTGCTCTTGATGGCTGTAACTCGACCTTGAAGTAGGGCGACGACATGGATCTCGTGTCGTGGTACTGTACAAGCCAGGGCAGAGCAGACGCTCTAGCGGCTGTCCTTGGCGGACATGCGCAAGCACTGCTGCTCTCGGCCATTGATGTCGTCTATCATCCACTGCACTCAGGATGCTCTGCGTTGCCATCGTCACTGGTTGCTCGTCTTACTCCGGCCGCTCTCCCTTCACCCCGTCCGCTGCCACTTCCCCTCCACCTCATCCCCATCCCCATTAACCTCCGCCGCCGTCCTCGTCCTCCCCGCCCCCTCACCCAACCCCTCACCCTCGTCCGCTCCAAACACAGCCGTACCCTCCGCCAACCTAAATTCCCCATCCTCCCCCACAAACTCATGCATATTCTCGCTCGTAATCCAGCCCGTAGCTCCAGGCGCCGTCTCATCGAACCCTATCCCACCCATGCCTCCCTCCTCATCCGAGTCTCCAGCCGCCGGCGGATCGGGATTCAGCTCTTGACAATCCGATATAGCCTTGAACAGAACCTGGGCAGCAGCATTCGGGTTCTCGCTGTTTACCTCGTGACCGGCTAGTCGGTGCTCCGAAATATTCGGTATAACGCGCAGCTGAACGAACACGACATCCTCGTCCGCGGTCTCCGAGTCCGATAAATTAAGCCCCAGCAGCACCCCTCGCCCGTCTTGCGCATGGACTGTAATAGTCGGATATGCGATCTGCGCTCCTTTGACCATGGACGGGGAGAAGAGGGTCAGGTGGGTGGAAGTGACCCAGACATCGACGCCGCTGAAGACAGTCTCGCCATCTTCTCCGGTTGATACGAAGGTGAGGTTGCGGAGTTCGAGGAGGGCGGGTTGGGAGTCGAGGTCTGCGGGGGAGATTTTGATGTCGGCGTTGGTGTTGTGGAAGTGCAGGATCGGCTTTATACTAGCGAAGGAAGAGGGAGTTTGTGATTCGTATTCGGCGAGGGCGATGAAGTCCGATAGTTGGGGAGCGGTGGTAGTTCGTTCGAGCGCCATGGTTTGGTGTTGCTATGTTTTGAGGATGTTTTATGGAAGATTTTCATGTGAAAGACGCGAATTTGAGATGACGTGCATTTTGGCCCCTAACTGGGACCCTTCTTCAGCATTCACTTTACAACTTGGTTGAGTATGCCAATTTTGAGGCGACTGCAAGTATGCCATAGCAGTATCTGTGCCTACGAGCACCCAAAGCTAGCGATGGACGAGCACCCAAACCCTTCGCTAGCTTTCAACGAAACCGCCTCCCCTCTCCCCTCCCGTCCCCAGCACCAGGCAAACGCATCCCCGGCACACCCATCCCCATCGACATATGATACTCAAACCTCCTCACCAGATCCTGCCGCTCCTCCTCCACCTGCTTCGCCTTCTCCACCGCTGCCAGAGACGCTTCAACGTACCTTGATCTGATCCCCTCAGCGTCATCATTGTCGAAATTTATGACAATCGCGTCGTCTTTGAGATGCTTAAGTTCTGGTGTCGAGATCTCGATGGCGCTGGTCTCCATTCCTGCTTCTGACATTGTGCGGATCATCTGGTTGCATTGCTGGTTGAGAGGTGATCTAGGAGCAGACGTAGCTTCTGCGAGGCCGAGGAGGTCGATGATAGATGTTGGTTCGATGGAGAGAATTAGCTTTGGTACGAGGCTGAGGTAGAGGGGCGCTGTTTCGTGGAGCTAAGTATAAGTAAGCGATTAGCAACTGTTCTGCCTCTCTGTCCTGGCCATCGAGGATGGATACATGCTCATACCCAATCAAGTACTTCACTCAAATCTCCATCCCGAATCGTGCAACTAAACTCGTTGGCAGCATAGAACAAGGGTGCAGCTTCATTGTGCACCGCACGACACGTCCGTAGGAGAGGCGGCACGAAGCGCCAGTGCCTGACCACGATATGTCTGCCTTCGCCCGTGAGCGGTACATGAGGCGATGCTACTCCCGTCAGCCAGAACACAATGCTTCGCGAGATGATATCAGCACCTACAGTGTTTCTGGACCGGCACCGCCTCCGCATAAGTCATCGCCAGCGCGTAGACCCTCAGCCGAACTGCCTCTGGAAGCCGGAAGAGTGGCGACTCCGCTGTAGCATTCGGAGGGATACTCGAAGGTGGGAGAGCGAAGACACTGCAATGGTGTCAGTAGGACGCCTCCGCAGGTTGGAAATGAGAGCGATCATACCGTGCGTTTCGGTCGTCGTCGACCAACGAGAGGCCACACTGCGCGTGTTCGAGACCGACGCTCCGCTTGTGCACGTGCTCGAGGGCGTGCCTCGCCTGCTCAGTATCGTAGGTCTGCTGGTAGTGGTGGGTAGCCATGTTGCGTGAGACGGGAGGTGGCGAAGGCATCTTGCCGGTCGAGAGACTCTTGCTAAGGAAGGTACGAGATGTCGTGAGTAAAAATATGAAGTGACGTTGGACTTAGCTTTGGCACATGACAGTTTACCCGCAAATCAGAACAATCCGGAGTCGATCACATTAAAATCACCTCACCTGGCCGAAACATCCCACTGGAGATAGAGAAATATTGTATTCATCAAGGCACCACCGCCCAGCACCCCATCCACTATCGTCAATCAATCGCTCAAATCCGGATTCGCAACAAACAACCGCCCGCCACCCATAGTCATCGTCCGATCATCCACACTCCCTCTCCGCCGCAACTCATCACTCGTATGCCCTTCCTGCTGCAACGGCCGTGACCGCTGCGGCAACCCACTCACGCCACCAAACCGCTGCTCCTCCGCTTCTTCGCCTCCAAAGTAGTCGCCAGACATCTGTCCATACTGATTCGGCACCGGCGTCTCATCCGCGACATCCGGAGGGGTCTCGACAGGACTATGCCCGCTGCGAGGCGTGGAGCCGCTGCTATATCCTCTATCCGGGTTAAGGAACGATGTAGCCGGCTGCCGTCCGCTAGCCACGCTCGACCCTCGGCTGCCGTTGCGGGAATGGTATTGCTTGACGTATTTCGAGTCCTGCTCTTCGTCGCTATCATTCTCGTCGACTTCCGTAGCACTGAGTCGCATCGGCACACCCGCGCCAGCTAGATTGCCCTGTCCAGTGTATGCGTTCGCCTTTGGCAACCCATGATGCCGGATCTTGCTCCTGATACCAATGCTCTGCGGAGCGTTATTGCTACTCGTGCTGTACCGGTGTGAGCCTCCTGCCACGTCTTTAGCGGCTTGCATCTTTATCGCGCGCCGGCGGGCGAGGATTTCCGGGTTCTCGACTTGTGCGCGATCGCACCAGACGGTGGCTTTTTGCTTGCGCATGAGGGCGACGTAGGAAGTGGGAGAGGCGGTCGAGCCGTTAGAGCGGGAGGAGGTTGAGCGGCGGGGTTGCGAGGTGGTCGTTGGGGCACGTTGGAGGCCAGCGTTGGCGGTGGAGGTGGTAGAGGTAGTGGCATTGGAAAGTGTATGACGGTCTCGTTGTGGGTATTGCTGCTGTGGTGGCGGGGGACCGGCAGAGTATATGGTGTTTCCTGGTGATGACGACGACGAATTGGTCATCGTACGAGAGTACGTTCGTTGGTCTGCGCCATATTGTGCTGGCGGTTGCTGTATTTGCGGCTGCTGCAGATTGTTGTAAGATGCTCTTGCCGGCACTGGTTTGCGGTGTGGATGTTGCAGCGACTGCGCAGGATTCATCATCGCGGCGGTCGACATTGCAATGTTTCCAAGACTTCCTCTTCACAATTGTTTCCCGGTGGATATAGTTAAATATCCTCTGGAAACACCCGAAGTTCTGAAAGATCTTCTCGTGAGATTGTTTATGCTTTCTACAGCACCCTTCTAATCGCCGGCCGAGAACCTTCTGAATTTGGCAGCAGCAGAGTAAGCTTCTTGAGCCGCAATGCAGGTGTCCTTGCAGGGCTGATCACGGATCTCCGAGCTGTTCTCCAAGGTGGTGCAAATAACAAATGAAGTGGACAGGTGCTTGAGTCGTAAGCGGTGTTGTTGGTCTTAAGTGTACGGATAACTTTCAGCTGAGGCCCACAGCCTTTGAGCTACCTCCACAGGATTGTGGGTACGGCAAACTATCGCCTGTCCGGTGGTGGATGGATGCTACTGCAACGCACGCAAGCTCGATAGCGTGCAGGATGCGAGGCAAATATTGTAAGGTTGGTAGCAGGCAGGTAGGTTAGGGCCAATATAACGATAAGCCCTTCGGAGTCTGTGTTTGCGCAAAGTCAGCACCGCGTTTCCCGCCTCATGATCCCCTCATCGCCAATGCATATGACCGGGCGTGCCATGGGGATTCTGCCGAGCTCTCCGATCCCACGGGCGTTCGCTGTAGCATGTGCATCGACGCTGCAGCAATGCGATAGGGCGGCCCGGCGTGAGATGCGCCACGCCCGGGATCCTGCCTTGTAGGGGCGAGCTCTAGACCCGAGAGGACTCACCTCGATATAATCCAGCTTCGGGGCCAATGGCGGGTATATTGGAGGCTGCGCCGATAATTAAACAGTGAGGTTGAATTGAGGTGAGGTTGGAAGTGAGATGTGGCTGTTGGCCGGAAGTGAGGGGTTTGATGTAGATCTGTGATCAAACGCAAGGAACAAGATATAGATCCCTGGCCACTAATGAGCGGCCTGCTAATTATGTGCCGGATTCTCGAGATTCCAATGGCGCTTTATCAGCTCTGTTCGGCGGCAACGGTTTAACGTTCTATCTTGAGTGTCCGATGCTCAACCCGAGAAGTACTTCGCTATTAGCATCTGTGGCATGCTCGCAACGTCACAGCTCCAGTTCTTCGACCCAAAAATAAGGTCATCATCGCACCGACGGCTCGGACAATGCGAACTGGCGCGGTTATTTGGCAGTGGCTCGTGGGAGCTAAACCCTCTTTTTGCCTTGTAGGCACAACGAGGCTTCGCCAAGTCGCCGATATGTCGCCATCGATGATCGCAGGTGGCGGGTCTTGAGCATCACCTCCCACAAGCACATTTACATTCCACCCACCACTGGAGCAGGACCCAAAAGAGACCTTGTCGGCAACGGGCAGGCAGGATCTCCAAATGTTGGATAAGCCTTTCAGCCCACGCCCGCACCAAGCAATGTTAGGGCAGCCACCCGTATCCGGGACCGATAGTTCCACGCCTCGTGCGGGACTCCACCAGCCGTTGCCAAAATACCTCATCGATGCGACCTCACTCGGGATAGTTTTAGCACCGGATGGGTCTATTGGCTTCAGCGAATCTGCTCCTCTGCGGGCACATCGCACACACGCTGTACGAGGATACCGTCCGGAACGATGGATCGGATCCTGTGGCCGCCTGCCCTGTGGCCGCCTCCAAGGAACGTTCTCGGGATCAGTCAGGAACAGCGTCCGGCTGCTATTTCGAGACTCAGCGCCCATATGTGCCGGAGTAAGCTGACAGGCACGAGCGCTTTGTATTTTCTACACTGCATGCCCTAGTTCCGGATCTCGAGGCTCGCAGTCTTCACCCCCGTACCGGAGTAAAATGCTGAAGGAGTCTCTGTGTTGAAAAGCGATGGCGGAATGTCCAGTACCGATCAGCCAGTCCGCCACAGGCCATACGTTGTGGCTTTTTTCCAAGTTCATGCAGCACGACCAGTGGAGAGCCGTGTGATGCACGAAGGCTCGCCCACCTCCTCGACAGTAAAAGGTCTGTTGTCCAGGGAATGACATGGCCGCCCTCTAACGGCAGGTAACGAGAAAGGTGAGCAGTCTTGCGATCAGTAAGATTAGTAGACGCTCTCTAAGACGTCGCGTGCCAGCATCAAGCTTCCACGATCGTGGAGATAACGTACAATTCATCACTAGAGAATCGCTTACTCCCTTATATGACCTTCGACTGAAAGGTAATCAGTGATCTGTTTGGTACAGTCCTTGTTACTTATAGCCCGATCAGAATGACAGCTACAGACGACCATTTGTTTAGTACGGAGTGCGACATAAGAGCCGACCGCCTCGAACTTTGTCCCTCGAACTTTGTCCCTCGAACTTGCACAACATGGCACACGAACACCGCCCCGGAATCGTCAGGAAGATCCTCTCTCGCTTCTGGCAAAGCTGTCGGTGCCGCTACACCAGACGTCCAAGGGACGACCGGCCTCCAGCAACCAACGAGAAGGAGCCAGGCCACAATGCAGCCTCGTCTTCGGCGATTTCGGTATCTGATGTGGCCTCGTCGTGCGATACTACCTCATTAATATCGCTCAAGCTCTCGCCGCCATCCGAGCCATCGATCGTCCTACCGGGCAGAGCTACGGAAGCTGCTGATATCTCACCTATGATGAGCCTTCCTGCCGAGCTACGCAACTCCATCTACAAAGATGTGTTACTGTCGGACAAGACTGTTGACCTCGGGAAATTTTAAGCTCAAACAGCATTACTGCGGACATGCCGGCAAATCCGCCGTGAGGCGTCTCAAATGTTCTACGCCCAGGCAGTTTTCCTTGCAACCTTTGACCTCTACCAACGGCGGCGAATCATCCTAAACTGGCTATACTGCATTGGCAAAGACCAGGCCTCACTCATCACGCACCTGGAGCTTAGCCTTCATACTCCGTCACTATACAACGAGTGCCTGGGCTGCGTGACAACCTTCGCTGCAGCACTGCTTTCCATGGGAGTACGTCGAGAAGCCATCCTTGGAAAAGGGCCAGGAAAAGACTCCGACTTCAGCCAGACCTGTGCTCTCGCGGTCAGACGCGCGGCTTCGGAGTACTCATGTTGTATCGCAGACTGCGGAGGCAACTCTCGAGCTAGGAGAGCAGAGTCGCGAGAAGTTTTGGGACTGTATCAAGCTAAGGTGGATAGTATCCGACATAGGAGGGTTGATTCTGACCGGAAGGCCGCAAAGGAGTACCTTAATCACATCTTGAGCACTGTGAGCTTAGGGAAAGAAACCGTCACACTGCGGCGGGTTAATCTCGAGGTCTTGTCGATACGTTTGTCCTAACTCTCCGAATCGCTGGCGGAGCGGGAAGACTCTCCAGACAGCGGAAGAGTAGCTCGAGCACAATTTGGACAGTCAAGATGAATTCCGCGATCACTCGATTGCTGGAACGGAGTGTTTAACACTAAGAGTGGAACCAGTGAACCAGTTGGAGATTTCCTCGGTGGATCTGGTAGCAAGAGGTTTGGATAACAGCTTACTCTTCGGACTAACAATAACTTGGTGGCCGAAGATTATGTGTTACCACAGACCTGGATCGTCTGAACCACTATTCTGCCACATGACACTGGAATCGACCCACCAGCATAAAGCTGCTTATTCACTCTGGTCCAACCTACCTATTGCTTTGAGCTGGTTGGTGATGATCACAATTACCTACCTCGTGGACATGCTATAACTTGCGCGCGTTCGAATTTCAGCGACCAAACCCCTGCAAGGCTTCGTCTTGATCTCGAAGATGCAGAATCCCGACAGGCCACTACAGCTCCGGACCCCAGCTCAGGGGATGCGGTCCGAGCTACGAGAGGTCTTCACGCACATCAGCATCTCGGTCACATCTCGATGCCATCGCCTGAAGCGTGATCTGCGTCCTAGCACAGCTACCATCGGTGGCTTCAAATTCATGAGCCTACCCCCCGAACTGCGAAATATGATTTATCGATACCTGGTGCCCGATGAGCCCGTTAGTATCACACGTCGGAATTTCTTCTCGAAGACTCCCAAGATCCACCAGCGCACGGCTTTCTTGCGCACCTGCAGCCAAATTCGACGCGAAGCCTCGCAAGTGTTCTATACGCACGCAAAGTTCTCCGCCAAAACGTCGTCCCTGTTCTTCCACCAGCAACGCAATCAAACCTTGGAATGGTTGCGCTTGATCGGAGAAGAGCGCACCTCGAGTATCACGCATCTGAGCATCGACCTTGGCAACCATGAGTGCTGGTGTTCCACTTGTCACAAAGCTTTCGCGCTCTACCTGATGCACCTCGGAGTGAGCCTGGACTCTATCCATGTCTCCGAGGACGGAAAATTCTTGTGGTCTATGACAGTCACCCTCGCAAAGATGTACATCGAAAAACCTAGCCAGCTCCGAGCCGATGCGATTACGTATCGAGGTTTCGCGACAGATTGCCAGCGTTGGGCGAGCCATGCTCAAGATCGACTGGCAGAGGCTTTGAGTGAAGGGGCTGCAGAGGCATGGCGGAGAAGTTCCGCGCGTCGGATCACTAACGCGGCGGATTGGGATGGTCGGGCGAGAGAAAAGGAAGAGGAAGCAGAGACTGAAGACAAGAAGGTGGAAGCTCTAGTAGCAGCCATCGCTCCAAAGGCTGCTGGCAGTAAGGAGTGCAGACCATGCATCAGCTTGAGTGCGCCTCCTCCAATGATACCGCGGGTACACATCTACCCTCGCTACACACTAGCGGACAGGCTTTCATCATTTCTCTGGGGTGGCATGTAGATGCAAGGTGGAGCTATGGATGCTTCAAACCAAATAGCAAATCATCTGGGTGGCACTAGAGGGTATAAGGGTTCTCCGAGATACAATCGGACAACATGTTAGGCTCTGTGCTGCAGCACATCATTCAAATAGGCAATACATCTTCACTAATAGCATCGAGAGAATACACAATACGAAGTCAATTCTGGCTTACCTATGTCTTGCGTCTCTCTCGCCGGGTGATCCTGCCTGAAATAATTACTTTGAAGACTTGACTACGCACGACCGTCGTTCCCGGCCTTGACCATCCACCAAGGGCTCTCTGGTACCACAAATCGCACTGCAACCCAAGTCCTGCCAGCCGTATCTCCGCACCAGACCTCGCCTTCATCCTGACTCCGAACCCAACGATGGCGTCTACTATAAGCGAAGTCAACAGCACCGCTGCCTCTCCGAAAGGTCTCTTACAGATCCTCCCACCAGCGCTGCGCAACATCATTTACCGCGAGGTCCTAGTTTCGGCAAATACCCGAATCGACTTCTCAAAGGCAGAGATCCACGCACAAACTGCGTTGCTTCGAACTTGCCGCCGAACGCGATCCGAAGCCACAGAAATCTTTCTCGCCGAGAACAAATTCTTGCTCCGAGTAGGCGACACCGAGGGCTCGCACGGCATCCTTGCATGGATCAGGTTGATGGGCGAAGAGCATGCGTCCTGGTCCAGGACCTTGACCGTCGGGAAAAGTGGAGGATTATGGGAGGCCGAAAGGTACAGGAAATCGAGTTGAGAAAGACCCCGATGACTGTCCAACCACGAGGCTTGGAACAAGGCTTGCGACGCTGGTGGAGGTGGGTGCAATACGTGTCGAAGAAGCCGAGACCTTCCATCTCTTGGTGTGGGATTGGCAGAACCTGGGATGCCGCCTTGATGCACTCGAAGACGCTATGTATCAGGCGATGAACCTGTGGAGGCACGTCTAGGAGTTCCACAATGGGTCGAGTCGAGTTCAGAAGCGTGGCCTGAGCGATGAATACAATCATCTCTCATTCGGCTCCCGCCCTCGTCCTTCTCCGTCAATCCTTCTCGGTACATCTTCCGCCGCCAGTTTGTTGTCGGATATGTTATTCCGGTACAAGAAGAACTGCGTGAACACAGCGAAGTCCAGACCAAGCGTTCCAGCACTTCCTATCAGCCAGCTCAAGTTAACCAAGATGTACGTCTTGTACACGTCGTATGCTTCTCCAGGTTTGCAATGGCTTTCGTGCCAGTGCCCGTGGCGGTGGCTGCTGCAGATCGGCTCGAATGCAAGGATACTGCAAACGTATGTGAGGTTGCCAAAGCAGGCGAAGATGAAAAACAAGGCATTGAGACCTGTTGTATTGATATTAGCCACATGTGCTGCGCTATTATAGGACATGTGTCGTTACCTTCGGTAGATTTCCTGCGATAGTTGAGCAGGATCTGAGGAACCCTCGAGCCAAGATAGAATACAGCACAGATATAGCCAAAGATCTGGCCCCAGAAGCTAAAGTGTAAAGACTGTGCCTGATCGTCCGCCGGTGTCGTACCGTGATGCGAAGGCGGTGGCTGCGAAGGGCTCAAATAGTAGCCTGCTACGCCTGCTAGAACCACGAGAACGATCGCAGTGCTGTTGAACAGAATGGCTTGGATCCACGAACGGGGCTGACTTGGCTTCAAAGCTTCGGTTTCATCGGCATCCTTTGGCTGTGGATGCATTGGTGTTGCTGGGGAGAGACCAGTCCCGTCAAGGCTTGCAAACCTGTCTCGGAACGATGACTGCGACCGCGTCCTGGAAGTCGGATCGAGAGCTCCAGCAGTAAGTCTTTCCGGCGCATGTCCGTTCGCGTGACCATTGCCGATGAGTGGCGTACGTTCACTTGTACTGCCGTTGGAGACCTCTGCAGGTTTTCGTGACTTGGGGTCGCGGAAGGAGAATCCACGGTAGTAGAAGCATTGTGCAATCAAGAGGATGTCGGCAAAGGTGTAATAAATAGCAAGAATAATCATCGTTGGCAGCACCTTTTGCAGCACAGCTCCGATAATGTTGAAAAAGTCCCCAGCAAGCCATATTACCAAGAATTCCATCGAGAGGCCCTCCGCTGAGCTTCGCCGGAAATTCTCGATGATTTGAGGGCTGAAGACGACCACCCAGCACGCGATGCTGATAGAACCGCAGATACCACTAATCGCTTCGATGTCGAAATCATATCCGCTTGAAGGTGGAAACATGGTGCCGGTTCTTACCGCTATACCAAATCGTCCGTATAAGTCGGGTTGTAGGCAATAGAAGGACAGTCGAGTCTCCCGATGTAACGAGTGTTGAGCCGAGTGATCCTGCTGGCAAGGGAACGGAGTGGCACAACTGGTGTAAAAATGACTCTCACAGTAAAGAAAAGAATCTCGTGTTCTTGACAAAATTGGACGGGTTTTACGTAAGGAGTACAGACGCGTGCGGCTCTAATAAGGTTTACGCCGGCGGAAACCCCTGCAGATAAAAATCGAGCCCTAAAAATCACTTTTCTTGATATTTGCACCTCCCAGCAAGACAACAACATGCCTGGTCTTGTAAGCCCAACCCTGAGTTCGGATGATGTCGACGCCCTGCTATATTTGACCCGTGTCAATGAGACGGCGGAACTGCAGCAGACGCTCTCAGATCTCACTCAGAAATACAACTGCTTGCCGGGAGATGTCATCGCTTCTGCTGTTGATCCGGACTCAGGCAATACGGTACTTCACTTCGCCTCCGCGAACGGCTTCCTAGATCTGGTAAAGTCTTTTCTACATCAGCTTGTCCCTGTGGCCAACACGAACGGAGTGAACGGGACCTCAGCGGACCAGAGTCAATCGCCTCAGTTCGTCAACAGGCAAAATCAGGAAGGCAACACACCGCTGCACTGGGCAGCCTACAATGGCCACTTGGAGATCGTCAAGTCTCTGATAGATGTTGGCGCGGACATGTGGATCAAGAACTCGGCTGGTCATTTAGCAATGTTTGAGGCAGAGCGGGCGGAGAAGAATGATGTCGTGCAGCATCTTCTGCAAACCGGCGGTGCTCACGTAGAACGAGGTGGTGTTGAAACCGAACCAACGATAGACGAGATCGTCGACGTCGATACCAGCCCGGGGGAGGATGAGGCGACCAGCAGTGGCGCAGCACAGCAAACCGGTATGGGGGATGTAGATATGCATGATCGCCAACCTTGAGCTGGCGACTCCGGCTTAGCACAACGCGTAACCAGATGACCCAAAGTCTCCGCGCGCAGACTTGCTCCGGAGTCCATTCCATATGGGAAGCTCAGCATGTCGGACTGAAGGCGTCCGCCAGACACCTAGCTCGGAGAAGAGCATAGTTGGAGTTGGAGGAGCAGAATGATGGGCAAGCCACTCTCTGTTCGACCGGGAAAGGAGAGAAGTCACGATCCACAGAAGCTCTGCTTCCATCACGTTCCGCTGGCACCTCTACGGTGAGCAGGTTAGGGCTTGCTCTACAGCGGAGAACACAAGCTGAGAGAGCGAATTGTAGATCAGAAGCATTTCAGAGATTTGTGCTAGATACGCTCCGAGTCAGAAGCCAGTGCAAACATTAACGCCTCACTACCCCGATGCACCTCGCCGAGCCAATTTCGATTTCCAACGCCGGAAAACCAGATATCTATTCCCTGATGAGCGCCCCAAACACAGTCTGTCGTTATTGTCTGTACAGGCGCCACCAAACTATGTACTTAAAACAACTTGCACTTTCTTAGCAAGTCAAACCCGGTATGCATGCAAGTGCACTCGCACAGATCCCCAAGCTGTTCACCGCGCCAGCGCACGAAGTCGTGCTCGAAGTCCTTTGTAGACGTTGACGATCGCGTGGACGATGTAGACGTAGACGACCGAGTGGTCGTTGATAGACTCGAAGACGTCACCGTCGTCGTGACTGCCACTTGCGTGATGATACTTGTGCTTACGCAGGTCACCACGCCGCCAACGCCCGAGGAGCACGAGGAAGTTGGCACGGTGACGCTGATGCTTCGCACACTCGAGATCGTGAGACCACCGGGGCAAGTCACTAGGCTACTAAGACCTGTCGAGCAGGAGGTGACAGTCGTGACGCTCTGAATGGTCGTTGTGGAAATGGTCGGCGACGTCACGGTTGGCAGTGCTGGTACAGAGGTTGATGTGCCTCCCAGGCCGCCGAGCATGCCGCTGAGACCAGCGCCGAGAGTGCCTCCCAGACCAGCTCCAGCAGTCGCTGAGACACCAAGGCCAAGCCTGCTCGAGCCTAAGCTGGCACTGACTCCGAGACCAAGATCGACGGAGACGGATAGGCTGGCTACCACGGAGGCTTGTACGTTCAGAATTGTGCTGCTTGACACGCCGAGGCCGACTCCAGCACCAGCACTAACAACGGGACCACCGGTCACCAGAACGCACCCGTTCAGAATATTTCCGCCGTTCGAGCAAGTTGTCGGTGGAACGCCGGCCGTTGTTACACCGTTGGCGCCAGCGACTATGGAGGATATTCCGTCGGTGTTGACCGGTACTGTCGGATTGAGTGTAGGCGATGCTGTAGGCATCGAGACGGAAGGCCCTGTAGTAGGCACTCCGACGGAGAGGCTTGGAGCGGACGCTGACCCGGTAGGAATCGAAACGACATTCGAGGGCGAAGCAGCTGGCGGATATGTGTTTGATGGCGCTCCAGGGGCCGCACGTCCAGCATAGTTGACGAGTCTGACTGCCGCAACGTAATGTCTTGGACCTGGTATGGTGGTCTCGCCCACACTGTTCTTGAGATAGCAGACTCCAGGTCCGTTGCCGCCAGGCACACCGACGTAGGTGAAGGTCGTGCAGTATTGAGCACCGCCGTTTGT
>JAABUW010007123.1_pt1 | contig 13633 bp, 15 predicted proteins | sample 5560081 | NCBI WGS metagenome assembly JAABUW01 (sample SAMN10711882, study PRJNA513363) | rock metagenome | isolation source: Antarctica rocks | place: Antarctica: Victoria Land, Knobhead sud
GGTATCATGATCATGTATACTACAGACACAAATTCGTGCCAAATGGCCGTATTGTACAGTGCTCACCCACATGCTACCACGCCAGCTCGTTCCTTCCTCAATGCGATCTCGCCCGCCACCTCGCTCATTGAACGCGCACATATCCGCTCTTCACGCAATGCCTTTTGACTCGCACTCCTCGCTATCCACCCATTTGCCCAGATCTCCACATCTAAGCTCCAAACGCACCACCCCCAGCCGCGCCTCCCCTCTGCGCCGCCTCCCCTTGCATCTTCTCCGAGACCTTCACATTCACCTCAAAGAACTTGGCCACGCATCGATCGAGGCAGACTGATTCGCCTTTGTTGAGATCCGCTTCGCGGTATGTGGGTGGGATGCATTTGCGGGTGCAGGTGTCTACTAGTCTGTGCGGCAAAGCATTAGCGACGACCGCTGGGGGTGTTGGTGGATGAGGTTAAGGAGTGTTGGTGAGGCACGTGAGCCACTGAAAGAATGGGGATGGCGGAAGGGGAGGAGTGGGACGCAACGCACTGGTTGAACATGTTGGAGACCATCTCGATCTCTGCTTCTGCGGCGGCGATCTTCTCGGCGGAGGAGGGGGGAGCCCGCGCGCCGAATCCGAACATGGACATGCTGGCGGGTGTTGAAGGAGTAGACTTGGGCGGTTGTTGGTCGTTGGGTGGTTGGTTTGTTGTTGTTGGCTTCGGTCGTTGGTGTGTGCGATCGTAGTTGTCCCGCACAGTCGTTTCGTGTGTATCGGAATGGTTGTGATGAGGATGTCGTTGGCTGTGAATGTGAATGGGAGTCCTACAGCTCGAAATGTCTCTGGTTGGTCAAGATCTACCGGACGCTAGCGGCTGCTCTCCCGAGGTGACATTGACTGTCCAAATCCACTTCACTTCCTTTCCTCTACGCAACATCCGTACTACACTGACCATTCCGTATCTTCCCAGCATTCCGCCAACACTTTCCAGACAAAAAGTACTACAGCGAGTGGTATGGCTAAGCCGGCGACACTAAGACGAAGTATCTCACCTCCGACAAGTCGCAGAGCGTCAAGCGCGCAGGCAGAAGCAGCTGGACCAGTTGCAAGACAGCACGAATTTGGAGAACGACATGATACCGACGAGCCTGCGAAGAAGAGTGAAACCTCATCATTCGACCACGGACCTACTCTTGCTGCTATAGAAGCAGGTCAGGCACGGATTCATGATCATCTTTCCCACTTTGCCACCCACCTAGCTCAAGCAGCCCGCCCGTCATCTCCTCCACGGCTGAGCATAGATGACTTCAGATCACTGTACCTACGCAACCAGCACAGTCATGGTCACCACTTCGTCGTGCATCAACACGACCATCCAGTCGCCGGTATATAGAGAACCATTCCACGTAGTAGCAGCGACTGATGGCAGGTAAGGTGTTCACTACGATCTCAGACTGCAATTCTCCGAGTCAAGTACAATCTCCTTCGCCATTCCGTATGGTTTACCAGGCAATCCGAACTCTATTCGACCCAATCGAATGGCTATTGAGACTCGTGTACACAACCTATGGGTGGGTAACAAGAGAAGCTGTCTATCATATTACCTTTTCCTTATATCTTCTTCCAACGCGCTCACTGATCCATGCAGAACAATCTGATCGAGTCTGCCTCACATTCAACGGGCTCCCTACTCATCTGGGATACTGGCGAGTACGAAATCCTCCCTAGCAAGGCGGAGAAGAACAAGCGCAGCACCGATGACGAGCTCTCAGATGGCGATGCCAAAGACAGTATCGATAGTCGTACTCAAAGCGAGAGACTCTTCGCCAGTTTTCAGTCCCGTCACATCCGCTTGCGTCTGCACGGTCGAAGGCTACCGACCAACTACACAGTCTCCTTCCGCCTTCCATCGGCGAATGACCGCTCCGATCAGGCGAAGAGGCCGAAACGCAAACGGCGGCGTGTCGAGCCTGCAAAGCCGAAAGCAGCCGAAGCAACGGAGAGTGAAGCCAGGGATACCGATCTTTCAGTATCGACGAGCACCCAAGCTGCCGATGGCGCAGCTGCGGCCATGGCCTCTGACGACGAGGGCGAGGATGCCACGATCCGAGCCAATAACGCCTACACCGGTGCTATCAATTCCATTGGATCCATCCATCAGCGAAATTGGTTCTTGACCCTCGATAGGCGCAACTCTGGCTTTCGTAAGACTCGAGATGACGGCCGGTGGGTTGGAGACTGGGAACCTTTCTATGTGCGAGGCAGGGAGCACGAGCGAAGCCTCATCACTGGACGAAGTGCAGACCAGGTTATGGAGGACGAAGGGGTGGAGAAGTTCGTGGGTAGGAAGATGTGGAGGCCGATTATGGAGTGAAGCATCATCGCGTACGAAAACTTCCATCCGGGTAGGGAACTCGACAGCCACTGACTATTTCGGTCGGACATGAGTGGAACCATGTGACCCATACGTCGCATTGTTTCACAGTCAGTTTGATGGCATCATTGTTCGGTGCACACTATTAAGACACCTAGTTCGGTTTCACAAAATGCAATCGGTACTGTTTCGAAGACGTGGAGCGTGCGCTGCTGTGCCGGTTCTTGGCACGTTTTCTTATGCGATGTCCAGCATTGCCATTGGACTAAGCGCCGCCCCTCGTCTCTCATAACGGGACATTCGGTCGTTTTCTCTCAGCATGTCAAGACCATCTACGAGCAACCCTCATGCCGAACGACGAGGACCTCCGGAAGCTGAAAAGACTTGCCGATCAGTATCGCATCAACCAAACCTTTCAGAGCAATGACTGGCCAGCGGCACATATTTCAACCTTCCGAAGTGTCCAAGAGCTCGGTCAAACGTGTTTTCGAGAGTATAGCGACAGTATCGACGCACTGCCTGGTGATAGACCTTGGAGACGCCAAAACAAGGCTCGGGCGGAGTGGCTCGCAGAACAGGCACGCCGCCTAGCGACGAACTCTGCCAACGAAAGTGCGTGGCGAATGCGCATCGAGCACGTAATCTTGGAACGATTCTCGGTCGAGGTTGCATGGTGTGTCTTGCCTCAACCGTTACCGAACCCATTTAAAACTGACATCTCCGAGTCCGAGTTGCAAGCAACGTTTGTGGAGGTCAGAGATCGAGACGTCCTTCACAGGGTCAAGTCCGTTGTGGACTGAGCTGGACCAACGTAGACTCAAGCGGAGGAGTTGCGAGTGTCCGCTTGAGACGCGCCCACAGGACAAGTACATCTCTTATTCGATCATCATCTTTGGCTCATCGAAACCCGCGACTAATCAGGTGGCAGATTCGAGGCCGGCATAAGCAGAGTGTTTGAAGAGCGCATCGAAGAGACGATCGTGCATCACGACACGGAGGAGGAGTTGCCGAAACAGAGACCAGACCGTATGATCGGCCTAAGGGAGACAAACAATATTCGTCAACTCCTTAACCAGCCGCCTCGAGGCCTTCCGGATACCAATGAACAAAAGCTGAGAGATCTGGTGCGATGTGCCCCGTTCAAGTGGCAATCAAGTCCTCTTCTATTCCCCTTCCTGGTGTTGGAGGCGAAATCTGATTCAACTCCAGCCAGCTTCTCGGACATCCAGACGCAGACTTCGTTTCCTATATGGTCACTACTGAATCTCCAAAGGGATCTTCGCTTACAGCGCCCAGTAGTCAGCGGGGCGCCAGAGGCTTTAGTCTGGTTCCTTGGGTATAGAGGCAATGACTGGAAGATATACGGATGTTATGTCAGCACGAATCCCGAGTCAGAATGCACTTATGTGAGTTACTTGACTGTCGGACTGCCTCATCAGGTTTTTGAAGATTCATATCAAATACTGATTGGGAAACGACAGAACATTCACTACCTGCAAAGTGGTGACATCACAACGAAAGACGGCGCCCTCCAGCTTCTTTTGCTTTTAGACTACATCGTGGACTGGGCGAGAGATACCTTGCGGCCTGCCATCATCGCGCAGTTGAGGTCGTTAGCCATGGGGCGCGATTTCGACGAGATATCTCGTGGTCCAGAGAGTGACATCATATCCAAGGAGAGGACGATTCGGGACTGGGTGTCCCGTATCCCCAGCACTGTCGCACAGGACGAGACTGCCCATATGCCGACGAACAACTCAACTGAGCTACGTTTTCATGGAGACCTTGTCTCGGTGAGTCCACCAGATACCGAATTTGGCATTGTACGGCCAGTTTCAGCCGCGACTCTCCAACTCTCGGGTCTGCGCCTCACAGAGGGCAACGTTGAGAGTTTACTGGCGTTGAGTGATGGCCCTGAACACGGCAAATCTTATAGTGCCTGCGCAAGGAAGCTTGTGAACGAGCTAACGAGGTGGGATGAAACTCTCGTTGTTCTAGGAGCCGATCTGGATGATATTGAACGTGTTTGGGCCGACGACCAAAAGATGGCGCTCGAGCCGTTTGACGAAGGATCAGGAGCAGAGTTCTACGCCGTGTTGGAATACCGATGTTTCATGACCGTAGCATGGGAGATTGTTCGAGAAATCAGCTATTGGGCGATTTCCAAATCGGCATTCGCTGTGCTTTGCAAGCATGCTAAGTTCCAGAAGAAGCATTCCCGGATCGACTCGTTTCCAGAGAGACTGCGCCCATGCTCTGGTACAAGAGTCGAAGACACGGTCGCATGTCTTCGATCGGGCTCTTCGTGGCAGGTACTTCTCTCAGCCCTGTCGAGCACTCTCTTGACCTTCTATCCGGAACCGGCGAGGAAGCGAGGGGAATCGTCAACGTTCGTTGAGTCTCTTGGGTTCGGATGTCCTGGTGCGATTCGAGTAAGGTACTTCGTTGGAGACTACTTGAAGAAGACCGCAGGTTTGGCCCGCAGAAGGAAGAAGGCCGGGCCAGGCTCTCCTGAAGCGAAGAAACATAAGTCATTGGATGCTTGGGAACAAAAAACGAGTAATCGGTCGTTTCGGAGAATATCTAAGCGAGCGGTCGGATTTGTCGAGGCTGCTCACGATCCAGCTGATTGTACCAGATGTAGTCGCGGCAAACAAGACTTGTTTATGCTGAAACACTGGAATAAGGAAGACATCCCGTTACCCACAGCGTATGGTGCAATTTTGGCCGCATCTTTGCAAGAGGAGTACGCGGATGCTTCTTCGCATCAACAACGCCACGATCTCAGTCTGTTCGTGCTAGAGTATTCGCCTTGGCTGGAGGACCAAATGTCTATCTCAACCATCGTCGAAGACCTAGCGCAGGACACATCGATCTACCATACAATCCGTCATGAACCATCGGCCGGCATTGCTGGTGTTCAGGCTGTGCTTTGGAACCTCCCACGACCTTACAGAAGGACTACGAGAAGACAACGTTTGGACATTCAACGATGGACAAGAGAGCTTAATGGATAACCGACACCGATGTCAGCTGTTACCAATGAGTCGATGCCTTTATGGCTGAACAACAAATACTGCTATATTACCTCAAGAAGGGTATGCCGTACGATGATGCGTTGGTGGCCATGATACAGTATCGCGATGACAAGATCCAGGAAATCAAGGCGCTCCGCGAGCGACGTGGAGAGCTTTCGACGGGCATTAACGCCAGTTCTTTGCGACTTACCGACTTTTGGAGAGACTCTCATCCTGACAGGGACTATCTTTGGCCACCGGAGGAGTTGCGGCTACGGGGATAATGAGGCAGTCGTGGTCTCGCGGAGTTCTAGCTTCTCGTATCCTGGAGTCGGACACTCTATAAGAACTGCACTCCAGACACGACATGAGTTTGTAGCCGCTTTTAGAGCATAGGTAGTCCCGCGCAATCGTCTCATTAGTCACTACAGACCTTTGGAAGTACAATCTGCCGACACATGGTCCAATATCACCACCACACGAATACAAGCATCAAAACAAGAAACTCCACACCATTCCAAGCATCAGAACTCCGACATCATCCATAGTCCCTGCTACGCACGCATCACCTCACTATCCGATGGCTGGTCTCGATCAAGCCAATCTGCTCAACATATGCTGTGGACACGGGGTAGAATCTGTCAGTATACGTCTCACGTGTCTCACTTGTCTTAGCAGGGGAGGGGGTAGTCGATCCCATCAACATACCAAGCAATCTGCCGTCATCCTATCTTCCATGCCGCGGCAAGTGATCAAGAATGGCAAGGCATACTTTAGTTGCTTCTTCGCCTCTGCCAACTTGTGGTCCATAGCATGCCTCTTGCCTAGTTTGTAGGCACTGTTGGCCATCATCGTTAGCAGGATCTCGGGTTATGATTGGAGATTGTCATGGACTCACGTCTCGCCTTTGGTCTTCTGCATGAAGCTAGGCTCTTGAGCCAGCAACTCCAGCATACGCTCGTATGCGCGTGGCACATCTTCAGGTCCGACGACGTCATTATCAGGGTTCGCCGCTCCGATGTCACCCATGAAGTCTGCGCGCTCAATTTGCTTCTGAAGATGCCAGAGTCCTTGACGACGAGTCTCGGTTCGAGCTGCGTAATCAGTGTTTCCGCAGGCGAGACCTGTAGGGCAGAAGGGTAAAAGGGTCAGCAAGTGTCTCAACCTTTTCGAAGAGTCCAAAAGGTCTCAGAGCGCGGAACGGAGTCTGATCGTGTCTCGGAGAACGATTTTGCCCATCAGTACTTACAGGTGCATACGAAGTCATATCGTCTCAGAGACCGGTCCCTCTCGATCTTCGTTGCTATTTCACTCGCATAGGAGTCAAGGATTTCTTCGTTCATGCGGATGTCCTTGGCTGCGCGGACAATATAGACCCCCGTGTCATCGTAGTACGCATACGTAGTGTTGGGGATACATGAGTGGTTGAGACGTGCAGCGTCTTTAAAGAAAGCATGAGTGAACACACTTGTCTCGGTGTTGTTGTTCTTGAAGATGGCAACCACCTTCCCGACCTTCAGCGCATCCTCTTTTGAGTGACACGGAGAACCGGCGGCTTTCGCATACTCGAGGAGTTTCGACTCGCTCGCCACGTAGGTATACCAATCGAGGTAGAACCTAGAGCGGCGTGGTCAGCAGGTGTCTCGAGCTTGAGATCAAGCTCAAAAGGTCTCAAAGCATGGCAGGCTGCTTATCGTATGCCGGAGAGCACTGCCACCGATCGATACTGACTCACTGCTGTTGTTTAGAGGACAATCGCTGAAATTCGGCCCAGATTCTTGAAGGGGGAGGACCGCCTTCGGAGTGATTCTAAAGTGACGCATAGCTGGGTCAGCGAGGGTCTCAGAGCTTGTATCGAGCTAAACACGGCATCACACGTCGCATGGTTGCTGATTGCGGCTCGCAGAACCAGTCGGCCTGTTGGATTTGACTTACATCAACATTGAATTCCACCTCAAACATGTACTTCTCCTGGATGATGATCTCGCCGGCACTAATTTGTCGGGTAGCAAATGCACCATATCCTTGGCCTTTACCTGCATCGACGAGGGGCGAGCGGTCGACGTGCCAGACGACACCACTGGGTGGGGTGGCTGGGCGAGAGCTTGATCTGGACTGAGACTTTGACGCTGATCTCTCCTGGCTTGGCTGCCGACCGCGTGCTGCTGAGGATTCCGATGGTATGCTCGACATGGCTGTGGGTCGACGGAGATCAATGGATACTGCTGTGTGCGGCAAGGTAAAAGTATGATGTTGTGAAAGAGAAAACGCCTTCGAGTTCCTGTATTGCACTTCTTAAACCAATCGGGCGAGGTGTTTGCTCCTCGATGACCCATGATTTGACCTTTGAGTCAGGGCAGGGCATGTGCCTGGAGCAAACACACCTAGCAAATGTTTCCCAAAGTCGGGACCTTCCCCATGCTGTTGAGCGAGGGGCTGATACTCAGCGAACGTATCATGTTGGCTGAGTACGGAAAGCGTGAGTAAGAAGACAACAAAGTTCTGAGGAGGTGAGTGAGGAAGACTCTCAAGATCGATTGATACAAGATTTCGTATACTTGATTCCTCTCGCCTGTTTAGATTTCCGGACCAACGCAGTGCCCAACATACCTTCTGCGGGTGGGCATATCGCGCAGACGCTCCAGTATGGTATCGATCACAAGATCTGTGTGCGGCCCATGCAGGATTCGCGCTCACGCATCCTCGCTGGGCATCTTCAACGTATTGAGCCAATATCAGTACATTGGTCTATGCCGGAGTCTCGTTGCCGCGTTAGAGAGAACGTGCACCACTGAGGACTTCGGCGATCCGATGGCCTAATTGCTGGTAGTCCCGCAGTTGCTGCTGACGTCGAGCGTAATGCAATGCACTTCCGCCGTGTCTCCCTTTGGGCTTATTGGGTCGTAAGGCGACTTCAATGATCTCAAAGTCCGTTGGCAAATTCTATGCCATGGGCTTAATCCATTCTTGTTCCAGAAGGAGCTGTTCGCAGAAGCCATCGAAACTGTTGTACGGCTTGGCCCGAACGGAGACACCCAAGTCGCTCGAACCCAGGACTTCCAGACGTAGTTCCTTCAGACAGGTACAGTAACATATAAGCCTACAAACGGAGGGGAGCCGCACGAAGAGATCGACAACCATAGTAATTCTCTCGATCGCGGCTAACTGTCGTGTGCTGAAATTGCTCGTTGTTTCCCTAGTTGAGACTGACAGACCCGGCAATCTGATATCCACGAAGCGGAACTTGAGGTGATTCAGGGAATAGAAGAAACTGAAAGCTTCATCGTGGACCAGCCGGCACGTCTGTAGCAAGGCCAGAGGTGATGGTTGTGCTGCGTCCGCATTCGCAGGTGTCATAGCAAGCTCCGAAGTCTCGGGACAGGACCTCTTGATAGGAAGCGTGAGTACGCGGGCAGAGAACTCATTACGAAGCTCGGCTGGTAAGGTGAGCAGCCGACTCTGGGTTTGTGGGTGCGTTTGGGCAGGAGTGGGAGTAATCTTGGACTCGTCAAGTGCCGTGGTTGGTGTTTTCGAAAGTATTGTATCGTACAGTAAACCTCTCTACTTCCAGCGCCGATTGTAAGTGCATCAAGGGACGAAGCAGAGGAGACAGATTCGTGGCGGCAGGATAAGGCAGACTATGAACGGGCACTAGAAACGGGCCGGTGAGAGTAGTCAGCATAAATTATCGACACAAGTCAAGCAAGTACACAGCTTGAATACAACTACAGGACCATGGATATCGTGACCACCGATAGACGAATACATACCGAGTATCCTGTGAGATTCTTGTCAATATTGTATTATGCTTGTACACGTCTTCGGGTGCCGCCACACACATTTATCAATGATCAATGCTGTCCGATCTCCATGAGCGAACACGTATGGTGTCAGTAGCAGACCTGTACGCCACAGCCTCTCCCACCGCGCTGTTACCACACTCCCACCTCGGGCTGGTTGGCACTTCGCTTCAATGATTATCCCCTCCCTGCCGTAACACTTCCGATGATAACGAAGCTTGCCCTCCGCTTTCGCCACGGCCTCCTCCTCATGTCCTCCGGCCCCCAGCGTCAGCTGATTGCAGGTGTGCTTGCTGATATGCTTCGAGCTTCGACCGACACCACACAACGATGCAATGTACTGTCCAGTATTCGCGGTGTCTGCGACGGTGCGCAATGCGGTGTGCGTTCTGGAATAATTCGGAGATCTCGTGCGCGAAAGTGGACAATCCATCGTTCCGTGGAACTGACATCGTGACCCCTTCGCAGAGAGGCAGATATACCTTGATGGTCTGGAGACTTTGAGGTAACTCGCAGGCTGCATTATGCAGCTTGACTCGCCATTTCAAGAGGTTCTTGGGGTGGAATTCTTGAACGCCATCCTTAATCCGGTTGCCGAAATAGAGATCAGCCACAAGGTACAAGTGGAGTATCCTGAGCATTTTACATCCGCCGGAAAGAGCAGACAGGTGCGCGGAAGTTTCTCGACGCTGTCTTCCACCACAGTGAGCCTTTCGATGTTGGCCAGCTGAACGGTGAAACAACTCATGCGACCAGAGTAGACGGTTGCGGACTCAAGATCCTGGCATCTCAGCTGGAAATGATTTATAGCACAGAAGAGGCCGCTCGCCTCGTCGTTGATGAGATGACACACTCGCAGAATCGAGAGGACCGATGGTCCGCCCTTCCAGGGTACTGAATCTGCTGGTACAAGCTCCACTGCACCGTTCCTACGTGATGGCGCCTCCAGAGCCAAAGAGTAGATCCTGCAACGTATTTCCGTGGGTAGTGTGAAGAAGCTACTCTGCTTTTGCAAGTATACTTGTTGGTGCGCTTGCTTCAACAGGGTCGAGATGTCGTACTGAAGGTCCACGTATTCTTGCGGCAGAACCCCGACCCTCGCCGTTTCTCACGCTCTCTACAATCGTAGCATCGTTGCACATAACGTACCTGTATGTCGGTGGCGTGCTCTGGCAGCGCTCTTGCCGCGACTTTGAGTGCAGCTTGATCCGTCACGAGTCGTCTGCGAAGGTCGACTTCATATTGGCCCTGCGTACAACGATGATGGTAGCCGCGCGACATGGAACGGTATGTGCAACGGCACATGATCCCAGCGTAGACGTCGAAGTGAATTTCTTTGAGACCAGAGTAGTCCCGCAACAGCTTGCACGCAGATTGTAAATCTCCGAGACTCTCGACAGAGACCTCTATCTTCCTGGTGGTAGTTCTGAACAGGTCGGACTTGGGCGTCACCGCGCAGGATGCGAGAAGATTCGCCTCGCCACGTGACAGAAGGCTGTTTGAGGTTCGAAAATGGTTGATGGCGTAGTAGAGGCCTGATGCTTCAGCACTGATCACACGACATGTCTGGAGGAGACCAGGCATAGATGACGGCTCAATCCTCTGGCGCCCTCTGAAATGAATGGTTTCGAAAGCTCTCAGTGCCAAGCTCAGGAGAGAGTCTGAAGAGATTGCAATGCGTTTGTGGGTTTACAGCTATGTCCGGGGTACGGGACGCCATCCTTGTGTGATTATGTCGGACGTAACGGTGGTGTGTAGAGCGAAACGATGACCAGTAGATTCCTGATGATGCCGCGCGGGCATGGGGTGACCAATGAAAGATTGACGTCAATTTCGAATCTGAGTCCATGGATTAACGCGGCGGCACTTAGAGCCATGAGCGCGCGAAGATCCACATTGTGTGAATGATGTCGTTTCTGCAGCCAATCACAGCTTCTTAAGCTCTTAAGCTTGCAGCGCACATGCAGTCGTTAGATCGTTACAGCAAACCTCAGCTGTCCATCCGGATATTGAAATCAGCCTACAAACATGTAGTACTCGTGGTCGAAGGACGGCCAGTGCCGCCAACGCACGGTAAGATACTGGCCCGCTGTATTTCGACGATGCCGAAGAGTCCCTGCTTGGTCCGAGTGCAAGCTAGCCCAACATATACAACCTGCCATCCCTAAAGTCAGGATCGCCAAAGACCAGTTGGTCTGGATGCCAGCCACTTCCGATGCATACTCCAGTAGCATCGTAGATGGGTAGGTTATTGTCGATGCATCCGTAGTGACCATCAGCGGGGGCTAGCTCATTCTGCGCCTGCGCCATGCCCCCTGCGAATAATGATCGATGCTCCAAAGCTGAAGGCATCATACTCCCTTCTGCTTCGGCTTGTTGTTGCTGCCATGAGCGGTCCAAGGACACCGACCTTCCGATCTCTTGATTTAGCCACCCTGAACTCGTCGCCAGATGGCTGACGCTCTCGACAAGATCCATTCCAGGCGGCAATGGTGGAAGATCCTTTTCTACAACGTCTACACCAGTATCGGTCTGCGCCACATACTCCGCTGCCAGAACTGAGCCTGCTGAAGGCTTTATCAGATCTGCAACGAACTCTGTCACACGAGCGAGCGGTATACCTGGGTTGCGGTCGTCCACTCTTGCCTTTGGTCCGTATTCCAGCTTCCGGATGATGCTCTCCATTCTGCGGGATCTCCATGTCCACCAAAGTGCTTGATTAGCGTCAGCCCACCCTCTCAGCTCCACGGAGAGTGCTTCCACAATAGGGCGCAGAGGCGGCTGTTGGAGCAGGGCCCTGATCTGCCGGCTCTGATGCCAACGTCCAGTGACCTTATCAGGTCTACACGACTGTCCGAAGTGCTCGATGAAGGTGTCGAGGCTGTCAAAGTACTTTGCGCAGTGTCCACAGCCGAAGTGTTGTCTTTTGCACTGGAGTTCGATCTTCGTCCATCCTTGGTGTCTGCAATTCAGGTCGTTACTGTCACGGAGGTGCTGGTTCGCTTTGCCTTCTTGACTCGTAAGTGTTTTGCAGGCTGGATTCCGGCAGAAAAAGACTTGAGAGCCGCAGCAGTATGAATTGACATGCTTTTTGAAGTCGTTCGGCCTCGTAAATGTTTGTTCGCACCAAGGGCACCTTCTTTCCCTTGATTTGTTCCTTGGACGTTGACCAGGCTCACTTTCTGCAGTTATCGAACGGCTAGCAGACGGTCGGGTCTCGGAGACATGGCCTTGTCGGGACGTGCGGTGCGGCATGAATGGCAGCTCCGGTACCTGTTGATCCATGGTCGGGGCGAGTGTGTCATACATAACGCTGTCCTCTGCCACAGAAGGCATCCAGATGTTTGAGGAAAAGGCATCCTGATCAGCAGTGCTCCAGCTCGAATGCGAAGAAGCAAAAGAACTTTGCGTGCTCCGCTTTGATGATACAGCTGAACTCGAAGCTGAGGTCGTACTGATCAGCGAAGACCGCCTTTCCTCTTCTACTACGATGAGCGTCAGTCTTGTGTCTAAAGGATGGAGAAGTGATCACCTACATATACGTGCAACAGCGGTATAGCAGCGCTCGCGGTCCTCCAAAGGGATATTAAGAGTATCATATATCCTTTGAATCACTCCGGCTTGGCTGCTCGTTGATTCTGTGGGCGGTCTTCTTGCTTCCATCTCGAGAAGTTGCGCGTCATCAAGATGTTGTCCTTTCTGCTGGAAGCTTGAACCCTGTCCGGATAATATGATTGTGCATGTATCGATTCATCAGGGAGCTTTCGGAAGTCGTGCACTCGGGATGGGAAGCGATGGAGGACGAGATGGGTACGTGTTTGTGTTCGCTCACCCGTCTGCGGCCGCAGCGTTTCACATTTCCCCAAGCTGAGTATGGGTCAAGGGCCTGTCCGGCGTGTTGATGAGCACGCCGTCTCTTCTACACCACGTATGATACAAAGAATTGCGATGCGGCCACGAGTTGACGAGGGTAATTGCCAATTCACAAGTCTTCGATCACTGGAGTACCGTGCTTGACGTAAATCGCATTCTTGCGACTTCGAGGTGTGGACGATGTACGAGGTGAGACGTGTTTCAGCCTCGCGTCCGGAGACTCGCCACCGCAGTTTAAAGATAGGCATGCGGCGCCACTGAAATTGAATTTCCTTGGTGAAAGTACATATCACGTGAGCAGGACACACTGAACGTCTGAGAAGGAAAAGCAGATGAACGCAAAACTATCTGATCATGTTGTAGACGTTGGTCCGCCAAAGCCCATCAATGTGTGAACAGAACCGCACGTCCACTCATTGCAATAGTTCAAAGCGCCACCATACCAACACGATATTGATCATGTCTTAAAGGAAGCGTCGCCGGCCGAAGGTCATCGGGCGGTGGCATCATGTTCGTCCTCAGTCCCCTGGCCTTGTCGTCAGGAGTACCAGGCGTGGTATACTTTGCAATCTTTCTCTTGAGTTTG
>JAABUW010007124.1_pt1 | contig 13631 bp, 16 predicted proteins | sample 5560081 | NCBI WGS metagenome assembly JAABUW01 (sample SAMN10711882, study PRJNA513363) | rock metagenome | isolation source: Antarctica rocks | place: Antarctica: Victoria Land, Knobhead sud
TGTGGCCTCAGGTATTTGGGCATGACTCCAAACCACTCTTGTTGGCAAAGGAAGCGCTAAATAAATAACTCATTATTGAGTATCTGGTGGCAACGCGATCAGCTGCCCGTCACCGACCCCTTGACCTTCTCTGGCCCCACTTTGCATAGTATTCTGTCTCGAAGTGGCACCGGTCCCAACAAACGTCATGACCCACTGTTTGACTTTCACTACTTTAGCAATGCAGACATCTTCAGCGCCCTTGGCCTCCAGCTCCTGAGCACTGTAGAGCCCTTGACGATCATTGACTCCAAGAGTGTTTCTGTAGAGTAGGTCTAGGGTTGTAATGTTTTTCCTCAAGCTCTGCCCGTATACCTTGCCTCTGAATGAGTTTAGGGCCACATTCTTCAAAAGCACAATGTCCTGTGGCCGTAGTTGCGACACCTGAAATCCCATATCACGTCCGTCCACAACGGACGTAGGAGGGTGAAGCCAGATATTGATTCCGAAGCCGGCTTTAGTATCGTCGCCAATGAGCATTTCTATCAATTCAACTTTCCATCTACCTTTGCGAGTTATGATCACGCGTGGCTGAGGTATGGCGATGATACCTGCAACGAGGTTGATGGTCATAGTTTGCGGTTCGATTGACCCAATGTATGCCGCATTGGGAACGTCTCTTAGATCAATTACACGGCCAAAAGACAGCCCTGCTGGCGGAAGTCTTATCCCGGAAGAGATATCTATGTCGCCACTAGACGGCAGGGGAGTACTCTCGTAGCTCGTGGAAAAGGATGTATCAACTGACGACTCGGGGTCAATTATCTGGGAGGACGGTATATCTTCATGGACAGCCAAAGAATGATCGTAATACTGGGAAAGAAGATCATTCTGGCTATATAAAGAAATCTGCGACGCTTGCAGGTAGTCTTCGTCAGGCGAAGACGAGATAAATGAAAGTTCGTCTGTGGTCAAAAAATACGCCTCCTCTTGTCGGTGATCTAGTTCCTCGTCTACCTTTGATGCTTGTGTCAGTCCTGTTGGTAAGTGATTTCGTTCCAAAGAAAGAGATCGCCAAGCTGGCTTGGCATCTTTGCTTAACAGTGATCTCTGAGGTTCCTCACTACTTCGTGAGAAGCAGGGCTGCAATGGAGCACACAGAGCTGCTTCCTTCCAATCCAAGGAAGTTGACAAAGGTGCTCCAGTCAGAAAGATGATCCTGCCTTCATTGTTTATCATTTGTTCTCTTGATATATATTCGTAGGCATAAAATCTTTTGCTCTCCCTTCTTTTGTTAGTCCTTCTCTCACAAACCGATACTACTTTGAAATGTCCTCTCCCTAGCATTACGTTCGGAGCAGCGGTCGCGGCCCAAACGACCTAATCTTCGGGATATTGCCAACAAGCTGCACCCACGCCTGCACATGGAGCATGACACTGCCCATGAACGGAAGAAGCTGACGATCTTCTTAAGTCAGCCTCTTCATTTCCGCGATGCAATTGAGCAATGAGTGGAAGTGGTTACCAACCGGAGGAGACAGAAAATGAAGAGCAAGAGCGCCTACTTTCTCACGACGTCGAGATGACACACATGGCAGATCTAAACCCGGATCAAAGTATCGACGAGGGCCAATCGCATGTGGAAACCAGATATGAAGATGATGAGAGCTGTCGCGAAGTACCGTCAGGACGGCTTGAGCTAGATGGGATGGAATTTCCTGCGGAAGGGAGGCAGATCGAGTACAAAGTGTACAAGAGAAGGTGGTTCGGGCTGATGCAGTTGGTGTTACTCAACATAGTCGTGAGCTGGGACGTAAGCATATTCATGCATTGAAAGCAAACAATTGATTGCCCAGAAAGTGACTGACCCTACAAAAGTGGCTCTCATTCTCCGCCGTCGCAAACACCGCCGCAACCTACTTTTCCACCTCCGCTTCAACAATCAACTGGCTCTCAACCTCCTTTCTCTTCGCCTTCGTTCTAGCCGCCCCTTTCACCCTCTACGCACTCCACACCGGCGGGCCCCGCCTCGCCTTTGTCTGCGCCTCCCTCCTCATCCTCCTGGGGAACTGGATCCGCTACGCCGGCACCCGCATCTCCCCTCCAAGCTTCGGACTTACCATGTTCGGCCAGATCCTCATCGGCCTCGCTCAACCCTTTGTTCTCGCCGCACCGACTCGCTACTCAGACCTCTGGTTCTCCCCGCGTGGCCGTGTCTCTGCTACTGCCATCGCTTCCCTCGCAAACCCCTTCGGCGGCGCTTTGGGCCAGCTCATCAACCCTTTTCTGTGTCCCACCGGCTCCCCGAAGAGTGTCCCGCCGATGGTCCTCTACGTCGCCATCATCTCCTCGGTCGCCACAATCCCCACCTTCTTCCTCCCTTCCAAACCCCCCACCCCCGTCTCCCCCTCCAGCACGCACGCGCAGCTCCCCCTACTTAAAACCCTCTCCCTTCTCGCCCGCTCCCCGTCCTTCTACCTCGTTCTTCTCCCGTTCTCCACCTACGTCGGCTTCTTCAATTCCATCTCCTCCCTCCTCACCCAAATCCTTACCCCCTACTCGTTCTCCGAATCTGAATCCGGCATCGCCGGCGCCCTCCTCATCCTTGTCGGTCTCGTCGCCGCCGCAGTCATCTGCCCGCTAGTCGACCGCTCAAAAGCCTATCTGCCCGTCATAAAAGTTCTTATCGCAATCGTTGCGCTTAGCTACCTAGCATTCATCTGGGCACCCCCAACGCGCAACATCATCGCCCCCTACATCATCCTCAGCATCCTCGGCGCCGCGAGCTTTGGCCTCCTGCCCGTTGTATTAGAGTGGCTAGCCGAAGTCACCTACCCCGTAGGCCCCGAAGCCTCAAGCGTGATCTTATGGACGGGCGGCCAGCTGCTAGGCGGGGTTTTCATCGTCATCAGTGATGCGTTGAAAGTTGGCAGTGAGGGCACTCCACCGTTTCATATGCAGTGGGCGTTGGTTTTCCAGGCGGTACTTGCAATGCTGATTGCGCCGAGCGGGTTTGCGCTGGGATGGGTAGGCGGGAGTGTGAAGAACCAGAGGTTGGATGTTGATAAGGGGAGGGTGGAGGTCGAGAGGGGGGAGTAAGGGAGTAAGGGTGTAAGGGTGTATAAATATTTATATACTCACTTTTGATGTCTATTGTTTCCTGGTACAAACTTTTGGGGGTATAGACATTGCTCAGGGTCGGTCCAGCGAATGGGTGCCACACGGGGCCGTAACGTATGGTTTTGGTATCGCAGGCGCTGTCGGAAAATCAAAGGAAAGACGAGATGGGGAAAGAGGCGTCAACTATCAAAACACTCAAGCACTGTGTGGTCATCAGTTATTGGTTGATGGACGGCGCTTCCCCTGTCCGACGTCTGGGTGAGGGTCCCCGAAACTCCATTGCTATCTTGACAGTCAGGTATCCTTACTTCCAAACGCATTGTATTATCTACAAGCATAAGTTTTGGGCTCTGCACAAGGGACTGCTTATAACGAAACTCCGACTCATTGTCGAATATATAGGAAGAAATGCGCCGCAACTTAATTATTATAAGTGTTCATGAAAGTGTGACCAACGATAGATATGGCGGCTACTGCCCCTTGCTTCCTCCAGACCTCCACTTCAGAATCGATCTGGCACTGAACAACTCAGAATCAACGGAAACCACCAAACAAAGCTAGTAAGTGAACCCTATGCTGAAGGCTTGTCCCAGCCGGATTCAGAGATGTTCGATTCAGTCAGTCTGGTACCAGTGTTCCCGTTCCAAATGATCTTGGGAGAAAAACTCGAATATTGCAACTCCTGTTTTAACGTTCCGCTCAATATGCTTTCGCGACCATGCCCGTTCCTTACAACCGATTTTCTCACAAAGGATTGTGTGGGCAGAGCAAGTGCTTTTGGCTTGGGGATCTGTCCGTCTCTCGTTATGGTGCCCGTAATCTAATTACCTTACCCTTTCTCAGATCTTCCATCGGGGCAAGTGGGCCGATTTTTTTGTCCCAGGAAACCCGGGTGATTGTGCTCGAAGTTGCAGGAGGATGCTTCAGGTATATATATCTTTTTACATTGAAAATTCCGGTCCACCTAAATGGATAGTTTTTTTCTTTTCTTTTTCGAAGCTACATATCTATGTATGTATGGCTAGAGAAAAGGAAGAAACGAGCGAGTCTGGCAGTTGTTGATAAGACTTCCATTCTTCCATTTCCGCAATTTTTGATTCCCAATCGTTTGCGTTTTTCCCTTGTTGTCTTTTGGGGTTTGGACCTTATCGTATTAAGCCATCAGGCAGGTTTCTGATATGGGATTTGAACCATAAACCAAAAACTTCCAACGCATCCTCATGACTTCCCCGCGCAGTAGAATTTTCGTGGAAAGTGCTTTACCATAACTCTTTCATCGCCACCATACATTTAAAGCATCTACTTACTCCTTTTTCTTCTCCAGAGCCGTACTCACCCCAACAATCACATCGTTTTATTCCTCAAAGCCTCCCAGGTTTATTGAACAACCACGTTCGACGTCATCATCATCATCATCATCATCCTTATCATATCATGCATGTAATCCTCAATAAATACAGTGACATCCGCCTCTATTACCTCCGTATTACAAGTCGTGCTATCCAATGCGAAGCTATTGGGCCTCAGCAGTGGTTCTGTCTTAAAAACGTACGATCAACAGCGCCCAGCCAAACCTCAAGGTACTCGTTCCCGTGCATAGCAGACCCTCGCAATGCCAGAAAACGCCGTAGATTTGCCTTCTACGGGGAAAGAGTTGCTTTCTCTCTATTTTATATACCTGCCTACCTACCGGTGCTCTTGAGGGGCTGCGGCGCCGATGACATTCCGGGTATGGCCTGAGTATGTGCGCAGGTCAGGGAACCTTGCCTGCTAAAGATGCTCGTTGCTACTGAAGTTTGGTATCAATTCAGCCACTTCTCTGTAGATCCGTCAACCCAGAAGGCACCCATATACCTGTTGTAATCCAGACGAAGAATGATTCCGTAACAAGGTGCACTAGAGGGATGTCGTACTGGGCCGTGTCGTATCTTTTTGTATCGCAGGCGCTGTGAAGAAGAGACGAGATGGGGAAATAGGGCGGTCGTGTATGCGGGATAGGGAGTGTAGGTTAGAGGAACTGATATTTGTAGATGTACGATCTTGGGGACGCGAGTACGTGCTAATGTACATACTATATAAAGGAGAAGAGATGTATGAATAGAGAAATTACGTTGGTGGAGAGAACGATCTATCTCGGAATGAACAGGAATATATGCTCGGGACAATCCTATCAGATGCATTTATTGATACACTCTAATCTCCCTCTACCGACCAAAGCAATACATCTTTTCTATCCATCTGGAATACGATAGAGTTACATTTTATCAGAAGAGGAAGTCTCATATGCGCAAATGGCTGCCGAGGCTTTGGCGGAGGGTAATGTATGTACATGGCGGATCATCGAGACAATTACTGAGACTCAGGATTGCATAGGCCGACCGTCTGAATTCGAAGTTGCACGCTGTGCTTCTTCTTCGACGTGTTCCGGACGTGTTTACCTTAGTGTTCGGAAGAGTTTTGGAGCTGCACACTGGGTTGCACAGTGGGAGAGGTGGAAGACTATGATAAATCAGATATTTAGCCCAGTTCTTTTCCTTGAAGTCCATGATCCAAGGCAGTTCCTTCTTTGCTCTCTTTGTACCCCACAACCCCACCGTTGGTCATTTCGACAGGGTACAGATTTCACAAAAGTCAGTTATCAGGAGGAACGAAAATGTAGACTTACATTCCTCAACGCAATCTTCCTTCGGCCCCTTGTGATCCGGGTTCTCGTGCTGCTGCGTTACGCGCTCGGCGCACTCATCGTAGTGGTGCTTAAGAGGGGCGCATTGGGCGGAGTGGGCGCATTCTATTCATGAGGATAGAGAAAATTAGTCAACAGATTAGGAATTGTGGTAAGGTGGAACAACATGTGAGGGTGGGTGCGGGATTGGGGGGCGGATATTGGAGCGTGAAAATGTAGTGTAGGCGAGTGGTGTTAGATAGGGGAAGATACTGAACGATAAATCTGAAGTCTGTGTCGCATGACCATAATCCTTCTCTCGGGAGCAGACAATTAGAGCACATACCTTCCTCCAACTTCGGCTTGATATCCTCCGGTTCTTCCTCATCTTCCTCCTCCTCCTCCTCCTTCTCGTCAGCCCCGCCCTCCTCCTCCTCTTCCGCTTCTCCTCCTTCCTCCTCTTCCTTTTTATCCCCTTCCTCCTCACTCTTCTCCTCCCCGTCCTCTTCCTGTCCCTCGTTCTCGGTTTCCTCGGGGGCTGGAGCGTCAGCGTGAGCTTCCGCGAAGGAAAGAGAGGCGTAGAGATCGGAGAGAATGTCGGCGAAGCCCATCGCGGATATGAGGGCGGTGGTTAAATGGGTGGTGGAGAGGGTGGTTGTGGGTTTTAAAGAGCAGTAAAGGTGGTCGGCGGTGGAAGAAAGTTGTGACGGGAAGGGATTTGCCGGGTTGGATTGAAGGATTTTGATTGGCTTAGGGGGTTTGAGCTAAGGATCGGACAAAGCTCCGCAGGAAAATGAACCTGACAATGTCTAAGGCACGACGTGATGACCATAAGATTGTGTTTTCATCATAACGGATCAGCACTGTTTGTCGTCAAGGTTTTCAAAAACACTTTGATGATAATCTTAGATGCCGTATCGATGCCCTGACCCCGACGCCAACACCCGTAAGGTTATAACTGTACAGATTCTCCCTTTCTAATACCCCGCTCCAGACTCTCAGCTATACTATTCTGCTGCGTTTCCTCGTAGCCAGGGGGTGGCTCGGTCGGATGCGGATGCCCGTTAGACAGATCCGCCGACAATGAGGTTGTGCCTTGTTCGTTGTCAGATGGGGCTGCTATGCCACTATCCCTCGGTTGAGTCGGTGGAGCTGCTGTTCTTGATATCGGTGTCGGCCGCTGCAAGGTAGGCGCTCCAGTTGCCTCTTCATAAGCCGGAAGTTGCTCTAGATTTACTTCGGACAGATCGGCCGCTGATGGTCTTCCGCTTTCCCTCGCCATTTCCAGCGCCTGGGATAACGTCTCTTTTACTCGCTCGTATGTTGACGCAAAGTCAAAAGCTCCGCCTTCTTTGAAAGTCATCTTAAGCTCGATAAATGTATGATGAGGTGGTATTCCTCCACCAACTACTGGCTTCAAAATCCCGCTCCATCCGTTTGCGCCGAAAAAAGGTGCTTGGACATGGGTGTCTTGGAGGTTTAGGATTGGAGCAGAAAAGGACTGGAACTGTGGCGATGGAACGGTGGGGAGGTAGACAACCTATACCTCAATACTATCAGCCAGTCATCATGAGCCCCAGATCTGAAGCGAACCGACCCGCTGATTCGTAATATAAGCCGTGCCAGCACTGCAATTTATAGCCAACGGCTCTTTTCCTGGATATTTGTTTGGAGTCGATAAAGTCAAGGACGTTCTCGGTGGCGAGGTGAAGAGTAATACTTCTCGAGGCAGTTGTACAAAATTTTGACGTCCATCAAGCATAACCCAACTGTGATAGTAACGCCACATATGTTTAGCTTCTTATTCTGTACCGGCTTGTTTGCATAGGAACGAAGGAGTGGACAAGTACAAAGCGAAAAAGCCATTTGAGAGACCTGCAATCTCCAAGGAAGACAGAGGACTGGGAGTGAGCTGACTTTATAGACATTTCAACCTGCCCCACTTCTCCAACTAAAGCTTGCTTGTATAGTGAACGCACTTGCAACGATGTATTCTCCGACTTTTGCGTTTTACAGCGTTGAGAGCGGAGCCTTGGAAAACCGTCTACGAAGGAGGGCGTAGGAACTTTTAACAGCTCTTCGACGGACAGGCGGAGTTATGAGGTATTAGGAAATACGGCGCCTCGAGTATTCAGACCTTTAAGTTTCTAAGGTCAGATTAAGTTTAATAATGGTACACGGTTTGAAGAGGTTGCATGAGGCCGGCGGTCGTGTCTGGACATGGATCGGTGACGCAGTATTTAGTAATCATCCTGGTGATCACATGCCAGAAAACGTATTTCAAAGAGAATCAAAGTGGTCAAGGCTACCGTGAAAATCTTCGGGAACATGTATGGATTCTATTGTACAGAACAGACTGCTCAGACAAACCAGCCGGTCCTACCGCCAAAGCAAATGCCCGTAGGCGACGCCCTGAACTTTTACTACCCATTCCTTCTATGATATCGAAGCGCTAAAATAACACCGTCTATGCGTAAATTTGAACGAAGAGCTCCAAGCGAGGACCTCGGAAACGAGAAGAGATGAGGATGCACTCATGCCAGAGCAAATAGAATTCTTATTTGTTGAGAACGTCGACTGCCCTCCATATAGTTGCGTGGTATTGATAGGTGCCTGAACATTTTGAACCATGTTTACATGATGATAGCCGGAACTGTACCAGTCAGCGTTGTGTTCAGGTTGTTTCCAAGCGATTGCTGGGACAGGAGCTTACCATCGATGTTCTGCTTAATTGACTTGTGAGGTAGGATAGATCCTCCATTAACGTAGATCTCATCGCCAACCGTCACATCGTCGCCAAGGACCGAAACATTCTCGAGTCTAGCCCACTTGCCTATCGAGCTGTTCCACCCAATAATAGTAGACTTCACCCAAGCGTGGTCTTTGACTCTGCAGTTGGCGAGAAGGACACAACGTTGTAACCGCACGCCGTCGCCGACAACCACGTTTGGACCGATTGTCACGTTTGGACCAATCCTGCAGTTCTTCCCAATCTTTGCGGAGGGATCGACAAGCACGTTTCCGCCGTAGACATAGGGTTCCGAAGATGGACTGAGTTTCTTCGAGCCTTTCTTAGTGAGCGAAGAAAGGTAAAGACAAGTGCCGCTGAGGAAGTCTTTTGGCTGCCCAACGTCCATCCAAAAGCCGTCGAGATCGAACGAGTGCAATTGACCATCCTTACAGATCGCTGGAAAGGTTTCTTGTTCAATGGATGTGGGACGGAGCTCGATACGTTTCAAAACGCTCGGGTTGAGAATGTAGATCCCGGCGTTGATACGATTGCCTACGAATTCCACTGGCTTTTCAACAAAACGATCTATTCGAGAGGCGTGCGCTGGCTTATGAACGACTACTCCGTATTTGGATGGTTCCTCGACTTTGGTTACCACGATGGTTCCCTCCTCGCCGTGCGATTTGTGAAACTCCGCTAGCTGATGGAATGGGTAGTCACAGATGACATCGGCATTCAAAACGAAGAACGGCGTGTCGTCTTTGCCTAGGGTCTTCTCAGCCAGCTTGAGAGGACCAGCCGTTCCGAGTGGCTCTGTCTCTATGGAGAACTCGATATTGACGTTGTATTCTTTCTCGTACTAGTACGTACTTAGCCATATCCAAGCAACCAACGCCAGAAAGCAAACTCCTTACATACCTTCTTCAGTGCTGCAGCCATGATCTCCGGCCGGTAGTTGACAGCTAAGACAATATCGGTCACACCCGCAGCCGCCAGATTCTCCACCTGATGCTCTATCATGGGCTTGTTCGCAAACTCGACCAATGGTTTGGGGAGTGTGAGGGTCTGATGGCAGTCAGAATACTTCAGGCTGATCGAGCATCTCTCCTCCAGCCAGAGCTTCTCCCTGGCACTCGAGGGAGGTAGAGCCGTACCAAAGGTCGCAGACGAGTGCCATACCCGCCGACAAGAATAAGAGCTGTAGAGTTTAATGTCAGAGGCATGTGCACTTATGGGTGAATGCGTTCGCTCTTACCCTTCATTTTACGGATTCGTTAAGTGTCCTCGCTTGACTGGGATTCAGCTGGGTAGAGAAAGTGCTACTTGATCAAATGAGTGTAACGGTTACGATGAGTTCTTATTCAGGTAGACGTTGACCCCCAGCGAACAAAGAAATTTCAATTGGGGTTTCCAAGAGGAAGTAAGATGAGTGAGATTAGGACACGTTCTGGATACGAGTGATGGGGTTCTGGTAAAGAAAAGCGTAGCGCAACCCCGGAATAATTCTTAGGGCGGCCGACATGGGGGGTTTGCATGATCGACAGTGCATGGGCGGGTCTTTTCCAAGGGGGGCCAATGAATTGCAGCTGTCAGATTAAGGTACCGTTATGGAGTAAAGTACCTACTATCCGTATTGTATTTCAGTAAGTAGATGATTCCTCTCGATCTCCACGGAAACTGTGGATTTGTGACTACCGTAGACTATTGTAGAAAACCCCGGGCGCTCACATGCAAAATACATCTCGTATCAATGTCTCAAAGCGTTGAACGAACCCATGGACTGGTTTGAACCACTATATCATTACTTGTATTGTGAAGTATTGTTATGTCAATGAAGCGCGTTAGGGAGATCATTGCCATCTCTCGTCCCAGTCATCCTTGAACCCACGAACATTGCCTACCCTTTGTTGCTTTATAAGGCGGAGATTTCCTGCTTTCTGTTCGTAGGCTGGGAGGCGTAAAGCATCGTTTTCGGGATTCCACTTGCTAACCACATCTGCATCCCTATCGGCTGTTTTGTTGGGTCCATATCTAAACACAGGATCATGGTGTCGGTCCATCATTGAGACCATGTCTACTTGCATAACTTTGCCCTCAACTCCAGCGTACCAGCTAGGTGAGAAGGATGAAGGAGAAGATAGAGAATATATTGGAGAGTCTGATACTCGTCCCATACTTTGATCACAGCCGACGTTGAGGAAGACGTTCCAGTCCAGGCGGTTAGAGACTTTGTACTTGTGGATTGAGCAGGTGGACGTTGCTGTGTATGAAGTTTTGATCGGGTGGCTAGGGGACGTGATTGAAGAGCAGTCGTCAAGTTTTGTAGCATAGTAAAGCTTACCGCCAGGCATTCGAAGATCAAAAACCTTAAGTATCGAGTGACGAGCGCCGCCAGCGACGAAACGCTCTCGACCAAACGATAGGAGGGAGTATATTGCGGAAAATGTGTCAACGAGGTCACTGAAGGAGGTTACTCTTGGGGAGGGCGAGCGAAGATCGTGAAGTCTATGGAATCTGTCAGCTTACCTCAGAGGAATGGCCATTATGGTTTTCTCTAATCATCGCCGATAAGCCAGGTCGTTGTCACTTCAGCGAAACATACCGGACAGTACCATCATAACCCCCAGTTAAAAATAGGTCTCCTTCAGCACCTCCGGCCAAAGAGGACGGTGCAAGTGGCGCAATGGAGTAGACGGTCGAGGTGCAACTAACCTCATTACCCACTGTATCAAGCCGACTGTCGGCAGATGGGTTATGAAACCCAAATTTCCGCACGGATGCTGTCGAGATTCCATTCTGTCCGAGGCTATAAACATGAAGAGATTCTTCGAAAGGCCCAAGTCCCACTGCCAGACGGTCATGGCGTAGGAATTGCGTTGACCAAGTTCGTCCGGACTGACCTGGCGGGATTGCAGAAATCTCTCCGATTGGTTCTAGGCAACCTCGGTCTAACTTAATGGAATATAAGGAGATAGTGCTGTCTGCCACACATGCAGCGACTAGTGGGTCTGGAGCAGAGTTGACACTGGCAGATCGTAAGGATTTTCCACTTACCAACCCAGCGACCTTATAGCTTGGCGAACCAGTTACAGAAACCTTCACCACCTCAAGATGGCCACTTGCTCTCCCTACCACTATGTATTCAGATTCGTTTGTAGGTTTCTGCGATGGCCGCAGCAAATTGATAGACGTAATATCGTCCCTCCCGTCAACGAAACCGGCCTCCCTGTACATCACCCACTCGGTCATGTGATGGTGCTGGTCAAACAGCTCTTTTTTCTTTCCCCTAACATGTGAGGCCTGATACGCTCTCTCTGCTTTGCCACCCATGCCCTTTACCCTTACCATTAGGTCTGCACCTCCGCCCCACGCCAAAACTTCCTTTCTCGAACCCCAGTCTGGCCCGTAGCAGTCAATGTAACTATCAATAACCGGCTGGTACCCCATAGTCTGTACCTTTCGCCTGTGACACGAGCGAGCTTTGTTCCCATGTTTTGACCGCCCATTGGGACCTATGTCAGGTGCTACGCATCGTGCTATGAACGCTTTTCGATCCCAAGCTCGTGACAACGTAGTCAGGGCATTGACAGCATCCTTCCAGTATGGGGGGGTCTGGATGGAAGGAAACCTAATTTGTACAAATACTCGAAAGCCATCTCTCTCAATGTAGTCGCGAAGTCTTTTGCAAGCCAGAGATAGGTACAGCAACGTTCGAGCGGTTTCTAAATGAGATACGATCTGCGATAACAGCTCTGGAGGCAATTCGTCGAGCGACATCTTCATAGTTTGCATATACAGGTTTTTCTCTTCACCGATTGTGTAGTAAAGAAGGTAAGGTAGGTGGTCTGTGTTGAATTATACAGTAAGCCCTACCCGCAGGATCGATTGCCCAGCAACCCAACTGCAAGCCAGGGTAGCCGAGGGTGCTGAGTTTGGTTAAGGGGTCTGAGGTCACCAAGCTTGAGCAACGCACAATGGGCTTTTGGGAACTATCACTGAAGTACTCTCGAACGTCGTTGACATTGTCTTTTCTACTCTGGAAACTCTTTCTTCTGTCAATCGCCCTACTAGCCCCAGGCCCTGGTTATGACACATCCACCAGTTTGCTCTTTTCCCAAAGCAGCGAATACGGTCATTTGACATCCAACAGTCCGAAGGCATCTCATTTGAGTAATTTGGTCAGGTGGGATGCGATATACTTCACCCAAATCGCCCGCCGCGGGTATGAGTTCGAGCAGGAATGGGCGTTTGGATGGGGGTTTACCAAGCTTTTAGCGCTTTTTACTACAGGTATCCCTACTGTTGTATAGCAAATCGGCAAAGATACCTAATGTTTCTTAGGGATCAAAAGCATTGTCTCTGTGGAATCGCACTACGCAGAATCCTTGGCTGGTGTTCTCATGGCTCATGGATTCCATTTCTTATCTGTTCATATGCTGTACCAGCTCTCTCTATGCATCAATCCAGACACATACAAATGGAAAACTCCTAAGTTTGCCTTTCTAGCCGCCTTCCTTCATGTTATATCTCCCGCTGGATTGTTTCTCTCTGCACCATGCGCCGAAAGCCCTTTCTCTTTCCTCAACTTTGCTGGGTTCTTCCTCTATACGAGAAGTCACCAAAGAAGGTCCAGCGGCAGAGATGGGATAGGTAACATCTTACTTGCGGCCTCTGGGATCATGTTTTCCCTAGCCTGTATGTTCCGTAGTAACGGTCTTTTGAGCGGCTTGATTTTTTGCTACGAGGCTTTCGACAGTGCAGTGGCTCTTCTACTGCGACAGCATCTTGGTGCAAACCTACGACGATTCTGTGCTGCCTTTATCGCTGGTAGTCTCATGGCTTCTGGGCCAATCACGTGGCAATACGTAGCTTACAAGAAATATTGCGTTGACACAGAGACCACTGATGATAGGAGACCGTGGTGTTCAAAGTGGGTACCAAGTATATATACTTGGGTTCAAAGATATTACTGGTAATACAGACACTCTTTTATGCTGTCTAAGCTAATGAGAACTAGGGATGTCGGATTTCTAAAGTACTGGACGGTCTCCAACATTCCGCTTTTCTTGCTCGCGGCACCCATGCTGTACATACTTGCGCAGTCCGCTAGGTGGGGTTGCGGCTGGACTAGGACGGCCA
>JAABUW010007125.1_pt1 | contig 13631 bp, 16 predicted proteins | sample 5560081 | NCBI WGS metagenome assembly JAABUW01 (sample SAMN10711882, study PRJNA513363) | rock metagenome | isolation source: Antarctica rocks | place: Antarctica: Victoria Land, Knobhead sud
GATAAATGCTCATCATTTACTACTCTGCTATCAATGAATAAATGATACAAAACAATCTATTCAGTAAGAAAAATTTGCAAGAAATTCTTCAAATTTGCATCATCATTTTAGATTGCAAGAAATTCTTTGATTCTACACTCATTTTCATCATTCTATTCACAAGAAATTCTTTGAATAAAGCACTTAATTATTATTTGAAATTCACAAGATATTCTTTGAATTTTCACTCATTAAAAACATCAATTCAAAACATCAATCTCTCATTTATTTTTATCTCAACAACTTCTATCTTCTTTCATCATGATACATGATGTTAAGTCAGTTGAGTCTTGAATCACTTGTCTGCTTAAAAGCACTGTCAGTTGAAGAGTTTCACTTCTACTTATCAATGCTTCAGTTGAAGTTGAGAAAGCTGTCATTTCATGAAACATAAACATTAAAAAACAACTATTTCATTGAGTCAGCAATTAACTTAATGAAGTCATCAATATGCTGAACAAGCTTTGAAGTCAGCAAGACTTGACTTTACAACTCAATGAACACTGACTTCTCATACAAAAAGATCATAAAAAGAGAGCAAAACAATTAAAAGTCGCTTTTGATAAGAATGATGAGCTAGAGAAAAAGATCAATTAATTACAAGATGAGTGATTGAACTTCAGAGCAAAACAACATCAAGCTGATTAATTTATGTTTCGTCAAGATACTCAGTCAACTGAGCAACAAGTCAATCAGAAAGAAACTCACTTTCAATGAGAATTTTCTACTTTATCTGATAATTAAAACGAAAATGATCATCATAAGTTCATTAAGCTTTCAAATTCACTCATCTTCATTGAAACAGATAACTTTATCTAAAAGACATGAAACATCAAAATAGCTGTCAAGTTTGATGTCAACGCAAATTATTATTCTATTGAAAAGATTCATATTGTCTATGTGATTTTCAGACTAGAAGACGATGCTGATCAGCAAATTTATGCAAAGCATCATGTTAATGCTTTCTCACTTTATTAATCACTATCAGAACTACTGAAACATCTGAAAGAAATTTACAAAGATCAGAATTTGATTTGAAAGTATCATTGCAAATATATCACTCTAAAGCAGCTCAACAAGTCTTTCAGCTCTTTCTATTTAGAATTCACTAGAATATTTAACTTTCTGAACTATAATGATATCATTCTGATAAACAACATTCAGAATAAAATCAACAATTATTTTCAAAACATGTTGTCAGTTTGTCTTATAAAGTTTAGTTCACTTAATAAACTTAAAATCTTTCTTCAAGATGTGAATAACAAACAATGAGTCAATTATCAGCTACATGATGAGCAGCAAACAGTCAAATTAATAACAGCTTCAAAAAACGTTTTATTTCTTTGTTGACATCAGCTTCAGTCTCAACAGCTAGCTATGTTCAATTTGCTACTTTTTTCACTCTTGAATCTGAATGATCAAGAATGTCAATCATCTGCTTCAACTGCAAAGCATCAAGTCATCTTTCAAAAAACTGCTTTCAGCTGAAGACTAGTACTTCAACATCTTGTGCATTCATCTCTTATCTCAATGAGATCATCATGTTGAAAGAAGAGAAGAAATTATTTACAAAGAAATCAAAGAATGAGACAAAAAACTAGTGACTTTCATCAAAGACGTGATGAAAGATATGTTAATTTCTTCAATAATGAGTAACTCAAATGATTTTTTTGCTTTGAAATTTTTGACTACTGAATGTATACTATCTAGCAATGAAATTAATTACTCATTAAAGTCATTGATTGATATTAAAGCAGCTGACTATTCGTTCATTGATAAATTAATCGCGCAAAATGTTTATGATCATTTGCAAATCAAGTTTCTGACTTTGATCAAAGCGAAGTCAATTCAAGAATTTGATGATCATTATGTTAAAAAACTCATTACTTATGTCATTTATTTGAATCTGACTGTTTAAGATTATATGATTGACACAACTTTTATGTTGATCACTTAATTAAATCAACATTAAATGATTCTTGAAAAAATATGAATGAACAAAATCAATCTAGTAATTGATATGCAAATCGATTTTCTTCGATTTTTGAATTTCACTTCTAGTCAGAAATTGATTGTTCTACTTTTAAGCAACAAGAAAATCGCGATAAAACAGAAGAGTTTAATCTTTACTTAAATACTAAAGAGATTTATTTCTTCTGTCATCACTTGACTCAGTGAGAAGTCATTTTTCTTCAGTAAAATCGTGAAATCATTTAATTCAATCAACTTCGCTTCATCTTTCAATTCAATGAACATAGCAATGATAAAGACTGCAGCATATAAATCACTAGTCAAATGATTGAATGTGACTACTTTCGTGATTATCATCACGAAAATCAATCAACTTCTAAAAACAGCTAGAAATAAATCAGAAGATGTAAATTTACAAGAGCTTTAACATGAAAAGATCTTGAAAGAAGTTAAAGCTAAGCTTTCTTTGAAATATTATGACTATCTAAACGTGTTTGATTGAGCGATGACTGATCAACTATCTTCTTATTGTCTCTATGATCATAAAATTGAGTTGATTGATAAGAAAACATCTTCTCAAAGTTGTCTCTATCATATGTCTGATTACAAGCTTCAAAAGATGAAGAATTATCTGATCAAGCATCTGAATAAAGACTTTATATCTTCTAGCTCAGCTTCATACGCTTCACTCATACTATTCATCAAAAAGAAAGATGATAGCTTGCGTTTCTGTATAAACTACAAAAAGCTCAATGCTTTGATTAAACGAGATTGCTACTTCTTATCACTAATAGACGAAACTCTCACTTGTATTCAAGATAGCAAGTATCTGACTCAATTAAACATCATTATCATCTTCAACAAACTGCATATGCATTCAAGCAGTGAAGATTTGACTATCTTTATCATTTTTTTTGATTTCTACAAATATCATGTGATGTCTTTTGAATTAATCAACAACTCAACTTTCTATCAACATTATATAAACAACGTGCTATTTAACTATCTTCATCAGTTTTGTCAGATTTATCTAGATGACATTATCATTTACAGCAAAACATTGAAGAAATATAAGTAACACGTACGATTGGTTCTACATAAACTATGAGAGACTGATCTTCAGATGAATATAAACAAATGCAAGTTTCATGTTCAGAAGATCTTCTTTCTGAAACTATTGCTATTCATTAAAGAATTAAAGATGAACTTCAGAAAAGTACAAGCAGTAGTTGAATGATTTACTTCTACAAATCTCACTCAGATGCAGTTCTTCATCAACTTCTGCAATTTCTATCAACGTTTTATAAAAAACTTTTCGAAGATTGTTCATCTTCTGATTCAACTAATTCAAAAAGAGATAATATTTGAATAAGATCAAGCTTGTCAAATGATCTTTGATTATATGAAGAAATGAATGATTGAAGCTTTTATTCTTCGTCATTTTGATTAAAATAAAGAGACTATTCTTGAAATAAACTCATTCAACTACGTCAATAATGACATACTTTCTCAGTATGATGACGAAGAAACATTGCATTCAATGATCTACTACAGCAAGAATCTGAGTCTCGCTGAGTGCAATTACAAAATCTATGACAAGAAACTACTAGCAATCATTCATGTCTTTAAGCATTGATTATTTGAGCTGAAATTGACTGAGTTATTCATCAAGATGTTCACTGATCATTAAGCTTTAACATCATTAATAAAAGATAAAGAGTTAAGTAAACGTTAAATGCGCTGAGTACAAAAGCTTGTTGACTTCAACTTCAAAATCATGTATTGCTCAGATAAACAAAACATCAAAGTCAATGCATTGACTCATCAAGTCAATTCAGTTTCTAGAAGCTTCAAGAATGAATGATGTTGCTATCAGCAAACTACAATTCTCACATTAAATTGAATGAAAATCGCTGATTTAAAGAAGAATATTGATGAATCAATTTATAATCAGATTCTTGAAACTAATGAAATCGACGAGAATTGTACGCTACTTCGTGAAGCAATAGCAAGAAATGAGACATAATATGAAGATATCAAATTGAAGAATTGTTGAACTCAGAATGAAATCTTGTATCATGATAGTCAGTTATGAGTTTCATTCAATGAGCTTCTACAAATGAATCTGATTTGTAAGATACATGATCAATCATTAATTAATCATTCTGATATTCTTAGAACTGTGAAAGTCATAAAGCGAAACTACTATTGATCATTCATGCAAAAAACGATAAATCAATCTATTTGAAACTGTTATATCTGTCAACGCTCAAAAACATTTAAAGATAAATTAAATGACTTGCTTCAATCTTTATTGATATCTGAACAGCAATGACAAGACATATCAATGAACTTCATTATCAATTTATTTGATTCAAGCAAGTATAATGCTATTCTAATGATCATTTGCAGATTGTCAAAAGAAAGACATTATATTTTTTGCATCATTGATGATGAAGATATCACTATCAAAAAGACAGCTGAAATGCTGATTTAATGAGTATATTAAACTCATGATTTATCAAGCTTCATAGTATCTGATCGAGATTCACAATTCATCTTTATACTATGAAAGTTTCTTTGCAAATGACTGAGCATTTCTCTTTGATTGTTCATCATTTATCATTCTCAAATCAATGATCAAAGCGAATAAGTCAATCAGAACATTAAGCGATATCTTTAATTCTTTTGTTTGTATATGTAGAACGACTGATTTAAATAACTACTTATGATTGAGTTTGTCAACAATAACGTCTTGTTCTCAATCATTTTCTTGACTCTCTTTTTCATAAATAAGAACTTTCATTCTTGTATGAGCTTTGACTCTGACATCATTGAGTATGAAAGCACTCGCGAACGCTTGCAGATTAATTGAGTCAAGAATATATCTGAGCAAATGAACAAAACATTAATCTTCACTCATGAAGCTCTGATTAAAACATGAAAACAAATGATGAATCAAGCTAATAAGCATAGAAAGAAAATTAATTATAAGATTGAATCAAAGATGTTTTTGAATGAAAGAAACATCATTACAGCGAGATCTTTCAAGAAGTTAAATGACAAAATGCTTAATTCTTTCATCAATTTAAATCTTGTTGACTCTTCATATAAACTGAAATTATCAAAGTCTATGTATGTTCATGATGTATTTCATTCTGATCTGCTTTGTTCTGTCATCAATGACTTCTTGTCTGATCAAAAGAATAAACTTTCAGATTTAATAGTGATAAACAACGAAGATGAGTGAGAAATCAATGATATATTGAATTTTCGTTGATATTGAAGATGACTTCAGTATAAAGTCAAATGAAATGACTATGATAATGATCTTAATTGATACAACACTGATGACGATGAATTTATGAATGCTCAGAAAATTATTGATGATTTTCATATTTGATACTTGAACAAATCATGCTAATCAACAATTTGATCAATCACGATTTAACAGATCTGAGTCTGTGAAATCATGATTAAGCAATCAATCAAGTCAAGCAGAAAATACATTCATGCAAACATGAATCATTGAAGAAAAAGAGTAATGATTCTAGTCTTGTCAGACTCAGTCTTCTAGTCTTGTTAAATTTATTCTCGCTTCGTCATCTTGACTAGTCTTTATTGAGTCTAGCGTCAACTGAGAAACATATATATGTAGTCAGCTTCTTTTCTGTAGCTATCTTTCTTTCTTAGCATTTATTTACTAGTTAAATGATATTCATATGACTCACTTTATACTGATCTTTAACAATGTAACTGTTTTACACAGTTGAAATTAATGACAAGTTGCTGAATTTTGATTAAATGAAAGATAGAAAACAAAGATCAGCTATAAATGCAGTACTAAATTTAGTACATGATGTGTAAATGACAAAAAGTCATGAAAACACGCTTATTTATTTACTTTTAAATGTCAAAAAAGCTTTTAATAATATTACGTTGAAAAAAAACAATAACAACGCGCGCAAAGCAAATTTTTGAAAAGAGCAATACAATCAAGACAGAATGAATTTAAAAGATGAATAAATGATGATGAATTGCATAAACTGCAGCAATGCTGATTCAGAAATGATTGCAAATGATGTTAACTTGTTACGAAGAAACAGTAATGTAAAGTCAAAAAGCTTACGCAATAATGAGAAGTATGTTGTTAACATTATTGATCTTTTAATACAGACATCAACGTTAAAGAAAGAAAAAAGCAAAGATCATTCATGAAAAGAAGTAACAGTGAAGCTGATGTGTTGTCTTTGACTTAAATCAGAAGAAAAACATCATACAACTCAGAATGCATTCATCGCAAAGAATGTACAGAAACTGAAAACATCAGTTCAACTGCTAAGCAAGCAGTTACAAATGCAGAAAAATACGCGTTTCTCATTGAAAATCAAGTCATAAGCAAATGTGACAAGAGAAGAATTATTAACAAAGAAGCAATGTCTCAAAGAAGAATCATCATTACTTCACAAGAAATGTGAAGTCATGATAAAAATAACAGACAGAAAAGAAATAAAAAAGATGCAGAAGAAGATTGTTAAGCAGATTCTTCAAAGAATAGCAGACGTGTCAATGAATTAATGAAATCTGATCATGTTTCTTTGCAAGTTGAGTAGCAAAGACATCTTTCTTCATGCAGTCAGCTTAGATGCATAAGCAAATCTGAAAAAAACTTAAAAATGAGTAAAAGAAATTGCAAACTTGATATGCATATTGTAATAAACATTTGCAGTGCTGACACATGAAATGTGCATTACAATTAACATGAATAATCAGAAGAAAGTCATTAGAAAACTGATAAAGAATAATGCAAAACTTCATGAAAATCTGAAGATTTTAAGAATAGTCTGACTCAAGAAAGTAGTAGAAAGTGAAAAGACTCATTTATCACTCATCATGAAAATAGCAATTGAAGCGATGATGAATTAACTGATGAACATGAGTATGTTAAATGCATATCATAAATGTGCATGTAAACTGATAAAAAAAACTGTTGCATCACACAATGCTTCAAATGTTAAGAATTTGATCATATAATCAGATTTTGCAGAAAGAATCAATATTATGTCAAGTGCATAAATAAACATTACATTGAAAGATGCATGATGTTTTTGAATAGAAGATGTTGTACTAATTGCAACGAAAATCACAAACTCTGAAGATGCATCTGTTTCAAATGACAACAGCAGATGAAACAAATGTTTGAAATCTATAGAAATAAATTGTTTAAATACTCAGAAGCATTTAAATATAATTGCACATTCTTGCAATTCTTGAACTCTTTGCTGTCTTCAAACTCTGCAGATTCAATAAACTCTTTGAGTTCAATGAATTCTTTGAAGTTCACGAATTCTCTCAGTTCAGTGAATTCATTAAGCTCAACGATAGTTGTGCTGAAAACACGCAGTCTAGTCACTTATGAATCAACATGACAGATGATAAAAGTCAAAAAGAGACGTGTTGATCATTTCTCTTGCATGAGTAGCGATGCAGATGAGATGTCGCTCAAGCAAAGTCAGAAATGATGAATCAGAAAATGAGACAGATTTTTAATGATTGAAAGCATTCAAAGAGTCTTCTTTTTGCAAAGTCAACAACAGCTACAAATAACTTTATAATAAAACAATCTTTTCTATGAATACTGCAGTACAACATCAGAAAATTATTGAAAATTCAGAAATCATTTCTAATTGATAAAGAAGTTCATGATTTCAACATCGTAGTCATATAAAAGCAGAGTTGCAACATTAATGACACTCAATTATTTAACTCAGCTTACAACTTCTTTTATTTAGTGAAAAATACATCATCATAGTCAAGAACATGCATATATGTGAACAAATGCTTAAGACTCAATCAATGAATGATAGAAACAGTTGAGTCAGACATTTGCTTAATCAGAATATTAACTCATAATACAGATGATAAAATGCAGATGTTACAACTTATAAACATTTACAATTTGTATTCACTGTTCTTTACATTTATAGAGAAATCTTCAATCATTTCTTGCTTAAGTGAGTTACTCAAAGACAACTGCAAACAACTGATCATGAAAGATTTCAATTTACATCACTTTCATTGAAAGAAATGAAGATGTTTCACTCAATATGCAATGATCAACAATTTACTTGATATCATTACTAATGTCAAGCTGAAATTATTGCTGAAATCAAATATTATTACTCATGAGATTCACAATCAGCTTACAACTATTGATTTAGTCTTTAGCAGCGAGAAAATACAGTTCATGACATGCAAGTGTGAAGTATGCATCAATCTGCATCAAGAATTGAATCATCTTTCAATTGTCACAGAACTGTGTTTACAAACAACTTAAGTACAATCTTCAACTTAATGACTATGAAAGAAAATGAACACAGAAGCATTGAGTGCATATTTGCATATGCATCTTTCGTTGAATCGCTCGTTGAACAGCAAGATAATGATGAATGAAAGAATGTGTAAAGTTATCAAGATGTTACAAAAGATCATTGAGAAATCTACTTTCTTGACAAAGTCATCAAATTAAGCAAAGAACTTCTGAAATTCAAACTGCTCAGAGATAGTAATGAAATCAAGACAATTGTGAATCATATGAAAAATACAGAGCACACTAGATGCGTGAAATGAATATCTGAAATATAATAATCATAAAAACAAGATCATTCAACAAGCAAAGCGCGCACATTTCAGATCACAAATGTGTCAGAATCATGTCTAAATAATATAATCAATGAAGATCAGAATTGATAGTGCTTGATCTTTAAAAGTAGTTATAACTGAATATTAAAAATACAGAAGAAGATTAATACAAAAGCTTTTATTTATATAATGTTCAGAGACTGTGCTAAACTTGAAAGAAATGTGTTTGTGACATGAAAAGAAAATGATGTAAATGAATAAAATGTTGATGAAAGAAAAGAGTGTTGAGAAAGAAAAAAAGTGTTGAGTCATATCTGAGTCAAATCTGAGTCAAATCTAGATCAGATCTCAACTAAATCATTGACTAGCTTTAATTATTACACAAAGTACTTGCTAATGTGCATTGCGAATTAATTAAAACTTCAGTCTTGTTCAGTTTTATCAATCTTGATATGCTCATAACATTATTTCTTTCTTCAAAAATTCATGTTCACATGAATGTAGTTTCTTTGCTTACTTTTGTTGATAGTTATTTTGATATTTAGCGCGATTTGCTTGAATATAGCTTATGAAATTCATTCAAAACTTTCTCTGAATCATTGAATTTTTCTTTATCAACATAGTATCATTCATCATTTCTATCTAGATTTTTTCATTTGTCTTTGTACTGTATTTGATCTTGATAACGTCTGAAGTTCAATATATCATTTATCTTTTAATGTTCATTATCTTTAATAATGATTAATCTAAGTGATTTTGAATGTTGTTCTGATAGAAAATTTTCTGAATATGATTGTAGTAGCTTTGAGCTGAACATTGAGTGTATATGCTTCATGCTTGTAAATAGATGAAAATAATAGAAAGTCTTAACTTTGACAATGATTGAGTAGAAATCTAGCTGTTTATCTTTCAAATTCTTGCATGATTTTATGATTTTGACATTTCTGAAAGATAGTCAAATCTGATCATCTATCTTGTAAATGATGTCTCATTTATTGTTATGAATCTGCATAAAGCGAATCATATGAGTGTATTCTAACTAGAAGTTCAAAGCTGAAGAAGAAAAAAGATGCAACACGTCATGAGTTTTACTCATGAAGACACGCTAGATCGCTAGTGTGTCAACATCAGCTTTATACTAGTTTATGATAGTTTGACACAATTTATGTTAAATTAACTTGAAGTGCATGATCACAACATTATCTTCTCTCTTCATTTAGCAAAAATAGTGATTTCATTTAATCAAAGCATTGAGCTTTCTGTAATCAACGCAGAAACGCAAGCTATTGTCTTTCTTTTTGATGAATAGTATGAGCGAAGCATATGAAGCTGAACTAGAAAATATAAAGTCTTTATTCAGATGCTTGATCAGATAATTCTTCATCTTTTGAAGCTTGTAATCAAACATATGATAGAAATGACTTCAAGAAGATGTTTTCTTGTCGATCAACTCAATTTTATGATCATAGAGACGATGAAAGAGTAGTTGATCAGTCATTGCTCAATCAAACACGTCTAAATAGTCATAATATTTTGAAGAAAGCTTAGCTTTGACTTCTTTCAAGATTTCTTCATGTGAAAGCTCTTGTAGATTTACATTTTCAAGTTGATTTCTAACTGTTTTTAGAAGTTGATTAATTTTCGTGATGATGATCGCGAAAGTAATCACATTCAATCATTTGACTAGTGATTTATATGCTGCAGTCTCTATCATTGCTATGTTCATTGAATCAAAAGATGAAGCGAAGTTGATTAAATTAAATGATTTCATGATTTTACTGAATGAAGATGACTTTTCGCTGAGTTGAGTGATGACAAAAGAAGTAAATCTCTTTAGTATTTAAGTAGAGATTGAACTCTTCTGTTCTATTGCAATTTTCTTGCTTGAAAGAACAGTTGAATGAGCTTTGATAAAAGATTTGATATGAGCTTCAAAACTAGAAAATTGAAGATGATCATCTTTCATATCAATAGTCATTTCAATCTTGTTCATTCATGTTTTTTCAAGAATCATCTGATGTTGATTTAATTAAGTGATCAGCATAAAAGTGAAACGTTTCATATAATCTTGAACAGTTAGATTTGAATAAATTGCATGAGTAATGAGCTTTTTTGCATAATGATCATTGAATCTTCTTATTGATTTGAGCTTAATTAAAGATAAAAATTCAATTTGCAAATGATCACAAACATTCTGCGCGATTAATTCGTTAATGAATGAATAGTCAGTTGTTTCAGTGTCAATCAATGACTTTAATGAGTAATTAATTTCATTACTAAATAATACATCTTCAGTAGTCAAAGATTTTGAAGCAAAGAAATCATTTGAGCTGCTCATTGTTGAAGAAATTAACACATCTTTCATCACGTCTTTGATGAAAGTCACTAGTTTTTTGTCTCATTCTTTGATTTCTTCTCTTCTTTTGACATGATGATTTCATTGAGATGAGAAATGAATGCATGAGATGTTGAAGTACTAGTCTTCAGCTGAGAATAGTTCTTTGAAAAATGACTTGATACTTTGCAGTTGAAGCAGATGATTGACATTCTTGATCATTCAAATTCAAGAATAAAAAAAGTAATGAATTGAACATAGCTAGTAGTTAAGACTGAAGTTGATGTTGATGAAGAAACAAAACGTTTTTTCGAAGCTGCTATTGATTTGACTGTTCATTACTCATCACGTAGCTGATAATTGACTTGTTGTTTATTATTTACATCTTGAAGAAAGATCTTGAGCTTATCAAGTGAGCTAAACTTTATAAAACAAACTGACAACACATTCTGAAGATGATTGTTGATTTTATTCTGAATGTTGTTCATCAGAGTGATATCATTGTAGTTCAGAAAGCTGAATATTCTAGTGAATTCTGAATAAAAAGAGCTGAAGAACTTGTTAAGCTGCTTCAAAGCGACATATTCATGATGATACTTTCAAATCAAATTCTGATCTTTGTAAATTTCTTTCAAATGTTTCAGTAACTTTAATAGTGATTGATAAAATGAGAAAGCATCAACATAATGCTTTGCATAAATTTGCTGATCAGCATTGTTTTCTAGTTTGAAAATTACATAAACAATACAAATCTTTTCAGTAGAATAATGATTTGCATTGACATTGAGCTTATTAACTATCTTGATGTTTCATGTTTTTCAAATAAAGTCATCTGTTTCAATGAAGATGAGTGAATTCAAAAGCTTGATGAACTTGTGATAATTATTTTCGTTTTCGTTATCAAATAAAGTAGAAGATTTTCATTGAAAGTGAGCTTCAAAAGTTGAGCTTCATTTAACTTCAGAGCAATGAATCAAAACTGAGATCATAAAAACTTCTTTCTGATTGACTTGTTGCTCAGCTGACTGAGTATCTTGACGAGACATAAATCAATCAGCTTGATGTTATTCTGCTCTGAAGTTTAATCACTCATCTTGTAACTGACTGATCTTTTTCTCTAGCTCATCATTTTTATCAAAAGTGACTTCTAGTTGTTTTTCTTTCTTTTTGTGATCATTTTGTACAAGAAGTCAATGTTCATTGAGTTGTAAAGTTAAGTCTCATTGATTTCAAAGCTCATTCAGCATATTGATGACTTCATTAAGTTGATTGCTGACTCAATGAAACAGTTGTTCTTCAATGTTTATGTTTCATGCAATGACAGCTTTCTCAGCTTCGACTGAAGCATCAATGAGTAGAAGTGAAACTCTTCTATTGACAATGCTTTTAAGCAGATAAGTTGTTTGAAATTCAACTGACTTGACATCATATGTCATGATGAGAGAAGATAAAAGTTGTTAAGATAAAAATAGATGAAAGATTGATGTTTTGAATTGATGTTTTTTAATAAGTGAAAATTCAAAGAATCTCTTGTAAATTTCAGATAATAATTAAGTGCTTTATTCAAAGAATTTCTTGCGAATAAAATGATGAAAGTGAGTGTAGAATTAAAGAATCTCTTGCAATTTAAAATGATGATGCAAATTTGAAGAATTTCTTGCAAATTTTTCTTACTGAATAGATTGTTTCATATCATTTATTCATTGATAGCAGAGTAAATGATGAGCATTTATTTAATGTTAAAGATCTGTCTAAAGTGAGTCAGATAAAAGTGTCATTTAACTAGAAGATAGATGTTAAGAAAGAAAGATAGTTACAGAAAAGAAGCTGACTACATATGTGTATTTCTCAGTCGACGCTAGACTCAATAGAGACTAGTCAAGATAACGAAGCGAGAATAAATTTGACAAGACTAGCAGACTAAGTTTGACAAGACTAAAATCATGATAAACAAGATTAAGATGACTATTGATATGAAAGATAATCATCTTCAATTTTCTAGTTTTGAAGCTCATATCAAAGCTTTTATCAAAGCTCATTCAACTGTTCTTTCAAGCAAGAAAATCATGATAGAACAGAAAAGCTCAATCTCTACTCAAATACTAAAGAGATTTATCTTTTCTGTTATCACTTGACTCAGCAAGAAGTCATCTTCATTCAGTAAAATCATGAAATCATTTAATTCAGTTAAATCTTCGTTTTTTGATTCAATGAACATAGTAATGATAAAGACTGCAGCATATAAATCACTAGTCAAACGGTTGAATATGACTACTTTCATGATCATTATCACGAAAATTGATCAACTTCTAAAAACAGCTAGAAATAAACTTGAAGATGTAAATTTACAAGAGCTTTCATATGAAGAGATCTTGAAAGAAGTCAAAGCTAAGCTTTCTTCAAAATATCATGACTATTTAGACGTGTTTGACTGAGCGATGACTGATCAACTATTTTCTCATCACTTCTATGATCATAAAATTGAGTTGATCGACGAGAAAACATCTTCTTGAAGTCATCTTTATCATATGTCATGATCTGACTACAAGCTTTAAAAGATGAAGAATTATCTGATTAAACATTTGAATAAAGACTTTATATCTTTTAGCTCAGCTTCATATGCTTTGCTCATACTATTCATCAA
>JAABUW010007126.1_pt1 | contig 13631 bp, 8 predicted proteins | sample 5560081 | NCBI WGS metagenome assembly JAABUW01 (sample SAMN10711882, study PRJNA513363) | rock metagenome | isolation source: Antarctica rocks | place: Antarctica: Victoria Land, Knobhead sud
CGAACATCACTCACAATAACAACAGTAATCGCAATTCTTCCCAGCCTCTCCCTCCACACAAACCATCAGCAAACGTAGCTCCGCCGTCGGACATCAAACTTGCTTTACCGATACCTCAAGTAGAGAATGAAGATGTGCAGCTCAAGTCCTCTCCACCTGTCAACCAAAACCAATACGTAAGTCAGAAAGACTCCAATATCTCCCAATCATCCAGATCTACGTCCGCAGCTATTCCCAATGCTCCATTAAAGCGATCACAAATGCAAGAGCCCCAGCCGGTTTCATCAAGAGGACAAGAAAGGCGCGAACCTGAAGCAAAGAACGACGATCTACCTTTACCCTCCGTTAAGGGAGCAGCGGCTATATGGGGCCAATCAGCGAAGCCTCTGCAATCGAGTCGTGCCAGATCACCGGTCAAGTTACCCACGCGTAAAGATGAGGAGGCTGCTATGGAAAAGGCTGGTTTGAGGGCAAAGGAGCCCATTAGCTTGGCTATTGAGACACCTGTTAAGGGGTCTCAGCAGTCGGTCGAGGGCGAACAGTCAACAGCCACCCAATCGCCCAAGTCCCCCCCTCTGCCTGGCAAGAAACCCTCATCAATCGCGAGCAGAGTCACTTCCGCTACCCTTCCACCGCCAGTCGCTGTCCAAAAGCCATCTCCGATCACTAAACCTTCACTGATAAGCGACTTCTTCGCTGAGATATTCGACGAGCCACCGAGCTCCAAAAACAAGATCACCATCGACACGCAAGCAATCCTCGATTCCCGCTCCTCGAACAACAACAGCCAAAAAATTAAGACGCTTCGGAAGCAGATCTTTAAGATCAGCGACAATAGGAAGTCAGTCCCTATCCCCTCGCAAGAAGATCACATTCTTTTCGAGGAAAGCTTGTATATTTGCACCCATGTATTCGGTACTCTTACAGGCCAGCGGACGACGGAAGTGTATTTGTGGTCTGGCGACGGTGTTCCCTCAGCTACCTTTGAGGATGCTCAGCTGTTCGCGAAGAAGTTCGCCAAAGACAACAACGGGAGACTTGTTGTCCTCAAGCAAGGTAAGGAAACGACAAACTTCTTCCAAGCGCTCGGCGGGATTGTCATCACGCGGCGTGGATCGTGTGGTAGAGCAGATACGTCAGCTGGCTCAGGAGCTACGTACATGCTGTGTGGACGACAGCACGTTGGGCAAATCGCTTTCGACGAGGTTGATTTCAGTCCGCGCAGCTTGTGCCAAGGGTTTCCTTACATCGTCTCGGCGCCAGGTAGGAAGCTTTACTTATGGAAAGGTAGCGGCTCTGGTGCCGATGAGTTGGGCTGTGCTAGGCTCATTGGGATGGACCTGGGTCTCACAGGCGAGATTGAAGAAGTGGACGAAGGCCGCGAGCCAGATGTTTTCTGGGAAAGCTTCCCGGGCGGTAAACGGGATATGGTCAGCGGACAAGCTATCAATAGACAGCACTGGCATCTGAAGCCATCATGCGAGAAGTACTCGACGAGACTTTTCAATGTCGGAACGCCGCGCCCCAAATCGGGCTCAGGGCCCATACAAGGAGCAATGCAGTGGGTTCGAAGGGGCAGCGCACCTGCGAGTGACACGACCTCGGCATCGACGGCTCACATCAGGGAGGTCATGCCTTTTGCACAGTCGGACCTGTCTGACGACGGAGTCTTTGTGCTCGATGCCTTCTTTGAGATCTTTGTGTGAGTTTTGCTCCTACATCAAGCTGTCTCGTTTCCTTTTGCTGATTTGACCTACAAGCATCCTGACAATCCGCTCCCTCGCTCCAGCACCCCACCAAAGGTCTGCAGACTCATCCGCGTTCCGCGCCGCTTTGCTCTTCGCCCAAGAATATGGCATCCTGACTGCGTCGGCTGAAGATCGACCTTTCGTACCGCTTGGCTCCGTGGTGGTTTGCTCAAGAAATGCGTCTGGTGCGGAGGTGGAAACAGTGCCAGAAGGCATGATGCGCGCGTTCAGGAAATGGGATGGTAGTGGCACGAAGGAATGTAAAGTGATGCCGCTGACTGCAGCCCTGGAGGCTATGGGGGAGACGAGGTGAGAGGTTGAAAGCAACACCTCCCTGTTCATTATACTATGAGGCGCATGTTATACGAGGAACGCAAAGAGGGAGGCGGAAGGTCTACATTTCCTTCTCAAGGATGTTCGGCGAAATCCTCCTGCAGCGAGGTCCTGTGGATAAGAAGAAAGGCCGCTGGATAACTAGCTGTGCTCATTACGTTCGTATGCTTCTTTCATGTACATATATATCGCGAATCCGAATCTTTCTTCTCCATCATCGCTCCTGTGCCATGCGTCTTTATTCACGTCCAATGAAAGAAAGGCGCACGAGAGTGCCGAAGTTTCGGCGAGGTTTGCACGACTTTTAGACGAGGTTTACACGAGGTTTCGGCGCTGTGATTCGACACTTCATAGGTACCTGACTGGTGGCTTGAATGGGACTAGGGCTTTTTGGGTTTGTGTTGGAGAGGGTGGTTGCTCACGCCAATGTACCAAATGCAAACCACCATCGTCTCTGGATACACGAAGGTATACAGCGATTGAAATTCTTGGGTGTCAACGAGGCAATGTCATCGGCAAACTGGCCATGGTCACTGAGGTTATGGGTGACCTGAGAGGATCGAGTGCAGCAGCACTTGAGATACTTTGAGCCGGTAAACGCATGGAGAATGATGCTTCAGAGACATTCTGGGAATGAAAGCTTCATCCAAGTGACAGACTTGAGAGGGTGAAAGCATTCAGTGATTCTTTCCGCGAAAAAGGAACAAAGCATTGTACTGAAAGGTGGCATAACAGGCAGAAGCGGCATTTTCTATTTGTGAGTAACGCATATTGAAAGTAACCAGATTGACGAAAGCGATTGCCGTTATGTCCCAGGGTATCTGTCTATCCCAAGTCTATAGTATGCAAAACTCCAATTCGATACAGAAGTCTAATGTCATGATTCATCCGCAAGCGGCGCCTGGACTCCCCTGTGCCAAAGTACGTTCTTCGATGAGGCCCACTTATAATTCCTTCTTCACGAAGTGCTCCGGCTTATGGCTCGTTTCGAAGTCAATATGCACATACGCCCGTTCGACATCCGGTAGACTCTCCAACTTCATCTGCAGCTCCTCGGCCACGTCATGAGTGGTTCTCAATGTCTGAGTTGGATCCATCACGATATCTACCTCGACGATAATCCTCGGACCAGAATGATAAGCGCGGACGGTGTCAATGGCGACTATATCTGGCGAGTGAGTCATAGAGATGTAGGTGATCCATTGTTGCATCTGCGTGTCGGCTGTAACGCCGATGAGTAGCTGGAACTCGCTGTAGGCTGTTGAGAGCCAAAGGTAGGAGATGAGGAATGAAAGAATGATAGCGCCCATTGGGTCAATCCACCACTTGAGTTTGCTGCCGCCAACAGAGGTGAGTAGACCGAGGCCATTGATGAAGAGGTCGTTACGGTGGTCTTCCCAGAGGATACGAATCTGCGAGTATACATTACGGAGTGTCCAGCAGTAGCAGAACAATGCAAGCTTTGTCAGGCCCGCGATAGCGACTGCAATGACTGAAGGGAGATGCAGACTTTTGGTCTCGTGTTGGTTGCCTGCCTTCAATTCTAACAAAGAGAGGACGATGATGATCCATGAGACTGCGGTCATGAGGAAGCAGAAAACGATGTTGCCTGCTGTTTCAATACGGGCTTTGCCTGAAGGAAAGCGACGGGGATCTACTCTTTTCACCGCGCGGTTGCAGACGATGAGTGTGACGTTGGACATGGGATCAAAGATGGCGTCGGCCATGGTGGTGAAGAGGGAGAGCGAGCTGCCTGCTGAGATAGCGGCGTAGCATTGTAGGACAGCGAGGAACAGATTGGCGGCGAAGGAGCCTCGCACCGCGATCTGATATTGCAGATGGTTCTTGCCCTCGAAAATCTTGGCTTGTCGAATATGCTCGTCCACGGGCATAAGCCATTTGTGGATGTTCTCGTTCTGGTTCTCATAAAAATCCTGTAGCTTTTTTGCCCTGTACGCTTCCTTATTTAGGGTGATTGGACCGTAGCCATCTCGTTTCCGCGAAGTGTTCGCACGTATGAGATCTATTTCACTGTCGGTCTTCAGCTTTCCCGAAAGCTGATATGGATCATTATCGCGAGAATAGTCTGGGGGATGGTTCTCGACGTCGACACCGGATGCGGTCGAATGACGGGGGATAGCATCATTCTCGGCATTCGAGGGCTCCAAAGCAGTACTTGTAGCCCGCTGTGTAGTTGTGATCGAGGGCGTTTTGGTAATTGAAGCTGTTACTGTTGGAGGGTCTGATCGCTCTGGATGGGCGTGAACTGGATGGGGATGCATGGAGAGGGTGTTCTGGAGGTCAGTCATATTGATGCTGGGAGGAGGCAAAGTCTCTTCGGAGTGTTCGCAAACGAAAGAATGGTTCCACAATGAAAAGGAAGGAAATTAATCAAAGCCTTCCTTTAGCCAGTGACCGTTGCCAAGCCAAGCCGATGCTTGGCGGAGCTTGGTCGAGCTTCAACCCCGTGTGGACAGCGGCAGCAATTATAATGGGCTCTACATTGCTCAAGATGCCATCTCATTGCACTGCGTCACAAAGCTTGCGTCTCATCGGTCTTCTCCGCCACGCTCCCCTACGTTGGAACTTCCTCCCAGGCCCCATATCAACATCACTCAACTTGCATGGTCTTCAACAGAAATATCAAGTGAGGCCCCGCCAGAGGAAGCAGAGGTTTCCATTAGACGAACATAAAGCGCTCGCGACTACCTAAGATGGATCCAGCGAAAGCGATCATCCCTCCTATGAAGGATCTGACAATTGACAACATTACTGAAAATACTATTCGCATCAACTCGCAAAGCTCGGATGCACGTTTGAACTTTGTCCTCGAAAGACTGGTAACCCATCTTCACGACTTCGCAAGGGAGACTCGATTAAGTACAAAGGAATGGATGGCAGCATTGGAATTTTTAACCGCTGTGGGTCAGATATGTAGCCACGTTCGACAGGTAGGCGGCTCGCACACTTGAGAGACTATTCCATGATCTCAAGCTCACAGTCCTGACGTTTAGGAATTCATTCTTCTCTCAGATATCCTCGGCCTCTCCCTCCTTGTGGACTCCATCGACCATCCTAAGCCAAGCCATTCCACCGAAGGTTCCGTCCTAGGGCCCTTCCATTCACACGAAGCACAAAACATGGCTCACGGTGACGCTATGTCTCACGACGCATCTGGGGAACCCTGCCTCGTCATATGCACCATCAAAGATAGTCGCGGCAACCCTGTGCCAGATGTGAAAATTGATATCTGGGAAACCGACAGCTCAGGGCATTATGACGTACAGTACGCCGATCGAGAGGGCCCAGATGGGAGATGCGTAATGAAGAGTGATCAAGATGGCAATTTCTGGTTCAAGGCTATCAAGCCGGTGTCATATCCCATTCCTCACGATGGTCCGGTGGGCAAGCTTCTTGAGAGGTTGCACCGACATCCATTCAGGCCCGCCCACATGCACTTTATGTTCGAGAAGTCCGGTTATGACCATCTTATTACAGCACTGTACACACGAGGCGACCCCTATGAGACCTCTGATGCCGTGTTCGGTGTCAAGGAATCCCTTTTAATCGATTTTCACCCAGCTGACAAGATCATTGCTAAAGAGTATGAGGTTGCGGTTGGAAGCGCGGTCCTAGAGCACGATTTCGTGCTCGTTTCGGAAAAGGAGGCCTCTGATCTGCGCGCTAAGAACAGTCGAAAGGCATTGGCGGATCTTGGGTGGAGGGTGAAACTGGTCGACGGGCTACCTGTGCCTGATGTTGATTGAAGCTGGCTACGTTCATTGCTGGTCAGCCTGCACATTTTCCAGAGTGTGCTGTCACCAATGTTATCCGACCTCGCATCAACAAGAGCCGTTCTGAGCAGAGGTTCGATCGTCCTTAGCCAAAGGAAACCTTGGTAGACATGGGCTCCTTGTTCCTGGCCTGATCTTCACTCACGAGCTTCCCGGCCAACGAAGGGGCAGGTTCTTTGCTGGTTAAGTCTACTTAGACAACATCCATGGGTGTCTATACCTACGTAGAGTAGTCCAAGTTCTCTACTTTAATGCAACGTCGACAAAGCCTCTTTTCTCTCTCCAGACCTCTTTTCCTTCCTATCCCTTGGAACACGATGGATTGATTGACGGCCCGTGCAGTCTCATCGAGCCCGTGGAATAACACGCCAGGCGCGAAAAGTCTGATTATTGAGCACAACGGCGCAGTCCCTTCCTGATATGGTGACAAGTGGAGAAATCCTTCCGCACATGGCGTGCATGGTGGAAGGATTCGAAACGATCCTGAATCTGCTATAGACCAATGCACATATAATGTCAAGATGGGGTCAGAGTGTCAGACCAAGCTTTCATGTGCGACCATCGTTGCCCGAAGCAAGTTTTGGTAAGATGTTATGCCCAGAAACATGGCACTGATGGGCCAAGTCCTTTGGCAATGTATCATTGATACAAGGCCGAGACAGCTCCACAGGGTGACAGGCCATCAGTCAAGCACCACACCCGCCGAGCCGCATAAATTTAGCTCTCGAAGGATCGAGGAAGCCAACACCCATGATCTTTTATGGTGCAGCAAGCTACTTAAAGTACTTTAAATTATGGCGTTTGCTATTGGAAGACAATAAAATGATAGGCTCTAAGGAAGCGAAAACGTTGGAACCAGTGGTAGTACGGGCACCAGCGTAACCGCCGAGGTGGATCTTGCTTCATGCAGCATCAATCACTACTTTATTTCAATTCAATGTGCGCTAGAGAGATATCAGCCTAATGGCAAGATTTGAAGCTACTGAAGATAGAATCCTCGACGGCTGTCTGACTTCTGTTTCTGTACAAAACAGAGTAAGCAGACAAAGGTCGTACGTGTCTTCAAGTACAAGTTGTTGGAGAGTAAGATGAGAAGCTTGAAGCCTGCAAGGCAAGGAACGAGGTAGCCGCCCAGCGACCCTGGGACTAGAACATTGTGGTTCTGCAGGTCCTCGATTGCAGCACCAGTGCACCAATCGGCAGCTTACCGCTCTCCGCACCGATTACTCCAGAACCGCCCGCTCCACTCACACTAGTCCGCATTGTAGCAAGCTCCCGCGTTGACGCCGACTCTGTTTATAGCCAGCCCATGGCCTTGGTAATTCGCAATTCACCCATGTTGACCTGCCAAGCATCCTGCTCACCACTGTCTCGGCTACTCTCTATCGCTGAACAAGAATAGCAACGCTTTCCAACCCATGTATACATAAGTATCCAATATGGCCGCCATATCGTCTGCTGTTCGGCTTTCACTTCATTCGACCTTTCCTTCTTCGCATCGGCAGGATCCAAGACCCATCAATAGCACCATCCTCCCCTTCGACCCAACTCCGCCGCCATCATGCAGCTCTTGACCGTCCTTCTCTCATTCACCGCATGCCTAGCCACAGCAGCTCCCCAAACCTTGGGCCCTGGTACCCTTGCCTACTTCAACCTCCTTGGACAAAGACTGGTGAAGCTTCAAGAAAAGATACCCAAAAAGTCGGATAAGCAAGATCCCATTGCTAGCTGCAACAACTTCGCTCTCGCCACCGCCCAATTTCCATCTCTACCCTCAGGACTCCCGCCACCTTCAGGCACTCCATATCACGTTGCCATTGGCCGTGGAACTCAAGTACGCACCCATCAATCAACTCCGCCGATATCTTGATGGATAGCCCTGCTGACAATGGCCAGAATTATACTTGCGCAGCGTACAGCCAAAACCCCTCTGCAATCCCCGTCCAGATTGGCGCCGCCGCAAGCCTCTTCAACATCTCATGCGGAGCAACCATAGCCCCCGCTCAAACCAGCGCACTCCCGCCAGCGGTGATCGAACACCCTTTCACTTCATCGCCCGACGATCCTCTCTTCCCAGGTGGTCCCACCGCCAGCATGTCAGGCTATCATTACTTTACCGACACCACACCCACCTTCAACCTCAACCTGGGAGATACGCAATACGGCATAACATTCAGCAAGGTGGCCACCAAGGTGCCAGCACCAGTCGACCCATTGACCATGGGTTTCTGGCCCTATACCGACTCCACCGATTCCGATACAACCTTCGTGAGAAACACAACAGCAGTACCGTGGCTCAAGCTCACTGCGCAAACGGCGCCTGCCGTCTCAGAGGAGATAGTGTCCGAGAACACGGGGGGCGTCATCGAGATCTACAGAATCAACACGGCTGGCGGAAGTCCACCGAAGGATTGTTCCAAGTTTCCGGATGGTGGACACTTCGAGCTGCCATATGCGGCCGAATATTGGTTCTTTTCTTGAGGCGCGAGAGATGTTATGGATGATGACTTTCCTTGTTTTTCCTTTCTTGTCTCAGCTATTGATACCCTCGCTCGCTCTAGCTGAGAAATTTTAGGATGATGGCGTTGCAATACGGCGCTTCAAGGGTGTCGGAGGCGTGTTTCATTTCGCATAGCATTTACATATATACTTCAATATTCGGTATCTATAATACCATCGTTTACTCATCGTAGCACTTGGCGCCAAAGGCTCACGCCATGCTCCTTTATTCCTAGCACCTGATGGAGTCCCAGCAAGAGCAGACTGATATTGGTACATATCTCGGGTCTTTGATTAAACATGTACCTCCCCACACACACACATCTCTCTCCACAAAACCTACCCATTACCCACAACGGAACCCTCGCCTTAGTCGACTTAAGCAAGCACAGCTTCCGCGCAAACATCTTCGACTTTGCCCCATCCAGCCTCAACGCTTACTTCCAACCTCGCCAGAGCCAGCACCTGACGTTAAGACCACAATTCCCTTCCCCTTAGCGTCGCCATACCAACACGGTTAACACAATCGGGTTTCCAGCCCCGAGCTATACACTCATACAACCGTGAAGATCGGAGAAGAGGTCGTCATCCATGCAAGGAACAAACAGCATTAAACAGTGTTTTATCATTACATGGTGTATACAAGTATTCTCTTCAATGCACCTCTGTCAGAGCTCCTAGATGCCTTGTGCTAAATGGTGTTTGCAACAAGGTCGATACAATACAGAATAACCAACGCCAGTACCGTGAGGGATGCAAAACTGCCGATAGATGCTAGACGATACACGAGAAGCACTGCTTTGAGCTTTTAGCATGTGGGGGAGACTGTAGGTGTTCATGTATGGTCGATGGCTCGTTCTGAGCGGTGGATCCAAACATCTCCAAACCGACTGGCTCGGCGACTCTGAAGCGCCCTGAAGAGTACAGCTTGCGTCGGCAGTGTGCTGTATGCTCAGATTTTGGTATTTCGTTTCCAATGCGAGTGGTGCGGCGTCGTATGAGGCAACCTCAGGCTTGGGTGTTCAAATTCACCTCCGCATTCGAAGCCGGCTTCAAGCAAGCGTGCGTACGTACTGCTTCCAATCTATTCTATGCGGTCAGGTACCGGCACCTGCTTCAAACCCCTCTTGGAGCCAGTCGCCATGTTCGTCTAGACCCGCGATGGGACTCACAGTCTCCCCGAATTTGCTAGCGTTCCTCGAGATATCCGCAGATTGCATCCAATACAGCATCACGAATATCAAGATGTGTAGTGAGAAGCAATAGAACGCAAACAGATTTCTGCTCGTTCTGTTGGCAAGGACCATCCGGGTGATGGAGAAAACCATTCGTTCTGGTAAGCTCATTCGCTTGTAAGCTCGGGTGTGCTCTCGCCCTTTGAATGCTGCGAATGGTGAAAGGTTCGCCTCGTACGTGGAGCGGTAGCGATCGAGAGACAGACCTGAAGGGGTGTCTTCTGACAACGATATAGCTGAGGCACTCGAAGGTTGTGCGAAAGCTGAAGTGGAGGAGGAGGCTGCGCCGCGACTGTACGTAGAGACGTAGCGAGATTTCTCATAGAGGTTCAGATTGTCTTTTTGCAAGGATGCGATTTCTTGCCGCAAGGCGGACACGGTGTTGTGCTGCTTCGAAAGCTCTGCTTCCAGTTGCGTATTCTTCTGCTTGAAGCGGTCACGCTGAGCTTGGATCATGGGCATGATGCCTGATCCACCACCAACAGGCTCGCCGGCTCTGATTGATTCTAGCGTACTACGTGAGCTGCTCTGTGGGTCGAAGCCTGATATTATAGTCGATGTTGGGGATGAGCGGCCTCTGCGATTGGGAAAAGAATTGGCATTGTACGATGATGACGGATATCGAGATGTGTATGTGCCTGCAGTGGAAATGGCTGAAGAAGGGAAGGCATTCGAAGCTTCTTGTTGGACCTTTTCAAGGTCCGTTTCTAACGTAGCATTTAGATTCTGAGATCGTTCGAGGTCCGCATTCGTATTTGAGAGAACATCATGCAGCGATTCGAGCTGTTGTTGCAAGTCCTTATGTGAAACTCGCAGCACTGCCAATTCGTTGCCCAGCTTCTTGTTTCTTGCAAGTAGTAGTTTCTCAAGTGACTCTTTCTTAGGCCCTTTTCCAGTGCCATCAAGTTGATCTACATCTTTACTCTCATCAGCTTCAATAACGGTATCTGCCTCTTCGTCATTAAGGGTCGAGAACTCGATGGACTGCGTCAAATCAGCATCAAGTCGCCGCAAGGCGTTTACTTAGTTCTTACCTTGAATATTTCAAGCTCCTGCTTGATCTCCTTGTAATCGCGCCATGACTGGATACGCTCGCGTAGCCCTTCCCTGTCGCGTTCTAGCATCTGGGACTCCTTCTCCAATGCACGAATCCTGGCCTCTCGCTTCCTTGTCTCGGTGTCTTTCTCCAGCCTGACGTTGTCCAATCTCCGGAGCAAGGTAGAATTTTCAGATCTTAAGCGAGCATGGTTTGGGTCTTCTTCCGTCGTCGCCTGTCGCTGAGTATTTGAAGACGCCTCTGCAAGTTCAACCCTCAATTGCTCGTTTCTTGCTTCAACCTCGGCTAAGCGTTGACTGGTCCTGTCAAGATCTGAGCTCACGATCTCCAATTCAGCGGCGCTTGCGGAGTTTTGTCTTCCTTCGTCCTCACTATCTCCACCTTGGCCCAGTCTTTGTGCTACCTCATAGCTGGCTTTGAGTTCGTTCAGAAGCCGCTCTTGATTCTCAACCTTTTCTTCCAGACTTCGCTCCTTGGCCTCCCAATTGTCTTTCTTTTCCTCAATCACGGCTTTCCATGACGTCTCGACATCCCTGATTTTGAAAATCTGGGAATCTTCCAAGGCTTTCCTGGCAGCACGCTCCTCTTCTAATTGACAATCCGATGCGTCAAGTTGCTGTGTGAGGTCACTAACCGTCTTCTGCAGGTGTTCGTTCTCGGAGGTGATCTTTGGCAGTGTATCTTCCGACAACAACAATGCATCAACGGACGCTTCCAGTAATGGGTATGGGTCTGGAGCTTCAGAGATTGGCGAGTAAAGTTGAAAGAAAGCAGAGGTGGTAGTCTTTCCATGGTTTGTGAGAAGGTCAATGAATGTTTGGTAGGCTGAGAACGTCAGTTCGTTACATAAGTAGGCATGAGTCGTCGTTCTGACCCTTCAATAGGCTCTTGAACTCCACTAGCTTAGCGGCGTCATCTAGCTTTCTGAAGTCCTTCGTCTTTTGCGCCAAGTCCTTCCTTGATAGTAGAGCATCTCGCTGATGCGTGACGATATCTGTGGCCGTAGAGTCGAGCTCTGGGACGAGTTTCGTAAGGTCGATATCTATGCAATGTATTAGCCCAATGCTGACCACGCCAAGCACAGCAACACCCACTTCTCCATGCAGAAATAGCACTTTGGAACTTGTTTTCTTCTACAGACGAGGTCCCATTGCTCAGTACGGTGGTAGGGGAGCTATTTGTTGGGACCTCATGGTCACTATCGTACGCATCTCCCGTAGCAGATTGATCCATTATGCTTTGTCATTTGTGACGAATTAAATCAGATATGGATGTCTAGAATTCCTCCGCTAGGCCTCAGCCAGGTAGACTCGATAGGCGGATGTATTGTATCGAAGAGGATTATTCAGGATACTTGTAGGTTGTATGTAGATCAGGCCCGCTTCACTGCCAAGGCCAGCCGCTCTGCAACGCGTGCAAACCTCAACACGGCGGCATACCACCCTACGATGGGATGACTCCAATTTCTCGAGGCTGACAAGGCCTCGAGGCTTCATTCAGCATCATGGCAGGGGAGGAGGGTGGTCCTGGCCCTGCGAAGTCAGCCTTCACCGGCTCCTATGTCTTGAGACCTCTCGTGCAGGACATTCCGCTCTCAGCTGAGGAGCATACAGTAGAAGCTCAAATTACGTGTGTGGAACTGTGCGATGACAATCTTTATATCGGCACGTCGCAGGCAGAGATACTACACTTCGTTTCCATCACGGCAGACCCAGCAGATGATTTACAAGCTCCACAATACATATTCGCCTCAAGACTACAGCCAGGTCATAACGCACCAGCGCCTGGCTCTCTTCAAGCGCTGCCTGGCGTGCAGCAAATACTGGTCTTGCCAAGTGTACAGAAAGCATGCATTCTTTGCAATGGTACCTTGAGCTTCTACAGCCTACCGGAATTAAGCCCAGCTTTCAGCAATAGCACAATCCCTAACTGCACATGGGTTGGAGGAGTGGATCTCAGTACAGCAGAAAGTCAGGGAGAAAACGGGATTGTGGTCATGATTTGTCTGAAGAATAAGGTGAGACTGGTCAGGATTCATGACGAAGCCCGCCGCGTCCGAGATATCGAATTCGCAGGTTGCCTCGCAGCCACACGTCGGGAGACTTTTGCCTGTGTGGCTGATAGTCGCTCGTACGCTCTACTTGATGTGGCCAACCAGCAGAAGATATTGCTATTCCCTATTTCGTCCCTGGACGAGAATACTGGTGGAGGCAAGGTAGAGAATATATCTTCTTCTTCCGAACTGGTTGCTGGTCGGAGCTCGACCCCCTCACGGCCTCTCTCAAGCGAAGGCTCACCTGATGGAAAGGGACATGGTAGAAGCACAAGTCTGGGGACATTTGTTGGAGGTCTGGGAAGACGCCAAGGAAGCCCCAAATCCAGGAGTCGAGACAGGTCACACCGTGCAACTCCAGACCAGACGGGAAGAGAGAATCCACCTTCGCAGATTTCGAACCACACCAGAAATGTATCCACACCTGAAGCGCCGAGCTTGATGCCCACCACGCCTAATAAGCCTTTGCCACTACCACCAAGGACTGACTCGCTTGGCGGAAGCTCACCAGCTCGAACGCGACCGCTACCATCACTGGTACCGCACATAAACTCTCCCACCTCAAATGAGTTCCTATTAACGACTGGCAACGGGGCTGGCGAACCGGGTGTTGGCATCTTTGTCAATCTCGACGGCGACGTTGTGAGAGGAACACTCCAATTTGATCGGTATCCCAGCATGATAGTCGTAGATGGGATTGGAATCGAAGTAGAATCCGGAGCTCCAAATGAAGATCGCGAAGGTTTTGTACTCGCTACTATGCCAAAACTGGGTAGAGATGGCGATCGTGGTGTCGTTGAGATCCAGAGGTGGGACTTAGACAATGGGGGTTTGAAAGAATGGATAGAAATACCTAAAGTTTTGACGACAAGACGAGGTAATGACTTCGAGGATGTAACATCAGCGCCAGAC
>JAABUW010007127.1_pt1 | contig 13630 bp, 9 predicted proteins | sample 5560081 | NCBI WGS metagenome assembly JAABUW01 (sample SAMN10711882, study PRJNA513363) | rock metagenome | isolation source: Antarctica rocks | place: Antarctica: Victoria Land, Knobhead sud
GCTCCACAAGCTTCATCCCCCACCCTCTGCATCCAATGCAAAGAGCGTCCTACCGCCGGAATCTTACTCCGGCGCAACCGGACAGCCCGGCCACTTCACTGAGGGATTTTGTCTCCGGCGCTTACACTCTTGATATGCTGATGGTCGCCATTGTTCTTTTCACTCTGCTAAGCCGCTACTTGAGCCAAGGTAAGCCCTCGACGGCCGCAATCACTGCCGCGACAGCACCGATCCCGGTCGAGATAAGCATCACCCAAAATCGCATCGCAGCACGGTGAGCCTCTGCTTCGTCGTGCTGCTGAACCCACCATTCAGCATCGCCTCGTGAGATGGGCATCTGGTGATCAAAGTCGAACAAACCTTGGACAACGGCTCCGTCTCCCGGTCCTCCGGAAGTGGTTAGCAGAATACGCACCGCTTCAACGCCACGTCGTTGGAGCCCGCTTTCTATTTTCGGAGGTAACGGCAACCTCCGCAGCAACTGGGTCACGTCCCGCGCCCTCCGTGCCATCATACAAGACCACTAGATATAGGAGGACGAAATCTGGTGATAGATATTTCGAGTGCGGAATGGAAGACGACCAGGGAAGGCTCTAAGCTCTAGTAGCCCCGCCCAGCGGCTTCGCCGTGCTGCGGGGGCATGGGTAGCGTCGGGTGGCTGCTGGTGCCGCCCAGCGTGCGCGCGGGCGGCCGAGCTCCCGGTGCTAAGGAGCCGTCCGGGAATGAACGCATCGACTCGGAGCGTCCTTTCGGAGTTCCTACTGCGGTTTTAACCGTCGCGACCGAGCAGTTGTTCCCGGATGGGCCCTAAGCTCGACTTTCCGCAATTTCTGACAGATGGGAAGCTCAGCAGAGCGCTCAGAAGATGTCTTCGGACGCGATAAATTGGAGGGCTTCGTCGAGAGGCAGGACTGTTCCTCCAAGAGGACCAGCTGCAGCCCATCGCTCCTTGCTCGCTGACCAGTAGAGGACTTCAACGCTGTCGTGGCGTCCGGTCGGGCGGAGTCTGGCGACCGGTGCACCAGAAAGGGCGTGATAGAGCGTGTAGCCGCGGTTGCGGCGCTCGGGGATGACGGCGCCTCTTGGGAAATGGAAGCGTTCGACACGCTGGAGAATGTCGTTGGTCATCGGGCCCAAGATACACGTCTTCACGTTCGAGCGCCGCCGTTGCGCAATGCCGACCATGCCTTTGCGGCTCTTGCGGCTCGGCTGCGGCTGGACTCTATGAATGCGATGTCGGCCCATTGCACCCACACTGATGCTCCATCCAGCGATACGAGCCCAATCCCGCCAGTGCTCGCGGGCTGGCTGTCTGCCTTCCGCGACTGCTTTGCCGCGCCTGTCTGGCGCCATGTCCTCGTGCTTGTAGCCGGAGTGGTGCTGGCGCCGGGCAAGCGCACGGTCAGCCAAGCCCTGAGGGTCATGGGCTTGGCTTCGAGCCCGGGTTTTGGGCGCTACCACGAGGTGCTGAACAGGGCTCGTTGGAACAGCCGGGCCGTAGCGCGCAGACTGCTTGCGCAGGTGCTGGATGTCTTCTTGCCCGCAGGCGACGTCGTGATCGGGATCGACGACACGATTGAGCGTCGCTGGGGCGCCAAGATCAAGGCCCGGGGGATCTATCGCGATCCCGTGCGCTCGTCGCACGGCCACTTCGTCAAGGCCAGCGGGCTGCGTTGGCTGTCGCTCATGGTGATCGTGCCGATCCCCTGGGCGAAGATGGCCAAGGTTCCGACCGCGTAGCGGGTGGAAAGCCATCGGAGGGGAGCCGTCGCTGGGCACTGCCGTTCTTGACCGTGCTGGCGCCCTCTCAGCGCTGGAGCGATGCACATCGCCGTCGCCACAAGAAGCTCACCGACTGGGCGGAGCTGGCAAAGGTTCCGGGCGCGTAGCGGCTGGAATGCCAGTGGAGGGCCGTCAGGCGATCCTGCAGACCAAACGCTGGCTCCCGCAGTGGCGCATCGTCGTCGTGGCCGACAGCGGCTTTGCAGCCCTCGACTTGATTGCGGCAGTCCGCCGCCACGTTTGTCTGATCACCCGGCTGCGCCTTGATGCCAGCTTGTTCGAACCGGCGTCGCCGCGGCGGCCAGGGCAGCTGGGCCGCCCGCCTTTGAAGGGTCCGCGCGTGCCGAAGCTGACCCAGATCCTAGCCGACCCGAAGACCGTCTGGTCGTTGATCACCTTGCAGGAGTGGTATGGCGGGCAGCAGCGAACGCTTGAGATCGTCTCAGGCACGGCGGTTTGGTATCACAACGGCCTGCCACCGGCGCCGATCCGCTGGGCGGAGCAGCCGAAGGTTCCGCGCGCATAGCGCGTGGAATGGCTGTGGAGGGGCTGGTGCGCGATCCCACCGGAGAACGCGCGCCGCAGGCATTCCTCGCAACCGACACCAAAGCCAGCCCGGCCCAAATCCTTGGCTGGTTCGTCTCCCGCTGGCGCTTGGAAACGACATTCCAGGAAGTGCGGGCGCATTTGGGGGTGGAAACACAGCGCCACTGGTCCGACCTTGCCATTGCGCGGACGACACCGGCGCTGCTCGGGCTTTTCTCGCTGATAACGATTTGGGCAGACGGACTGATTGCGACGTCCAGCCGAGCAGCCCGTCCCCGTATCGCCGCGTGGTACCGAAAGACCGAGCTCACGTTCAGCGACGCCATCGCCACAGTACGCCGCCTTCTTTGGTGCCCGTTGGATTTATCGACGTCCCGGGACGACACAGAACTCATCGAAATACCGGTGGGCCTTCTCAAACGTCTCGCCGAGACTCTCTCCTACGCGGCCTGAAATTGCGGAAAGTCGAGCTTAGGTATCAGCCCGCATCTGCAACGCGTAGAACAAGGGCTCCCGAGCGGGCGGTTTCATGCCGTGCATGACCAGCGCCACTATCCAGCAAGTCGCAAATTCCTCGGAGGCTACCCAGGTCTTCTCACCAATGTGCTCGGGCCAGGCGCGACCGTTCAAGTCCTCCAACAACCGGCTAGTGTCGATTCGGTAGGTGCCGTTTAGCGCCTCGATGCGATGCTCTGTGACCGCCCACTGCTTACCGCGCCCCTAGATTATGCCCACGGCGTATCCGGTCACCGAAACGGGTGTCGTATTAACGCAGATGGGAAGTTGTTTCATAAACATTCCTTGCCTCTCGCCACCGAGGAAGCCTGTCGCCGCTTCCACGGCGGCGCGCAGAGGCGTTAGGCGCGAGGAGAGTGTGAGGTCCGGGCCGGAATCGAACCGGCATTCGGAGATTTGCAGTCTCCTGCATCACCACTCTGCCACCGGACCACGCCAGACAGGCTATCCCGCAAAACGAGCCGCTGGGCAACCCCCACGGCCACCCTTGAAAGCACCGGAGGGCACGTGGCTTGTGAACTTTGATGTGAGACTAAACTGTGAGCCGGTGTGAGCGGAAATTCGGCAGCTAGCCTATTGAAATTACAAGATAGGCGGTGGGTTTGCAGTCCTCTGCATCACCACTCTGCCACCGGACCCCAAGGCAGCTACCGCCGCTTAGTATGGCTAAGCGGGTGTATCGGGCACCCGCCGGATACGGTCAAGCACGCCGCTCCACACCAGGCGCGCTTCGAGCTTTGCACCAAGCGCCCCCGCCACCTATAACACCGGTGCACTGCAACACGGGCCCTTCATGGATCAGCCTTCCACCCCCCAACTGGCCGATTATGCCGCGGCGCGCGACCACATGGTCGATGGCCAGGTCCGTCCCAACAAAGTCATCGACCCCCGCGTGATACGCGCCATGCGCAGTATCCCCCGTGAGCGGTTCGTGCCGCCGCATTTGGCAAACCTGGCTTATGTGGACGAGGACGTGGCGCTGGGCCGTGGCCGGGCGCTGATGGAGCCCATGGTGATCGCCCGCCTGGTGCAGCTCGCCCGCGTGCGGGAGGGCGACCGGGTGCTGGTGGTCGGCGCTGGCTCCGGCTACGGCACGGCGCTGCTGGCGGCCTGTGGCGGCCGGGTCACCGCGCTGGAGGAAGACGAGGCGTTGCTGGCCATCGCCCGCCGTACCCTGCCCGAGTTCGCCCCGGGCACCGCCCTGGTGGCCGGGCCGCTGGCGGCGGGGCAGGCGGCGGGCGCGCCATGGGACGTGATCCTGATCGAGGGCGCGGTCCGCGTGATCCCGCCCGCCATCGCCTTGCAGCTCAACTCCATTGGCGGACGGCTGGTTACGGTGCTGGCGCCGGGCAACGTCACGGCGGGCGGGCAAGGCGTGCTCGCTGAACCCGGCCAGCATGATGCGCCGAGCGGCACGCTCCGGGCCCAGCCGATGTTCGATTGCACGACGCCTTTGTTGCCGCCCTTGCTGCCAACGCCGGTTTTCCAGTTCTGAGGCGGGCGCGATCACGGGCGGCGATGGCGTCGGCGGGGTGCCTGTGGCACACTGGACCTCACGGGATGTTGTCCCGGCCAACGCAGGAGCTTTGCGCATGCGCATTCTAAAACTGTGGATGGTGGGCGGTCTCGCCCTTGCATCGGGCAGTACGATGGCACAGCCGCGCACGTTGCAGGACGCGCTGGCGTCGGCCTACTCCAACAACCCCACCCTGCAAACCTCCCGCGCGCAGCTTCGTGCCACCGATGAGGGCGTGCCGCAGGCGCTGGCCGGCTGGCGGCCGACCGTGGTTGTCGGCGGCACCATCGGCTACGGCTTCGGAGAGTTGACGTCGGACACGGCCGGCCGTGGCCCGATCACGGGCCGTGAGAACCGCCCGATCTATACCGCAACCCCGACGATCACCCAGCCGCTCTATCGCGGCGGCGCGACCCGGGCCGGCACCAACCAGGCCGATAACCGGGTCTTCGCCCAGCGTGGCCGCCTGATCGCGACCGAGCAGCAGGTGTTCAGCGATACGATCAACGCCTACGTCAACGTTATCCAAACCCAGCAGCTGCTCCAGCTCAATATCAACAACGAGCAGGTCCTGGCGCGTCAGCTTCAGGCCACCAACGACCGGTTCCGCGTGGGCGAGATCACCCGCACCGACGTGGCGCAGGCGGAGGCGGCGCTGGCCGGCGCCCGGGCGACGCGGCAAACCAGCGAGGGCAACCTGCAGACCGCGCGATCCAACTACCGCCGTTTCGTCGGTGATCTGCCGGACCAGTTGATCGAGCCGCAGCCGATCAAGCTGCCGATCATCAATCAGCAACAGGCCACGCAGCTCGCGTCGCAGAACAACCCAAACGTCATCGCCGCACTGTTCGATGCCGCCGCGTCGCGCGACGCGATCGACCTGGCGTTCAGCCAGCTGATGCCGCAGTTCAGCGTGCAGGCCCAGGGCGGATACACCAACGGCCAGCAGATCGTCGGACAGCGCACCCTTGGCGCAACGGTGCTGCTGAACGGCTCGATCCCGATCTACCAGGGCGGCGCCGAGTACTCCCGCGTGCGTCAGGCCCGCCAAACCGAGCAGCAAAGCCGCAAGGTCGTGGACGATACCCGGCGCCAGGCCATTCAGCAGGCGGCTCAGGCGTGGGAGACGCTGGTGGCTGCCCGGTCCACCATCGACAGCACCCGCGCCCAGATCCGCGCCAACCAGATCGCGCTCGAGGGCGTCCAGCGCGAGGCCATCGTCGGCAGCCGCACTACGCTCGACGTGCTGAATGCCGAGCAGGCGCTGCTGAACTCCCGCGTCACGCTGGTGCAGAATCTGTCGAACCTGGTGACGGCGTCCTATTCGGTCGCAGCCGCCATCGGCCGGCTGACCGCGCGGGACCTGAACCTGAACGTGCCGCTTTATGACGAGACCGCGTATTACCACGCAGTCCGCCAGCGTCTGTTTGGCACCGGCGACTACGCCGTGGCCCAGCCGGGGCGGTAGCGATGGCAACGCCCCCGAGGGAGTCATCCTCGCCCAAACCAGCGCCGGAGCCGGCGGCCGACCCGTCGATGGAAGACATCTTGGCCTCTATCCGCCGTATCCTGAACGAGGATGAGGCCCCGAAGGCCGCACCCGAGCCCAACGAGGACGTTGCCGGCCGCGGCGTGCTGGTGCTCGATCCCTCGATGATGGTGCCGGACGTGAAACCTGATGCGCCGCAACCTAACATGCCGCGACCTAACGTGCCGAAGCCTGACGCGCCACCGCCGAAATCTCAACCAGAGCCGCCATCGACCCTGGAGCATCGCCCCTTGCCCGATCCTGTAGCGCCCGCACCCCAAATGCCCGCCCCCCTGCCGCCGTCGCCCATGCTGCCGATGGAGCAGCGGCCGACCCCGCCGCTGGTGGCGCCGGAGGCTGCAGCAGCCGCCGGCGCCTCGGTTGAGGCGCTGATGCGCACTCTCATCTCGGAACGCAGCACGGCCGTCCAGCGTGGCGGTCCGACCATCGAGGACTTGGTGCGGGTCGAGATTCGCCCGTTGCTGAAGGACTGGCTCGATGCCCACCTGCCGCCCCTGGTCGAGCGCATGGTGCGGACCGAGATCGAGCGCGTCCTCAGCCGCATGGCACCCTGACGAACCCACGCCTTCCCGGCGCCCGCCCGCCGGGCTAAAAGCGTTGCCATGCTGAACAAGACTTTCATTCCTGCCGAGATCGAGCCGGCTCTTTATGCCGGCTGGGAAGCAGCTGGCGCCTTCCATGCCGCCCCGGCCGCCCCCGCCGCGCCCTACACCATCATGATCCCGCCGCCCAACGTCACCGGCAGCCTGCACATGGGCCATGCGCTGACGATGACCCTGCAGGACACCCTGATCCGCTGGCGCCGCATGCAGGGCCGCGACACACTGTGGCAACCCGGCACCGACCACGCCGGCATCGCGACGCAGATGGTCGTCGAGCGCCTGCTCGCGCAGGACGGCCAGAGCCGGCAGGCCATTGGACGCGAGGCGTTCGTGGACCGCGTTTGGCAGTGGAAGGCGTCCTCCGGCGGCGCCATCACCGAGCAGCTCCGCCGGCTGGGCGCCTCGCTCGACTGGGCGCGCGAGCGCTTCACCATGGACGACGGCCTGTCCGATGCGGTGCGGGAAGTGTTCGTCACCCTGCACCGCCAGGGCCTGATCTATCGCGACCGCCGCCTGGTCAACTGGGACCCCAAGTTTCAATCCGCCATCTCGGACCTTGAGGTCGAGACGCGGGAGGTTCGGGGCAGCCTGTGGTACATCCGCTATCCGATTGAGAGTGAAGACGGGGGTGAGGGCACCGGCCGGCACATCGTCGTCGCCACCACACGGCCGGAAACCATGCTGGGTGACACCGCCGTCGCCGTGCACCCGGACGACGAGCGCTACCGCGACCTGGTGGGCCGCCACGTGATCCTGCCGCTGACCGGCCGCCGCATCCCAATCGTGGCCGACGCCTACTCCGATCCCGGGAAGGGCACCGGCGCGGTGAAGATCACCCCGGCGCACGATTTCAACGACTTCGCCGTGGGCCAGCGGCACGCGCTGCCGATGCCGTCCGTGCTGGACCGCGAAGGCCGGATCATGCTCGATGAGCTTGATCTGCCGGATGCTGCCGATTTCGTGCGCATGTTGGCCGGCCAGGACCGCACGGCCGCGCGTGCCGCCATCGTGGCGGAGCTGGACCGGCTGGAGCTGCTGGACCGCATCGAGCCGCACCCCCATCAGGTCCCGCACGGCGACCGCTCCGGCGTGCCGATCGAGCCGTTATTGACGACCCAGTGGTACTGCAACGCCGCCGAACTCGCCCGTCCCGCCATCGCCGCCGTGGAGGCCGGCGAAACCGTGTTCGTGCCTCGGCAATGGGAGAACACCTTCTTCGCCTGGATGCGCGACATCCAGCCCTGGTGCATCAGCCGCCAGCTCTGGTGGGGCCACCGCATCCCTGCCTGGTTCGGCCCCGACGGCCAGGTGTTCGTCGAACGCACGGAGGCCGAGGCGCAAGCCGCCGCCCGCGCCCATTACGGCCGGGACGAACCGCTGGAGCGCGATCCCGACGTGCTCGACACCTGGTTCAGCTCCGCCCTCTGGCCGTTCTCGACCCTTGGTTGGCCTCAGGACACGCCAGAGCTGGCGCGCTACTACCCCGGCGACGTGCTGGTGACCGGCTTCGACATCATCTTCTTCTGGGTCGCCCGCATGATGATGATGGGCCTGCACTTCCGGCAGCAAGTGCCGTTCCGCACCGTCTACATCCATGGGTTGGTCCGCGATGAGCGCGGGCAGAAGATGTCGAAGTCGAAGGGTAACGTCATCGACCCGCTCGACCTCGTCGCGGCCTACGGCACGGACGCCCTGCGCTTCACCGTCTGCGCGCTGACCGGGCCGGGCCGCGACGTGAAGCTGGGTGCGGCCGCGGTCGAGAGCCATCGCAAGTTCGTCACCAAGCTGTGGAACGCCGCCCGGTTCTGCGAGATGAACGGCGTCGGGCCGGTGCGCGGCTTCGACCCGGCGACCGCGCAACTGCCGCTGTGCCGCTGGCTGCTGGACGCCGCGAACCAGGCGATCGCCGAGGCCGAAACGGCGCTTGAGGCCTATCGCTTCAACGACTACGCCGCCGCCTGCTATCGCTTCACCTGGAACCTTTTCTGCGACTGGTTCCTCGAGTTCGCCAAACCCGTGCTGAACGGTCCCGATGGGGCGGAGGCCACCGAGCTTCGGGCCACCGCCGCGCATGTGCTGGGCATTGTCCTCCGCCTGCTGCACCCCGCCATGCCGTTCGTGACCGAGCACCTGTGGGACGAGATGGGCTATGGGGCGCCTTGCAGCCTGATCCGCGCGCCCTGGCCGCAGCCGGGCCGGGTCGTGGACCCCGAGCCGGCGCGGGACGAGCTCGGCTGGGTCGTGCGGCTGGTCGGCGAGGTGCGCACCGTGCGGTCCGAAATGAACATCGCGCCCTCGACGCTGACGCCCATCCTGCTCCGCGACGCCCGGCCGGAGACGCTGGAGCGTGCGGCCCGCTGGACCGAAGTCATCGGTCGCATGGGCCGCGCGTCGTCGATCGGCGCGCTGGACGGCCCGTTGCCGGCGGGCAGCGCGCAGATGGTCTTGGACGAGGCGACCGTAGTGCTTCCGCTGGCCGGCGTGATCGACCTTGCTGTCGAGCGCGCCCGGCTTGCCAAGGAGCGCACCAAGGCGCTGGCCGAGGCCGACAAGGTCCTACGCAAGCTGGACAACGCCGAGTTCGTCGCCAAGGCACGGCCGGAGGTCGTCGAAGAGAACCGGGATCGGCTGGCGACCTTTCAGCACGACGCCGCGCGGATCGAGGCCGCCATGGCCCGGATCGCCTCATAAAGAACGGAGAAAAACATGCTCAAGAAGCGCTGGGACAAGTCCCGCCTGCCGTCCCGCCACGTCACCCAAGGGCCGGATCGCGCGCCGCACCGCAGCTACTACTACGCGATGGGCCTGACCGAGGACGAGATCAACCAGCCCTTCGTCGGCGTCGCCACCTGCTGGAACGAGGCCGCGCCCTGCAACATCGCGCTCAGCCGGCAGGCGCAGTCGGTCAAGCGCGGCGTGGCCGAGGCGGGCGCCACCCCGCGCGAGTTCACCACCATCACCGTGACCGACGGCATCGCCATGGGCCACCAGGGCATGAAATCCTCGTTGGTGTCGCGTGAGGTCATCGCCGACAGCGTGGAGCTGACGGTGCGCGGGCACTGCTACGACGCGCTGGTCGGCCTGGCCGGCTGCGACAAATCGCTGCCCGGCATGATGATGGCGATGCTGCGGCTGAATATCCCGAGCGTGTTCATGTACGGCGGCTCGATCCTGCCCGGCAGGTACAAGGGCCGCGACGTGACGGTCGTGGATGTGTTCGAGGCCGTGGGCCAGCATGCCGCCGGCAATATGTCCGACGCCGACCTGCACGAGCTGGAGTGCGTCGCCTGCCCGTCTGCCGGCGCCTGTGGCGGGCAGTTTACTGCAAATACAATGGCTACCGTCAGCGAGGCGATCGGGCTCGCCCTGCCGGGGTCGGCCGGGTCGCCGGCGCCGTACGAGGACCGCGACCGCTGGGCTGTGGAGTCCGGCCGCGCCGTCGTGGCGTTGATTGAGAGCGGGCTGCGCCCACGGGACATCGTGACCTTGAGGGCGCTGGAGAACGCGGCCGTCGTCGTCGCGGCGACCGGCGGCTCGACCAACGCCGGGCTGCATTTGCCGGCGCTGGCGCATGAGGCCGGCATCCGCTTCACCATGGACGACGTGGTCAACATCATGCGCCGCACGCCCTACATCGCCGACCTGAAGCCCGGTGGCAAATACGTGGCGCTGGATGTGCACCGCGTCGGCGGCATCCCGGTCATCCTGAAGGCGCTGATGGATGGCGGCCTGCTGCACGGCGACTGCATCACCGTGACCGGCAAGACCCTGGCGGAGAACCTGGCCGACGTGGTGTTCCCTACCGACCAGGACGTGATCTATCCGGTGTCCCGCCCGATCTCGGCGACGGGTGGCGTGGTCGGCCTGCGCGGCAACCTCGCGCCGGACGGCGCCATCGTTAAGGTTGCCGGCATGGAAAAGCTGCAATTCGAGGGCACTGCGCTGTGTTTCGACAGCGAGGAGGAGGCATTCCAGGCCGTGCAGGACCGCGCCTATAAGGCCGGTGACGTGATCGTCGTCCGCTATGAGGGACCGAAGGGCGGGCCCGGCATGCGGGAGATGCTGTCCACCACCAGTGCCATCTATGGCCAGGGCATGGGCGACAAGGTGGCGCTGATCACCGATGGCCGCTTCTCTGGCGCGACCCGCGGTTTCTGCGTCGGCCATGTCGGGCCGGAGGCCGCACTGGGTGGCCCGATCGCCCTACTGCGCAACGGCGACCGCATCCGCATGGACGCGGAGGCCGGCACGATGGAGGTGCTGCTGTCCGACGCCGAGCTTGCCGAGCGTCGCGCTGCCTGGACGCCGCGTTCCACCGACTACAACAGCGGTGCGATCTGGAAATTCGCTCAGACCGTTGGCCCGGCCTATCTGGGAGCGGTCACCAACCCCGGCGGTGCCGCCGAAACCCATTGCTACGCCGATATCTGATCCAGGACTGCCCGCTTGCCCTTGCCGGGTGAGCGGGCTATTCTGCCGTCGTGCCGATGATGTTGACCCTGCCGTTGCTGGCCTGTGCGCTGCGTTCCGCGCTACGCCTGATACTGCGTTTGTCCGGCCTCGCCCTCCTCATTCGACTTATCCGCCCCTAGGCGCCTTGCCGGGCTGATCTGTGCCGGCACCGCTTAGGGGATACGCCCTGAGAGCCCGTCTGCACGAATTTCGAGGACCCCAGCCATGGCCATCAACCATCCCAGCTTCGGCGCCATGCCGGACGCCCGCGTCATCATCTTCGACACCACGCTCCGCGACGGCGAGCAGTCGCCGGGCTTCTCCATGAACCTGGCGGAAAAGCTGCGCATGGCCGAGGCACTGGCGGAACTCGGCGTCGATGTCATGGAGGCCGGCTTCCCCATTGCCTCGCCCGGTGATTTTGAAAGCGTGCAGGAGATCGCCCGCACCGTCCGGGGCCCGGTCATCTGCGGCCTCGCCCGCACCGGCCAGGCCGACATCCTACGTGCCGCCGAGGCGCTGCGACCCGCCGAACGCAAGCGCATCCATGTCTTCCTCAGCACCAGCCCGCTGCATATGAAGTATAAATTGCGGATGGAGCCGGAGGCCGTGCTGGAACTGGCCATTGCGTCCGTGACGCTGGCGCGCCAGCACGCCGACGACGTCGAGTGGTCCGCCGAGGACGGCAGCCGCACCGATCCCGATTTCCTGTGCCGCTGCGTGGAGGCCGCGATCAAGGCCGGCGCCACCACGATCAACATTCCCGATACCGTGGGCTACGCGGTGCCGGAGGACATGACCCGCATCTTCACCATGCTGCTGGAGCGGGTGCCCGGCGCCGACAAGGTCGTGCTTTCCACCCACAACCACAACGATCTGGGCCTCGCCGTCGCCAACACGCTGGCCGCCCTGCGCGCCGGGGTGCGGCAGGTGGAGTGCACGATCAACGGCATCGGCGAGCGCGCCGGCAACGCGGCCTTGGAGGAGACGGTGATGGCGATTCGCACCCGCCCGGACGCCGCACCGTACCAGACCGGGATCACGACCACGAACATCCTGCGGGTGTCGAAGCTGCTGTCCACCATCACCGGGTTCGACGTGCAGCCGAACAAGGCGATCGTCGGCCGCAACGCCTTCGCGCATGAAAGCGGCATCCATCAGGACGGCGTGCTGAAGAACGCCGCCACCTACGAGATCATGACGCCGGAGAGCGTGGGCTGGACCAAGAGCACGCTGGTCATGGGCAAGCACTCCGGCCGCGCCGCATTCCGGGACAAGCTGCGGGCCTTGGGATACGGCGAGCTCGGCGATAATCAGTTGAACGACGCGTTCCGCCGCTTCAAGGACGTGGCCGACCGCAAGAAGATCGTCTATGACGAGGATATCGTTGCACTTGTCGATGATGAGGTCGGCCGGGACAACCAGCGGGTGCGCTTCGTGTCGCTGGACGTGCGGGCCGGCTCCCGCGGGCCGCAGAGCGCCGAGCTTGAGTTGGAGGTGGACGGTACGACGCTCCAGGCGCAGGCGACCGGCGACGGCCCGGTGGATGCGACGTTCAACGCAATCCGTGCGCTGTTTCCGCATGAGGCGAAGCTGGTGCTGTTCTCGGTCGGCGCGGTGACGGAGGGGACCGACGCCCAGGCCAAGACGACCGTGCGGCTCGAGGAGGGCGGCAAGATGGTGGACGGGCAGGGGGCGGACACCGATACGATCGTGGCGTCCGCCCGCGCCTACATCCATGCGTTGAACAAGCTTTTGGTCAAACGCGCCCGGACCGAGCCGGTCGCTCTGTCAGCCTGAAATCCAGCAGCCTAAAGGATGGCCGGCCGGGACGCTCCCCGGACCGGCCATCGCCTAATAGCCGTAGGGCCGCTGCTGGTAGTACTGCGGCGCCGGTTGGTAGGCCGGCTCCTGGTAGTATGTTTGTGGCCGGTTCGGCGTTGTCGCGGCGCCGCCGAGGGCTCCCGCGCCACCGCCGACCAATGCCCCAATGGCCGCACCCCGGCCACCCCCAGCGATGCTGCCGAGCGCCGCGCCCGCTCCCGCGCCCAACAATCCACCGCCGACCGCACGCTGGCCGGGGTCATAGGGGCTGGAGCAGGCCGATAAGCCCAGCCCGGCTACCAGCGCCAGGCTTATCGCAACTTTCTTGTACATTAAGTGGTCTCCTTCTCAGTTCAGTAGCGGCGGGGTGCGGTCACGGCACCGCCCACAGCGCCGACGCCTCCGCCAATCAGTGCGCCGGTCCCTGCCCCTCCACCAGTCACGGCACCCAAGGCGGCACCGGTTCCGGCACCCAGCAGCCCGCCCGTTACGGCCCGCGTGCCAGGTTCGCGCCCACAAGCCGAGAGGCCCAGAACCAGACCAGCCGCCAGTACGGTCATCGTAACAGAATGCATGACGATCTCCTTAATTAATTCCGTTTGCCATTAACGCGCAGGCGAGTGGCGGGTATGCGGCGAGACTACGCCTGGATTGTGGTTCACCCGATATTGAATGCAGCTTCTATCACGGCTGGCCGCAACGGTAGGGACATTAGCTCAGCAATTCTAAGTGCCTCCCGCTTGCCATGAGTTCACATCGCGATCTGGGCTGCGATGTCGGGGGGAGGTTTTGAGTCGATGAGGGTCTGCATGAGGGTCTGCCAGTCGGGAAAGACGAGGTAGG
>JAABUW010007131.1_pt1 | contig 13625 bp, 16 predicted proteins | sample 5560081 | NCBI WGS metagenome assembly JAABUW01 (sample SAMN10711882, study PRJNA513363) | rock metagenome | isolation source: Antarctica rocks | place: Antarctica: Victoria Land, Knobhead sud
GTGCCGCTGATCACGGCGACGACTCCGGGAACCGCGGTGGGCGGCCTGGTTGAATCGACGCTCACGGGTGCGGTTCTGATAGCGCTGGCCGCAACGACCGTGCACGCGCGCCGTCGGCGTCGGACAGGTGACCTCGTCGCGCCGGGGGACCGGATCGCCCACCCGACCGGGCCGGAAGTGTTGTAGTCAGGACTCGCCCGGTAATCAAGTAGTTTTGAATGTTTTGGTTCGGTCGATGTGTGGTACCGGCGTTGCCTGGGGTCGATGTTGATGTGCTGGCTGCCCGGTTGTTGCTGATCAGCTCATTTGGATGAACGGGCGTGGCGGTTGCTGTTGGGCGCCGAGGCGAAGGTCTTGGGCCGGGGTGGGATCAAGGTGGTGGCCGCGGCGCACCCGGACACGGTGGCGCAGGGGGTGCGTGAACTGGATTACCCGGATGGGATTGCTGGCCGGGTCCGGCGCCCGGCGGTGCGGCCCGGCCCGCGGCAGCGGTTTTGGACCCCACGTTGTGCGAGGCGCTGGATGCGCTGGTGGATCCGGTGACCCGGGGTGATCCGATGTCGAGTTACGAGCCGTTCTGCTGATTACCCATTTACCCGCTTCTGGTCAGGCAGGATGAGCGGACCATCAATTCTGAAATCCTGGAAAGGTACCGCGCTCACATGGCCAAGGTCACCCTTGTTGCACTCGCTGACGACATCGACGGTTCAAAAGCAGCAGAAACCGTGTCGTTCGCCCTGGACGGCATTCCCTACGAAATCGACTTGAACGCCAAGCACGCCAAAGCAATCCGGAAAGAGCTGGCCGAATTCATCGCCGCGGCGCGGACCGCTGAACCGATCACCGAGACCAAACCGCGAAGCAGCGGCGCCCGCACCGGCCCGAAACGGGCCGCCCGCAGCTCGTCGAACACCGACATCCGTAATTGGGCCGTCGCCCAGGGAATCACCATCGGGGATCGAGGCCGAATCTCCGAGACGATCCGGCAGCAATACGCAAACGCCAACCGCTGAACGGAGCCAGGAAAGCGAAACCCGCGGCCCCCACAGTGCCTCGCTGACGGCCGACTTTGATCCGCGACCTTTGGGTCGAGCGGAAGTGGACGCTGGAGACTGTCCGGTCGACATCAGCAGCGCGCGAGCTTTCCAGCTTCAATGCAACTGCGTCAGCGCGGAACGTCGGCACGACAAAACGATTGGCGTCGAGTCGCTTGCCCACGCCGTACGCATCGCCGGAACCTGCGGGTAAGCCGCTGGCCGCCTCCAGGGGGAGAGGCGGCCAGCGGGCCGTCACCCGACGCGAGGGCGGTCGCGTGGCAACTTTGGAACCTTCAGACCACGGGCAGACGGCACGGTACATTCCCGCCGCCGATCGACGCCCGGTGGTGCTGCCCGATACGGCCCGGGATGCGGTTCGCCGGCTACCAGGCGGTAAGGAATTCTGGGGGCAATTGTTCAGCTGTTGGCGAGTAGGCCGCCGCGCGACGAACTACGCCCGGAGGCCCCGACCACGATCACCGCGCTACGGGATGCCGGCTGCACCGTGGTGATGCTGACCGGCGACAACCGCCGCACCGCAGCCGCGCTGGCCGGCGCCGCCGGGATCACCGACGTGCACGCCGAACTGCACCCGCAGGACAAAGCAGCGCTGATCACCGAACTCGGCCGCCGCAACACCGGTGGCGTGGCCATGGTCGGCGACGGCGTCAACGACGCCCCCGCGTTGGCCACCGCCGACGCCGGCATCGCGATGGGCGCGATGGGCGCGGACGTGGCCATCGAAGCGGCCGACGTCGCACTGATGGGCGCCGACCTACGGCACCTGCCGCAGGCGTTGATTCACGCCCGCCGGGCTCGCGGCATCATGCTCCAGAACATCGCCCTGTTCCTGCTGACCGTCCTGACGCTGGTGCCGCTGGCCGCGTTCGGGGCCTCGGCCTGGCCGCCGTGGTGTTCATTCACGAATTGGCCGAAGTGTTCGTCATCGGCAATGGTGTCCGCGCTGGTCGGCTCCGACCACTGGAAGGCGCCGCCGCCCCGGCCAAAAAGTTCGCCGCCATTCCGATCTCGCTGATGGCACCGGCGGTTGACGGAGGTTGCTCCTGCTGCGTCGCCGACGAAACCCCAGCCCCGATCCTGGTGGCCGCCGCGCCCGCTACGCCGATCGAATCCAGCGACACCTGCGGCGACGGGTGCTCCTGCTGCGCAGATCACCCTGCAGCCGCGACGGTGGCTACCGCTGACGCGGTCAAGGACTGCGGCGGCGAATGTACCTGCGGCGCAAAGCAGGTTGCGGCCACCGGTGCAGTCGTGGCCGTCCCTTCGGCGCTCTCTGTCGCGGTGGAGCCGGACGGATGCTCCTGCTGTGCCGCTGAGGAAACGTCGAACCAACAGCCCCGGCTAGAGCCGGCAGAACCTGCCATCTAACGCCGCCCTTCACAGCATCGGAGACCCACAGCGCATCCTGTACGTGGGCGTCATCCGGCGTCCTGGGACAGGAGTTGCTCGGCCCGGGCCCGGACCCGGGCCAGCACAGCTGGGTCGAGGGCATGCCGCTGGGCAAACAGCAGCAAGGTCCGCCGCAGACGCCGATAGTCTTCCGCCGTGGCTGCGCACTTTTCGCAGGTTTTCAGATGGGATTCCAACCGGTGGACCTGTTCGGACGGGAGGGGGGCCGCCGGGTCGGCGTCGAGGTACCGCTGGATCCGACGTGCTGACCAGTGGCAGGTCAGCATCGTCCTGGTGGCCGAGATCATCGGTTCCTCCGGGGTAGTGAGGTGCGGGGGAGATGTTTGCTGACCCGGTCGGGGGCCCGACTCAGACGGGACATTCCCCGTGCCGACGGGGATGTCAACAAGTCGGCGACCTCGGTGTAGGTGAGCTGATCGACGTCGATCAAGCAGCAACACGGTCCGAAACCGTGGTTCCAATGCGGCCAGCGCGTTGCTCAGGTCCTGTTCGAGGACCTGATCGGTGACGATCCGCTCCGGGGTGCTGACCGCTGCGGCACCGAACGCCGGCCGCCGACCCTGCAGATACCCGGGGTTCGGTGCCAGGTCGGGGCGCTGTCGACGGCGGGAATTGAGATGGCAATGTCGAAGAATGGTCAGCAGCCACGCCCGTGGATGCGCCCCGTCGAAGGTCCCGATCGCCCGGTGGGTCCGCACTGGGGCGTTCTGCACCAGATCTTCCGCGTCGGCCCAGGACCCGGTCAGCGTCTGCGCCGCCCGCGGCAGGCACCTCGATCTCGGGTTGCACATGCACCCGGAACACGCGCTGCCGCTCCTGCAGGTCCTGGGTGCCCGGCGGCGCGCTGCTCATATTTAACAAACCCGGTGAGCCGGGAGGTTTCTTCCACACCCGCTCACGCCTCCCCCTGCGGGCCGAGTTGACGGTGCCTGCCGCGACATGAACGTGCCCGGATCGCAACACCGCCTCCGACACCTCGGTGGCATCGCGGCGCACCCGGGTCCACGGAGCCCGCCGCGGGTCTGATCCACCGGTGAAGCACACCAACCGCGCCAACGGGGAAACATCCGACCCACCCCGACGGCAGGGCCAGATCCACCACGACGACGCGGGCGCCGGGCCGCAGTTGCCTCACCGCCGCGTCCCACGCCGATTCCCAATCGTTGATCACCGACAGCGAATAGGTTAACACCGCCGCGTCGAACAACTCGCTGCCCACCACCTGATTCAACGCCCCGGCGTCCCCTCGCAGGATCTGCACGTTGCTCCAGCGGGCCCGGGCGATCCGCCGCGCCGCGACCGCCAGCATCGAGGTCGAGGTGTCCACTCCGACCACGACGCCACCATCGCCGGCGGCGGCCCGCAACAAGGGAAAATTCAGGCCCGTGCCACAGCCGATATCAAGGACCCGCATACCAGGTCGCACCTCCAGCAAACCGATCCCACTCACCCGGCCGGCCCGGTAGACCGGTCGCTCCATCGACAGCACGTCATACCAACGGGCTGCCGGGCCATACCGGGGCAGTCTCAGATCTGTCACCCTCTCAGCACGCTGCGCCACCGTCGCCTACGCCGGGAAGGCGCGTCTGCAGCTTGCACACTTGATCTGGTGCGGGGATGGGTGGCGCGCGGTTCAGAGTCGGCAGGACGGAGGTGCTGGCCGCCGCGCGGGGGGGGCGTTGGATGATGGGAGGGCTCGATCCGGCCGGCCGTGCGGTCCCTCCCGAGGCCACCACCCGTATCGCGCTCGCGACTTCTTCAAGGTCACCGCCCTTGTTCAGATAGCCGGATGCGCCGGCATCCGCGGCCTTAGTGATGGCGCGTTTCGTCGGTGATGCGGTCAACATGATGACTTGGGCGGTGGGGTGCGCCATGAGTAGGGCGCGGGTGGCCTGCAGGCCGCAGGCGCCGGGCATATGGAGGTCCATCAGCACCACGTCGGGCCGCAGCCGCCGAGCCGCCGCTGGGACTTCGGAGCCATCGGCGCATCGGCCAAGGACCTCGATACCAGCCTGGCGACCGCAACGCTATTGCCAGCACTTTAAGGAACAACGCCTCGTCGTCAACGATCAGAACGCCAATCACGATCCGACCCTTCTCGGCTATGTGGAGGTGACGCGGCGCGATTCCCTGGACGTCAATTGGAGGCGCCAGCGCTGCGCGGCCGCCGATTCCTTTGACCTGGGGTGCAGCCTGAGCTGTCACCCCATGCGGATCGAGAGAATCTAGGCTCCATAGCCACAGCCGTGCGCTCTCGTCAGAGGGCGGCTACGCCTGGCGCGGTGGTGTGGGCTTGATGATGGACACGCCTCCGCGGTCCAACGTGTCTTGTGCTCGTAGGACGCGAAGCTCCTCCCGCAGTGCGGCGACCTGCCGGTCCAGCTGCGCGTCGCCGGCGTTGTCGTTGCTGGAGTTGCGGTTTCCGCGGCGCATCGGGCGGATGCAGAAGAAGTACACGGCGGCGATGGTGGCTGCTGCGATGATCCCGGCGGTCAGGGTGGTCATCTCACTGCGCCCACTCTGCGCGTTGTCCGCCGCGGTCGCTCTTGAGCTGCTCGACTTCCTCCCGCAGCTGCTGAACCTGCTGCTGACGCGGATCTGTGCTCTGGCCTGTGTCCTTCTTCGAGCCGCGCATCATCATCCACATCATGCCGCCCATGGCGACCGGGCAGGCCAACGCGCTCAAGGCCAAAAATACTGCTTGCATTCGGGTCTCCTCATTGCGGGCGGGCACCAGGCCCACGGATCTATTGTCTACGTACGCAGATAGTAGATCAGATTTCTGTGCGGCCCGCCTCCTCTGTCAGTGCCGCTTAGAACGCAGGCAGGTTTGACACGTGATTGCGGCCGCAGGTCGGCGGCGTTTGGTCGATGTGGATGATCGGGCGAACCTTGCTGCGCTGATTGGCGCTCGAGGATCCCGAGAGTTAGACGATCGTCAGGTTGCACAGGGCCAGTCCGGCGACGGCCAGGCCGCCTGCCACCAGAAGGCCGCCCACCGTCACCACCGAGGCGAGAGTGAGCAGCATCCGGCCGCGCCAGCGGGCCGCGGGTGTGGGCGGCGCGGCGAGGCGTTGCGCGCGGGCCAACACGCTGCCCCCGGTCGCGCCCATTGCGCCGTGGGGGATCGGGGAGGAGGTGGTGAGTGCGATCAGCGCTTCGAGCAGGGTCGTGGTGCCGTGCAGTCGTGACGCGTGGTGATCGGCGGACATTTCCACCAACCTGGCGATCTCCTGGGCCCCGGCGGAGAACAGTTTCATCTTGGGCGCGACCGCAGTCACCCCGTGGATGAAGGCCAGGATCTGGTGGTGGTGCCCGGCCAGGTGGGCCCGTTCATGTTCGATCACCGCAGCCAGGTGTCGTTCATCGAGCGCGGCCAGGGCCGCGCTGGTGATCATGATGGTGTGCGGTCGGCCGGCGACGCAGTAGGCCGCGCGCTGCGGCGCATCCAGGACGACGGCTTCACATCCATCGATCCGCCGCCCGACGAGGCGGGCAGCCTCCGCGTGGCGGTGCGTCCGGGTGCGCGTTGTGGTCAGTGCACGCCCCAGGCGCAACAGGACGGCGGTCAACGCGAGCGTGCCCGCCGCGGACAGGATCAGCAGCCCAGTTTGCAGTAGCAACCCGGAGCCGCCGGTGGCGACCTGCCGTAGGGCGGTGAAGCAGGCCCCGATCAACTCTTCGGGCCGGCGCCATTCCCGTATGAGGTCGCCGATCAGGAAGGCGCCGGCGGCGGTCCAGGCGATGAGCACTGTGCCGGTGGCGGTCAGCCAGGTCAGCACACCCAGCCGCGGTGCGACGCTGGATCGGGTCAATCGCATCAGCACAGGAGGTCCGAGGATCGCCACGGCGAAGCTGTAAAGCAGCAGACAGACCGCGATGCTCATCGGGCGGCGGGGGGTGCGGTCAGCCTTGCCAGAGCCTCACCCAGGGAGGCGGACTCCTGCGGGGTCATTTGTTCCAGCAGGTGGGTGAGCACCGCACCGGAGTTGCCGCCGGCGTCCAACGCCTCCTTCATCAATCGGGCGCTGTATTCCGGCCGCGTCAGCACTGGCCAGTAGGTGTACGCCTTGCCCTGCCGCTCACGGGCCAGCCAGCCCTTGCGGTGCAGGTTGTCCATGGTGGACATCACGGTGGTGTAGGCGATATCCCGTTCCCGCTCGAGGTCCTCCAGCAGGTCCCGCACCGTGGTCTTGCCGACCCGACCCCACAGCCGGTCCATCAGCACAGCTTCCAGTTCACCGAATCCGCGCACGTGTCCTCCTGCCATCTTCACCTGATCCGAGCGGCCACCGAGGTGAACGCTGAACGCTCCCGGTGATCCACGATCCCACGCTACTATCTACGTACGGACACCGTAGGTCGATTGTATCGGTTGCTGCCGCCGAGCAGTCCAAGAAGAAAGACGGTCACCTGTGCACCACGACGATGAACGGCAGCGCAGATGAGCGGTGTGCTGTTGGGGACCACCTTGCTGGCCGCGTTTCTGGGCGGCATGGTCGCGTTGCTGGCGCCGTGCTGCGTCTCGGTGATGCTGCCGGCATATCTGTCCACCGGGTTCCGTCACCGCGGCGGTGTGGTGACCGCGACGCTGGTGTTCGGGGCCGGTGTCGCCACGGTGATCCTGCCGATCGGACTGGGAGCCACTGCGTTGAGCAGCCTGCTGCTGACCCAGCACCTGTGGATCTTCTTCATCGGCGGGATCCTGATGATCGGTGCCGGGCTGGCGACCTTATCCGGCTGGAAGCCGAACCTGCCGATGCCGGGACGCCGTGCGGTCAAAGAGGGCAGCTTCGGATCGGCCTACGTGCTGGGGGCCTTCTCCGGCGCGGCCAGCGCCTGCTGCGCACCCGTCCTGGCCGGCGTCGCCATCCTTTCCGGCGCGGCCGCCTCCTTCCCGACGGCCCTGGCCATCGGTCTGGCGTACGTGACCGGCATGGTGACGCCGCTGGCCCTGGTGGCGCTGCTGTGGGATAAACGCCGCGAACGCGCCACCCGGCTGCTATCGGACCGCACCGTCGGGTTGCGGGTGGGGCCCTGGCGTCGGCAGCTGCGGTTGGCCACCGTGATCAGCGCCGCGCTGATGATCGCCATGGGCGTCCTGGCGGTGGTGCTGGCCTTCACCGGACCGGGCATGCCCAGCGGCGGCTGGCAAACCCAGCTGAGCGCGTGGCTGCAGCACATCAGCAGCGTCGCACGCAACGCGCTGTCCTTCATTCCCGGGTGGGCGGTCGCCGCGGTGGTGCTGCTGGGCTTCGCGCTGCTGATCCGTCGTGCACGACGAACCCGAGCAACACCGGCCGCCTCTACGCCGCACCCACCCGACTCGAACGAGGAAGTGCCCGTTCCCGCCGCCCACACAGTGCAGGAGAGCCGACATGAGCAAGACCAGCGGTGACGCCGCAACCACCCGATCACCGGCCAACACGACACCAAGGAACAAGACGCCGGGAGACAATCGGGCCCGCCAGCCCTCCAGCGACGTCAGCCGTTCCCGAGCCGGCAACAGCCGCCGCGGATGGCTCATCACGACCGTCGCGGTCGTGGTGCTCGCCGTCGGCGTGCTGTACCTGGTCTTCCAGAGCTCCGCGAACCGGCAGAACGGTGCCGTAGCCGGCAGCAGCGGATTCGCCCATGTCGCCGGTGAACCCGGCGTGGGAACCGTCGCACCGCCGTTCACCCTGACCGCCGGCAGCGGCGGCCAGGTCAACCTGACCGACTACCGCGGCAAGTCGGTGCTGCTGTATTTCCAGGAGGGGCTGTCCTGTCAGCCCTGCTGGGACCAGCTCAAAGACCTGGAACAGAACAAGACCGCTGTGACCAAGGCCGGGGTGGACGCGGTCGTCTCGATCACCACCGATCCGGCGAACCTGATAGGACAGAAAACCTCGGACGAGAAGATATCCACCCCGGTGCTGGCGGACCCGAGCATGTCGGTGTCCCGCGCCTACCAGGCCAACAAGTACGGGATGATGGGTGACATGCGCGATGGCCACAGCTTCATCCTGGTCGGGCCGGACGGAGTGATCCGGTGGCGCGCCGACTACGGCGGCGCACCGAACTTCACCATGTACCTGCCCGCCCAGAAGATGCTCGCCGACCTGGCGGCAGAGAAAAGACCGTGACCGAACCGGCGCAGATCACCCTGCTCACCCAGCCGTCCTGCACCATGTGCAGCCATGCCAAAACGGTTCTGCACCGCCTGGAACAGGAGTATCCGCTGTCCATCCAGGAGCTGGACCTGACCAGCCCGGACGGGCAGCAGCTGGCCGCCCGGGCCGGCGTGATGTTCGCGCCCGGGCTGCTCCTTGACGGCCAACCGTTCTCCTTCGGGCGGGTATCGGAACGAAAACTGCGCCGCGCCCTGGACCGCCGCCAACTCGAACCCCCCGTAGCTTGAGCGGTCCGCACCGCAGTGCCCGGACCCTGCGACGCGGCATCGTTGTCGCGGCGGTCCTGATGACCGGGATGCTGCTTGGCGCCCAACCGGCCAGCGCCCACCCCACCCTGCTGGTCACCGACCCTGCCGCCGACACCGCTGTCGCCGACTCGCCGCACGCGATCACCCTGGTGTTCAACGAGGCGATCACCATCGGGCCCACCGCGTTGACACTGCTCGACGCCGGCAACCGGCCGCTGCCGCTGGGCGTGGCGCACCTGGCCAGGGGCGGGCACCTGCTGACCGCGGCCCTGCCGATCACCCTGCACCCGGGGGTGTATGAGGTGCGGTGGCGGGTTACCGGATCCGACGGGGATCTGGTGGAGGAACAGTTCCCGTTCGGGGTGGGCGCGACGATCCTCGGGCTGGGCTCGGGCAGTACCCCATCGATCTCCTGGCCGGACGCGGCCCTGCGGTGGCTGCTGTTCGGCGGGATCGCCGTCTCGGCGGGTGCGTTGGTCGGTCGGCGGTTCACCGCCTCGGCGCGACGGATGAAACCTGCATTAGTGACCATCCGGCCCTGGGTACTGCCCGGTGCTGTGGTGGCCGTGCTCGGCGTGGCGGGGCTGGTGGTGGTGCTGATCCTGGGCGCCGGGTCGGCGGCGGCGCTGTGGCAAGGCCGCGCCGGCCGTCTGCTGATCGTCGAAGGCCTTGCCCTGCTGGTGGCCGTGACCCTGGCACTGATACGGAAGCCGGCGTGGACATCGGCCCCGCTGCTGATAGTGGTCGCGGCCGAGGGGGTGCGGTCACATGCGAATGTTGCCGACCCGGGCTGGGGAGCTGTCCTGACCGGGATACACCTGGCGGCGGCGGCGATCTGGGTGGGCACGCTGCTGTACGTCACCCGAGCAGTGTTCGCCTGGCGGACCGACGGCGCGGCGGTGAGATGGGTGATGGCCGGATATGCGCGCCTGGCGATCTGGGTGTTCACGGTGGTGATCACCACCGGCACGCTCTCGGCCCTGCTGCTGGTGCCGCTGTCCACGGTGTTCACACCTCCTACGGGCGGGTACTGCTGACCAAACTCGCCCTGGTGGTTGCCGCAGCCGCGGTCGCCGTGGCCGCGCGGCGGACGCTGCGGACCGACCGCAGCCAGGACCGGATACGAACTCTGGTGCGAGCCGAAAGCGTAGCGCTCGTCGTTGTTCTCGCGCTCAGCGCGGTCCTGGTCTCCACCCCTCCCGCCGTCTCGGCCCTGCCGATCCCGCCGCCGGCACCCACCGGGCTGGTGGTGCCGCTGGGCGGCATGGCCGGACAGATCGGCGTAGGGGTGCAGGCCAGCTCCGGCAGCTAGTGATCCGGCTCTGCACCCCGAACCGGGGCGATGCCTACGGACCTGCGCCCGCCCAGAGCTACACGCTCTCCGGGCAACTGAGCGCCCACGACTTCCCCGCCGGCCATCCGGTGACCTTCCGCGACTGCGGGCGGGGGTGCTTCACCGCCGCCGCGACCTGGTCGATCCCGGGAGACCGCCACCCGCTCGGACCTGGTCGACTTCGCCGAGTACGGATACTGCGCCTCGCACAGCCGCTACTTGGTTTAGCTGATACTGCTTGCCGGACGGGGGAGTCGCCACGGTTGGTCTCCTGATGGGTTTGAGCTGGAACGTGTCGGATGATGGCGGCGGGTCGAAGTCAGGACCGGGGGTGGGTTACATGGTGGCGTCGGCGGTGCCGCGAAGATGTGCGCGGTTGACGTCAACCCTGTCGATGAACGACCGCCCGGTGCCGACGGTGCGGGCGGCGAGAGCGTCGACGAGATTCACCGCGTACCGCAGCCGGATGAGGGTCTGGGTGTTGTCGACGGTGTCCAGGTCCGGGAATTCGTCTCGTTCTTCGTGGTGTGCGTGCTGCAGGACGGCTCGGTTCAGCTGCTCGAAGGTGGTGTTGAAGTCCGCCGAGTCGACGTCGAGGCCTTCCAGTGTGGTGATCAGTGTGCCGGCGTCGTGTTCTTCGGCGAGGCGTTGCTCCACCACCCCGCCGGCACCGGTGCGGGCGGCGGGGTGGACGGCCTCTTCCTCGGCGGCCTCATGGGCGGCCAGGTACGCACTGAATTCGTCGAAGGCGAGACGGCGGCGGTCTTCGCCTGCCGTCTGTTGCACGGCCCGTAGCAAGGCGGCGATCTGGTCGTGCTGCGCCGTGAGGGTGGCGCTGATCGGTGTGTGGTTCATGATCTCTCCTGGAAATCGATTCTCTGACGGGGACGGTCGACGGGGGTAAGTCGGACGAGATGGATGCTGCAGGTCGAGTGCCGGCAGGCGCTGTCGCAGCAGCCAGCAGAAAGGTGGCGGCCTAATCAATTCACTGAGCATCAGGACACCGTCCTCGTGGATCCTGCAGCAACGTATTCGGTGACAACCAAATCCATCCCGTCGCTCAGCGGGGTGCTCAGCCGTGACGTCGGCGGCCCGCTACCCGCGGCCGGCTCTCCCGCGGGTAGGTGTCGTGCAGGTAGCGCACGGCGAGGTAAACCCGTTGGCGACCATCAGAAAGTGATGGTTGTCGCCAGAGCGGCAGTCGACAGCTTGGGCGGATAGACAACTTCGGCTGCGGCCCGCACGGATGGGAAAGTTCCGGCAGCGGGTGTGAGGCGTCGCGGAACCGGCCCCACCATGTGAACGGCACATCTTCTTCACCCGGCATGCAGGGAAGCGCTAGCTCGCTCCCGGCGACCGGTTCGCCGCCGGGCCCAGCGAGCGCCGCAATCCAATCCGTTTGCACCTGCGGGTTGTTGTAGAGCACCCATCGGCGCCCATCGAGTTCGACCAGCACACCATGTGGGTGGCCGCGGTCGGGCCACACGCCGACCAGCACCTGATCGGCGCGGGCAACGGCGATGATCCTGCTCAGGTCTGGCACAGCTGGCTCCGCTTCGATGCAATCGTCGACGAACAGACACACTGAGGACACCTTGATGCTGACAAGACAACACCGCGATGCTGGGGTGGTGTCGTGAGACGATTGTGAACCGGCACCAACCAGCATCGGACCTCAGAAGCTGATTAACCGATGTTAATTAGTTTGAAACGTAGGATTTAGGGGTGACGATGCCGATGGCCCAACAGGACATCCCGCCGCGTCGAAGTCTGCGACCGGCGGAGGTGCGGCAGGTGGAACGCTGGGCAGGGCGCTGGCCAACATGACGGTGCAAGCCCTGGACTCGGTGCAGGCCACCACCAGCGCGACGCAGGTGCGGGCCTTGCTGGCGGTGGAAGCTTCGGGAGGGTGCAGCAACGGGGAGTTGGCTGCGATGCACTCCATCTTTCCGTCGTCGGCGTCGCGGCTGACCGACCGGTTGACCGCGGGCGGGTCTGATCACCACGGATGTGAACTTGCACGGTAAGTGGTTCTGGCACAGGTTTCGTGAAGCTGATGGGTGGTTGATCGCGGCGAAGGTTGACCCCCGGTTCCGGCGGTAGGCCGTTGCCCGGTGACAGTGTGACCGGTGTTGCAGATGTGGCCGAGCGCCAGCGTTCAGGCCGGGTAGGGGTGCCCTGAACCCGCACATCCAGCGCCTCGACGCCGTCGTGCGGAGAACATGCAGCCCCTTGGCCGCACGACCACAACTCAGCCCGGATCACGAAACTTGAGCCAGAACCAGATAATTTGGCGATTCACACGCTTTGGCGGCAGATCGGTGCATATCCGGCGGCGGCGAGCCCGGTGGGATGCAGACCGGGCGGCGGCCGCGGTAGGGATCGACCGCCCGGTTCTGTTCCGAGCAGGATCAGGCGGTGACGGTCACCGTCTTGCAGCCCAGGCTGCGTTGGTAGGACGCAGCCGATGTCGGCGTGGAGATGACGCAGACGAAGTGCCGACCCGTCGTCGCCGCGATCGGGACGGCGAAGCCGTGGTTTCCGGTGATGCTCAGCACCCGGTTCACGTCGGGCCGGGAGATGCCGGCTCGGGCGGTGTCGGGCCGGCCGTCGACGGTGATCCGCACTGTGTTGCTGACGCTGCTGGCGCTTGGATCCATTGCCCAGCCGGTGGCCCGCAGCGCGAGCTTTCCGCCGGTGGCGGAGTCGAAGCTGCCGGTGGTTGGGCGCGGCACGGAGACGATTTTGCAGCCGAGGTTGACTTCCGCGCTGGACGTGCCAGCCGGCTGCGCCGTCACGCAGACGGTGTGCCAACCAACGGGTGTCGCAATGCCGGCGGTGAACCCGTGATTGCCGGTCGCACCGGTCACCCTGTCCACGTCGGCCCGGGCGGTGTTGGTGGTCACGTTGGCCACCAGCTTGTTGTCGACGGTGACCGCGACGGTGGTGGTGCTGGCTTTGAGTTGCGGGTCGACCGCCCAACCAGAGACTCGGAAGCCGCCCGGTGTTCCGGACGCCGAGTCGAACGAGCCGCTCATCTTGGCTTGTACCGCTGGACCGGAATCGGCCGCGGTGGCTCCGTTGTAGTGCCAGTAGCCCATCAGGTCACTCGACCAGTACCGGTCGTACCACTGTTGGATCTTGATGGGCGTGCCGGTCTGAGATGCCGCTGCCGCGGCGGGATGGCCGTTGATCATGCCGATGTAGATGCCGGCGTGGTAGGCGGGAGCTTGGCCGGAGTTGCCGAATAGGGCCACGTCGCCCGGTACCGGATAGGAGGTTCGGGTGAACTCGCCGGAGAGCCGGATCATGCTGTCGCCGCTGCCGTTACCGATGTCGGTATTAAAGGCGTAGCCGTACATCTCGCGGACGAACCCGGAGCAGTCGACGTTGCTGCCCAGCG
>JAABUW010007132.1_pt1 | contig 13621 bp, 10 predicted proteins | sample 5560081 | NCBI WGS metagenome assembly JAABUW01 (sample SAMN10711882, study PRJNA513363) | rock metagenome | isolation source: Antarctica rocks | place: Antarctica: Victoria Land, Knobhead sud
TGAAACGGCGCAGAAATTGAATGGCAGGCGCTTGAAGGGTGTTCCGTCTGTGGAAGATTTGGAGAGGCCAGATCCCGCGCTGGCGGAGAACGCATCAGAGGAGCCCCATTCGCTGTGGGTGATCTGACGCTTGTTAGACACACATTCGGAAAAGGTAAGGAGAGGATGAAGGGAGGGGCACTTACGTAGAGCTTGTCGGTACCTGGTAAAAGATACTGTATTAGCTGAGAGTCTATCAGAGGGAGGATACCGTGGCTGACCTTTACCCATCTTTAAATGTAGGGGCTACGGTTGGGTTGTTGTAAACCGCAGAGCCACTATTCCCAATGGGGCATATCATCACCAGAGTAAGGTTAAAAGAGGCTGATTTTAGATGTTGGTTCTTGTTATCTGTCCCTCAGCAAATGTGCAATTACATACACTGGAGTTCGACGCTTTGTGCGTTGGGCATCGGTGATCACTGATGAGTCAGTCATCCGTCACTCCGCCAAAGCGTTCATCAGAAGCGCCGAGCACTGTTTCTTGTCTAGCAAGCGCACGGAAGATGCTTGAGCTCCAATCCAGCCTCGTCAGACTAGCTCTGCTACTTGAATTTTTACTCCGCTATGAAGTCAGATCCCTCTTTGTCAAATTCTTGTCCTCCACGATTCAGCATGCCCCCAAAATTTTCGTGCCCCAAAAGGGTTAAAACCCCTATCCGTAGATGCAGAGACGGTTTTCAATGCCACGCTCAATGCCGCTAAATCAGATATTTTCATGATTCATGATTCACCAGCAGTATACTCGATGCCAGCCAGCCAGTCGCTCCCAAATTGAACGCCGTCCTTGAACCTCGTTCCAAGTTTTTGCCATACTTTGTTGCTAATGCCTATATCAGCCACAATATGTTCGATCTTATAGGCCCTTTGTTTTCCCATTGCCGTCGGGAGCCCTATCTTGGGTGCACCGAGCGAGAGAACGAAGTCTGCGTGAATGACAAGGTCCGCGCTGTCGGCTATGGCTTCAACTCCTATGGACCCATTAACACAGACTTCGGTACCAGAGGGTAGAGGGGTATACCGCTCGAACCATCCGACCCCGAAGGTATATCAATCGCCATCACTGGAGCATTCTTACTAGCCCAGTGTGCGAGACTGATATAGGTCGCTTGATCATCCGTCCTTAGATCTTCAAAAGTCATATGCATGCCCAGTAGCGCATCGATAATAATATCAGGCCTTGCTTTTCCCAACGCCCTGATTAGTAGGTCTGGCTTGACTATTTGGCCGCCGCATTTAAGGTAGATGGAAAGCTGTCGACGGACAGCATCTAGAAGGTCATCGTCGCGTTCGAGGCCGAGGACAGTGAGGAAGATATGGAAATGGTGGTTTAGAGCTTGTCGAGCGGCTGCGATGGCGCGGGCTCCGCTTCTGCTATTACCCGCTAGGATCACAATAGTCGCAGAAGCATTGTGCCCGCTGGTGTCTGGGTTGCAGTCTGTTTCGTCAAGAACAGTCTCGATTGCCGCAGTAATAGCTCGTGCTGCGTTCTCCGAGAGCATCTCCTCCGTCATGCCAAGTTCGGTAATAGCCAGCTGCTCAAGCTCGAGCATCTGTAAAGGCGTAAGGCATGGGCAGACATGGTTATTGTGAGTGAGACGAAATGAGGGTTTCGACCGTGCGGAACTGGTTATACGGGAGGTCGGCTTCTCGGATTTGAGTGTGGTACGTCTGATAGTATCATGGGATGTTGAAACATTGTCTTGAACTTTGCCGCTATTGATCGAGCCACGAGGAGTCTGGCGAGGTCTTGTCCTTGATCCTGGTAATGACCCTGATCCTGTCATGTGCTGCTCGCTGGTCATCACACTGCCTTTTCTTGAGGGATGCTGTCGAACGGACGCTCGAGAAGTGTCTCTGCGCGAGCTTCTACCACTCTTGTCATTGGCTTCAATATTATCGTTCTCGCTATCGCCGCTATTCCACCCAACATCAGTGTTGGATTTTGGTGAATTCAGTACATTCTCTGTATAGTGTAGATTTCTTCCTCCACCAGTTCCAGGACGCGGAGGAAGTCTATTGTGGGTGATCAATCGTTCCTCGTCAGCAGTAGTATCCTCCCGCTTAAATTGACTGAAGGTTCCAAGCTTGTCGAATTTTGACAGGTTTCCCGAGAAGTCGAAGTCGACCATGTCTTGGATATCGGTAGCGTCCTCTGTAGCCCAGCCATTCTGTTCGTTCTGAAAAGCCTTCTGTCGACGCTGACGTTGAAATTGGCCTTTAGGTGTTGGACCATGTAAAGCGTGTGAATTCCTCTTCGATTGGGGGGCCTCTTCCAGAAAAGGAGTTTCCCGCCAGCCAGACTTCTTCGGCTGCCGGTTTGCGAGTCTTCGAGATGCCGGAGAACCTTTTATGCCCTGCTGCGAGACTTCGACACGCTCGGCAGCGCCTTCTTCGGCAAGCTCTTTCCGGAGTCCCCTCTTCGGCCGCCTCCTTTTAGATTTGCGTGCCACTGCCATGTCTGCTTCTGCTTCTTTGCCGTTGCACGTCGCGTCCTCCTGGTCTTTGTCTCCTTCCTTGTAGCCATCGTTGAGCCCGAGCTCTTCGAAGGGTCCATTCAAGGTGGCAGACGTTTCGCCGTGGTCAGCGATGTACGCACGCTGAGTGGAGTTTCGAGATGCTGACTGAGGCGTTTTAGGAGAAAATTGCGGACCCTGTTGGCCTGCCTCTGGCGGGGAGTCTTGGTTCACCAATTGTGGATCGAGGGGCAATTGCTGGCTTTGTGGGCCCGAAGCAGATACGACAGTGCGCAGACCCGCCTGCGCACTGACTGTGGTTGTGATATTGGGCAGAGGTCCTCTGCCCATGTCCGTAGAGCTTGCGGTAACATCTTGCTCATGAGGTGGCCTGCCATAGCTCAAAATAGCGGGGTCATCTGCTTCGTGCAAATTCTCCTTGGGTCTTGGAATTTGTGGAGGCGTTATAGGTTTAACGTGTGTTTCCAGAATTTCAATGTCAAGGAGATCCTTAGGTCCATTAACGATCAAAAAGTCTGCTCGTTGATGGGATTGAAGCCAGATGACTGACTCACAGTTAGTGCACTGGGCAGCATTGACAAGGATTGAGATCCATTAGCATATGTGCCGACTTACCATCCTTGAGTTTCAATTGTTGATTGATGATGTCCGTGACCAATCCACGCACCTTTGCATTTTCCGGCTGTTTGAGGGTGACCAGGACTGTCTCTCCTATGAAATCGGCCATGACTGTGTTGGCATTGAGCAGCCCTTACAGTTTGGAAGAGCGAGATGCGTTTCTCAAGGTGGAGGTAGCTGGTCGACGTAATAGAAAGAATTTAGGACTGATCGAGAAGAGAGTGAATTGCGGCTGCTGCGGCATCCAAGGCCTTGCCGTCTCACTTCAGGGCGGGACTGGACTTCTAGTGAAGACATCATCGAGAAAAATTTCTTCTATTTGCGGATAACAGCTCGGGTCAATATCATACTACTGCTGAAGGATGGGAAACCGAATCAGAGTTCCATGGTATGCGATTGGCAGAATCTACTTATCACGTGATGTGGGCGTTCAGTGTCTCGCTCGATTTTTAAACATCATGTGTCATGGGTCCGCAGTACCTCGATATTACAAATGTGGTTCCCCCCGAGCAACCTTTGAAAATCAGTTTTTTTTCTCGACCCCAGATTGCAAATACCATCAATCCCTCAACACCAACACTATTGTTTGATCGAAAACTGCTCTTATATAGAATTACTATATCTACAAATATTGCTATAGATTTTTAAGATCTTAAATCGACTTGCAATCGAAGTTATATGCGTAATTGCGATTTTGAACGCTTTGTCTCGACATACTTTGAGCACTCCTATCAAGTTCTATCAAGCTTCTATCAAGCTTCTATTAAACTCTTATCAAGTTCTTATCAAATGCGCTGGGTCAAAGTCTCTTTACAACAATAGCTATACAATATCGTATTTACAATGCTCAAAATCAAAGAGATTTAATAGATAAATTGTTATTAATAGTTTACTAGAGTTTATAGTAAATTAGATGCGTTGATGTTAAGAGGTTGGTGATATTTGCAATTCGGGGTCGAGAAAAAAAACTGATTTTCAAAAGTTGCTCGGGGGGGACCACGTTTGTAATATTGAGGTAAGCCGATCAGCTAAATGGCAATCCAAAGTCTTGTCATTGAGGGCCAAGAAGACGTCTAATAAGAGTCCTAATCTAGTGGTGAGATATGCTTGACAAATGGGCGCTCAAGTCTCACGAGCACAGATGAGCAAGCTTCGGTTGCTCTATAAGAAAGTATGGCTTTCAAGATAGTGTTTGAAATTCCGCCAATACCTGTTCATGATATCTTACTGCAATGAACAGCCGATGCATTGCCTGCTCAGAAAACGACAAATTGCTGCCTTTACAATGTGGGGACTCTCTCTTACTCGCGTACCATTTCCTTCAGAGTAACGTCCAGCAACTGAATTGCATAGATCCAGTGGTATTCCACAACGATTTTCCATATGATCTGAGTTGGTCGCATCCTGTGCCCACAGGCGCTTCGCGGCATATCCGTACGCAGATGAACTTGGCACAGTCGCTGAAAGGGTGGTTGAAGCCATGTGTGCTATAATGTAAGAAATCGTGTCCATGGAAGCTGTATCGAAGATCTTAGGCACCTCAGTAGAGACGTGTTCATCCGTTAGATCCACATTTGGACCAGAAATGACCCCACGGCGTCATACGACCTTCATTGTCGGCATAAGCCATCCACAGAATCTGCAGACAACGGAAGACTTGGCAGATTTCGCCGGAGAAGGCCACGAAGAATTGTATGTCTCGAGATTGGAATCTATCTGGAACGAGTCTGTCTTGTTCAAGTCGGTCCAACTAAGATCAATGGCTGGGCGATGTTGGATAGCTAACGCGACCTCGGCGTGGCTGTGAGCAGGGATATCTTGAGCACGACTTGGCGCATACAATCTGTCCTTTGGGGCCTCCTGGATGCTATTAGGTGTGCTGGCTATGCTAGGTCAACTTTCAACAAGCGTGGTAGAAAATCGCAGCCTCTCGTGGTCGTGAAAGAGATGTAATGATAATCAAGTTCCCCTTGATCTTAGAGAACGACTCCGATTGATCTTTCTCTTATTTTAGCTTGACTGCCGTTGTAAGTGTTCGCAAGTACTCAACTTAGGTCGTAGACAGTTGGTCACACTCTAATTTTTTGACTAAAGCGTTTTGGCGGTTGGATCGTCATATCAGAATCCCAACAACAGACTCCTGAAACACTCTATAGCTCCGTAGGCGCTGATATTCCCGTGATATAGCTACCTCCATGAACGGCATTTGGAGATGTCGCTAGATTACTGAATGCGTTTGCAAAGATCCACAATAAAGGGCAGAGACCTCTGCCAAACATTAGCAGACATCAATATAGAAGACCTATATGTGGGAGAGTTGAGCGGCTCTCGACAGACTTGGTGATCATCTTTGAGCATTAGTCGATTGAAGTGGCATTCATGCCTTGGGTCAACAGGCAGACTTGCTTGCAATTTGATGCTGCCCGCTTTGCGAGTATCGCTACCCTGGAGAAGCAATCTGGCGATAGGAAAGCAAACACTGGTGTAACTTGGCCAAGAACGGCGCGGAGTGAATAAGGAAGTTGCTCAAGCAATGGGAATTTTTTCTCAGTTGGTCAGATATATATTAGTCGCTTTTCCGTGTCCCAACAGCATCCTTTAGATACCATCTAAATCCCTTCCGCCACTCGAAGATGCTCTAAGGCGGGCTCGACAGGCTGCTAGAAATAATCAATTCACCTTCGAGGTGCCTCAAGGGTTTGTTGATACAACCTTGGCTGAAACAATTAGCCCCCAACGAAAGTCTCAAGGCCATCCAACAGGTGCCATAGCTATCAACATTAAACTTGGAATCGTGTGGTGTTCCTGCTCCATGGTCTCCGCTTCAGAGTATATATCCACTCATCTAGAAATATCCATAGCCAAAGGAATAAAAAACAGAGACCGGCAAATGCTGTCCCGACCATGCTGATTCTGCTGACCCACGACGAGAGAGATCCTAGAGATACTGATGGTCTGTCTAGGGTCTGCTCAGCCGCCAATTCAACTTGCATCGCATTCAATATAGTTGAAGCTATCGCAACAGTGAACAAGATTGGTCCGTACAGACGCGCGAAGTAGTCTCCATACTGTCCGTGAACTTGTTGATAATAGAACTTGCGAAGAAAGAACTTGGCATAAAAATTCAGCCTCGTAAGTCTCAACTCCCCATACTGGTACCGGCCGGAGACATCAACGTCGTTGACTTTGGAGATGTCCGAGAGAAAATGACAGAATTGTGCCCAATCGATATTCTGAGGCACGAGGCGAAGGCTGTCTTGCTGAGCAATCAGGAAGTCCGATTGATGGCGAATGAGATAGGTATATGTTCTTAAATAGCCAAGTGCAGCCATTCTGATCGATTGCCCGTGCACCTTCAAAGTAGAGGATCCATCCAATAAGAAAGCGTCCCAAAAAGCATGAGACATGAGGTACGTAGGGATCGGCTTTATGAATATACGGTCATGGATCCAGACCAGATGCAAGCGGGGGTCCTCGGAGACCACAATCTCACGGCCTTTGACCTTTTGCCGGTGTAGGGCATTGATGTTCGCACTGGACGGCGTAGTCATGACCCATAAACGATTGGCTATTATCTCGAGATCCTGGGCCCAGAACTCACTTGTTAAGAAATCGTTCATTCGGACCTGGTCGGTAATTCTGATGCAAGGCTGACCGGGCAGAAAGGCAGGTATTTGGGACACTTTGCTTGAACGGTGCTCGTGAACAGCGTCCAGCTCGTCGCACAACTGATTCTCCCTTGAGAATGGAGGCGAAATCACCGCATGTGACCTATGCATCTTTCCAAGACGATTGACGAGACGTAGATCTATTGCAATAGTCGACTTGACGACTAATCCTGTAAGTGCTACCTTATGGCTGGGAGAGCTTCAAGTGAGTCTACCAGCGTCATCCACAACTGGATCCTGGAAGATTTATATTCTGTCACATATCTTCGGGTCACGCCCATGCGGAAGGCTGTGCGTTGGTGCGCAAGGCTCTCTACAGCCGAAGATCCCCTGTGCATGGGTGGGGCGTAAGGCGTCGTCCAGCCTCACTTCTTGCCAGGCTGTCATTCTCGTCAGCGACATCTTGAGTATGGATAGTATCCTACTTCTTCATCTTGACCGCAACATTACGCTGTCTACATAAGGTATAACAGACAAGGTGTCGGGTCATTATGGTTAGCACATCGAGCTTGTTCTGAGCGAGTCAAAATCTAATCCGAAGCGAAGCCCAGACAAGTCACAGATGACGACGTGGGGCTCAAAGTCCTCTACGAACCCGGCGAAGGAGACACTAGTGCTACCATTGAGTATGCCACTTGCCAAAATCCCAACGTTGATGCATGAGACTGACAACACCTACAGCGTGGTTGCGGTTCACGGCATTGGCGCTCATCCAGACGATACCTGGTGCAAGGACGTGAATGAGGATGGAAGCAGTACAACGCGGTCTGTCAACTGGTTGAAAGACCCAGAACTGCTACCATCAGTCATGAAAGATGCGAGGATCATGCGATACGGATATCATTCACAGTGGTTTGGTCGTGATGCTCTTCAACAGAATGCTTCTCGGGTAGCACCCGATCTTCTGGATGTTCTACAGCGAAAACGGAAAGTACTCAAGCTCCAGTCTACTGCAACTTGGCCGAGGGTGGTTGAACTCATTTGGCTTAGGGGATCTTTGATCGTCCTCTGATATTCATCGCTCATTCTTTCGGTGGGCTAGTACTCCTCAGGGTTTGTTCAAACTCTCTTATCTCACAACAAAATCTAAGAATCGCAGACGCTCATAATAGGCCATCTTGATGATAAACAATGGCCCGGTGTTTTCGTTTCCACTGTCGGGATCGTGTTTTTTGGTACACCTTTCAGAGGATCGAAAGCCTTACATCCTGCATCAATGATCGCAGCCGCATTAACCCAACACAAGTCCTACGAGGTCCAACCAGATATGCTACATGGTCTTGAACCCGGCACGGAATGGCTCAAAGGACTTGTAGACGATTATTGGCGGGTCTGGCGGTCGCAGGCTAAAAGAACCAAGATACTCTGCCTTTACGAACAAAGGGCCAGTCCACTTAGCAGTATCGTTGGAGATGTACCAAAGAGGATTGTGCGTGGGAATCCTCCAGAATTCGCTCGAAGTTGACTTTCAATCCAGGAAATCGCTGTGACCGAGGAAGAAGGATGTCTTGGCTCCTCCTCAGAAGAGATAAAAAACCGTGCACTTCCACGGTCCCACTTCAATATGAACAAATTTGCCAAGCCTACTGAGCATGATTTTGAGACATTATGCGATCATCTCTTAGAGATGAAAGACGAAGCCAAAAGCATACTGGAAGCGAGGGGTCATGGTAAATAGTATCTCTATAATACATTGCATCACTGATGTTAAACTAGGCTCCAAGGTGTTGGCAAAAACTTCTGAAATGACAAAGGTACAAAAGGATATAAGAGGCTCTGACACAGCACAAAAATGCCTACGATCCTTATATTTTCCGGAGATGAGCTCGCGTAGAAATGACATAGCCGACCCAGCAGCGAAAACATGCGCATGGTTTTCTCAGCACAAGGTCTATCTAGAATGGCTTGAACAGAGGCATGGTTTGCTTTGGATAAAGGGGAAACCAGGAGCCGGGAAATCGACACTAATGAGACACGCAGTTGTAATGATCGAAAAAGAAGAACGTCAAACGAATTTGGTTGTTGCCTCCTTCTTCTTTCACGGCCGTGGTTCTTCGATTCAAAAGAGCCCTCTTGGATTGTTTAGATCCCTCCTACATCAACTCCTACCGCAGATCCCGGAGCTACTTTTACTATTCAGCTCGCTCTTCAAGAAAAGGTGTGAGACAGAGGGCAAGTTCGGCACCGCATGGGACTGGAAAGAAAGAGATCTGCAAGACTTCTTCAAACATAATGTTACAGATTCGGCCCGAATCCTTCTTTACATCGATGCCCTAGATGAGTGCGGTGAAGAAAACGCAAGAGATCTTGTTGATTATTTCCACGCTATTACCTCAGGATCCGATGTCGTGGATCCTTCTCTCAGCATTTGCTTTTCTTGTCGGCATTATCCTCTGGTATCTCGAGACGACGGTCTTCAGATTTGCGTAGAGAACGAAACCAACGAGGACGTTCAGGTTTACATCCAAAACGCCATGTGGGAACAGATTCGCGACAAAAGCCGAGCAGACGAAGCCAGGGACGAAATTTTGAGCAAATCTCATGGCAATTTCCAGTGGGTGGTGCTTGTTGTTCCTCGAGTCCTCCAAATGTATAAAAGAGGGAGATACAGGGAGATAAAAAGGACCATACAAGCTATACCATCTGACTTGGGCGAGCTGTACAAATCCCTTTTGGAGGAAGTCACCAACGACGATTTGCCTCGTACATTGAAGTTGTTCCAGTGGATATGCTTTGCGCAAGAACCGTTGTCACTAGAAGAGCTGCGAATTGCAACCGTGATCGACATGAACACACCCTACCGATCAATCAGAGAATGTCAAGAAGACGAGCAGTATGCGGACACCGATGAGGAAATAGCGAGCAGAGTTCTAGATCTCTCCAAGGGCCTGGCCGAAGTTAGGGAACACAACGGAAAGGGATTTGCGCAATTCAATCATCAATCCGTCAGCGACTATGTTCTCGAGGAAGGGTTACAGATTCTGGAGAAACCTTCATCTGGAAGCGCGACTGGTCGTGCACAGTTTCAGCTCTCAAGGTCCTGCATCAAATATATCAACATGGAGGAAATAATGACCGATCCCTTGTTGCTCACCTTGTACAAAAACCGCCGTAAAGAAAATGAGGACCTTAAAGGAAAATTTCCGTTTCTACGATACGCGGTCACATGTTGGGTTCTGCACGCGCAAAAAGTAGAGAGAGAGAGATTAACTCAGGAAGACCTTCTGTTATATTTTCATGAGCCATCAAAGAATCTAATGCAACACTGGATGGATATTGGGCGAGCTCTTGGTTCAGTACCAACATACTCTGCAGGCACGACGCTCTTACATATTGCCTCACGTTACAATCTTCACAGTGTTGTAGAAGCTCTTCTGAATCTAGACAACATCGATGCAAACCCCAAGAATGCATTGTATACGTCACCTCTTCATTATGCGGCTGAAAACGGGCATGAAGCAATTGTGAGATTGCTACTGAAGCGAAACGACATCAAGGTCAACCTCAGAGATTTCAGACGTCGAACACCGCTTTCCTACGCGTCCTGGAATGGGCATGAGACGGTGGTGAGGCTGCTGCTAGAACGAGGTGAGGTTGAGGCGGATTCTGAGGATGCAGGAGATATGACACCGCTTTGCCTTGCGGTCAAGAGCGGGCATGAGACGGTGGTGAAGCTGCTGCTAGAGCGGGATGACGTTATGGCAGATTCTATCTCTACGTCGCTTTTCCACGTGGAAGGAAATGAGGCCGTGGCGAGACTGCTGCTGCAGCAGGATAACGTTGATGCGGGCGTCAAGGATGATTATGACCAGACGCCGCTTCACATGGCGGCGTCTAAGGGGCATGAGACGGTGGTGAGGCTGCTGCTGGAGCGGAGTGATGTTGATGCGAGTTCTACTGATTATCATGGCTCTACACCGCTTAACAATGCGGCCAAACGCCGACATGAGACGGTGGTGAGACTGCTGCAGCAGCACAATCACGTGGATCTGGACTCCAAGGATGCGAAGAATCAGAGATCGCTTTCCTACGCAGTCAAAAGGGGGAATAAGATGAAGACACATATGAGATTACTTCTCAAGCAGAAAGATTCCGAGGCCATTTTCAAGGACGATCAAGGCCGAGCACTACTTTCCCATGCGGACGAGGTGGATATGACAGAGACGGTCGTAAGATTGTTGTTGGAACACAAGGATGTTGCTGCAGACCCCAAGGATGGAAAAGATCGCACGCCACTTTCCTATGCAGCCGGAGAGGGTGATAAGGCAGAGAGGGTAGCAGAGTTATTGCTGGAGCGGGAAGACGTTGATGTGAACCTCAAGGATGTGAAGGGCCGAACACCGCTTTCCTATGCAGCATCGAAGGGGGATAAGGCGAAGACGTTGGTGAGATTGCTACTGCAGCAGAATAACGTTGATGTGAACCTCAAGGATGTGAAGGGCCGAACACCGCTTTCCTATGCAGCTGAATGGGGAGATAGAGCGGAGACAGTAGTAAGATTGCTACTGCAGCAAAATAATGTTGAGGCAGACTCCAAGGACATGGAGAATCGAACACCGCTTTCCTATGCAGCGCATTGTGGAGATAGAGCGCAGACAGTAGTGAGATTGCTGCTGGAGCGGAACGACGTTGATGCGAATTCCGACGGTGACTGGGGCCGTACGCCGTTATACTATGCAGACGATGCAGCGAGTTGTGGGCGTCAGGCGGAATATGTGATAAGATTGCTGCAGTCAGTTAACGGTGCAAATGTGAACTTATTACCTCCCCACCTCCCGCTAGAAAAGATATGGTTGATCGATAGATCACTGGACCAAAAGCACACGCGCGCTGCATATCTATTGGGTGTGTTGGCTTTGCTTGGTTAGCTTCCAACAAATGTAATAGAAAAACATTATCTTTCAGGGCGTCAGCGAAATATAAGAAAAACTAAGCCCCCGCTCGTTCTTCGAAGAGCAATACCCCGATCAATCTTTCTCGACCAGTGTGTTGACTGCGATTGGGACTGTTCGCAGATACATTATCCAGCTGAGATTGTAGACATTTGGTTATACGCTAAGTGGCTATCAGTCTGTTGGCGAGTCGGTTCTCATCCTAGATTCCAACAAGAAAGGAGAAGTCACCCAGCAAAACGTCATCAGACGCACTGCCAAGTAAGAAAGTGCGCTTGAACAGCGCTCGATAGAACTGGGAAGTCTGTTTGAGCGACTATCAGTCGATTGGGTGTGGCATATTGGATATTGAGACTGTCGTCAGACTCGCTTATTGTTGGATTCATCTCACTCTATGAGGATTGCTGTTCTGGAGAAGTGTCAGATCGATAGCATCCCGGATCATCAAACCTCACACGGCCCAAGAGCAGCGCCCACCCCAAGCTCTCATACGGCCCATCTTGGACTCTGCTTTCTCCTCCTAGCATTCACCACAACCAAAAAAACCATCCCAGACCCCCCTCTTCTCCCTATCAACCCCCCCCCCTCAAAGACTGCACTTTCTTGCCCTCATATATCCAATCTCGCACAAAGAACTATAGCGTTTCCCCGGACCCAACACCTTGACATCCAGACCACTTCTGAGATCGACCTTGAGCTTCAACCAGAGCCTCGAATAAAGACGCAATTCGCACGGGAATATCGCTTGGGAAATCCCCAACCCTCGGCCCAAATGCATGCATTTCCCCTGTTCTGGTTATCTAACCCGATGTCTATTTGAACGCCTGTTGAAAGGTTGCTTTGGACGTAGTGATTCGATATTTATTTGACATTGGTTTTCATCTCTGAACTATGAGAGAACACCCAAGCAAGAACCGACTGGCCCAGATCCGGCGGTCCAAATGGAGGCGTTCATATGCTTACCTTTCCGTTGCTGTCGATGCATGTTGGCGCCGACGCCGCTTTTTATATCTTCATTTCGAAGTTGAATTCGCTACCGACGAAGTCCTCGTATTTACCGTCCTCCTCCATCATAGCTGCCATGGCCGCCAGTCTGGGAAAGGGGGCACAATTACCGAAAAAGGTGGGGGGGGATAGAATGGATACCTGTTGACTTGGGACTACTTTGACAGCTGACTCCAACATTGCCCGGCAATAAAGTAGATCCAGCTCGGTTGCCTGAAGGAACAATACTACGATGAGCAAGCGAAGCTATGCTAGTATGAATTTGTGATGCTATATAGATGCCCACCCACAATCATCAAGCAATGAGGATATTTAAGCCAGTAAGACATGCCTACCTCCTCCTCTCGGGTCAAAGCCTTCCTTGCTCTTCCAAGTCTAGCCGTACATCTCTGCCAATGCATCATCGTCGTCCTCTGCGTCGTTCGCAGCCTTTAGGAAATCATCTTCGTAGTCCTTTGCTGCGACCTGCTTCTTGCCCACCACAACCGAATCCTTTGCCTTCGGCGCCGCCTCTTCGACACTGTACAGGCTGTCATAGAAACTGCGCACCCTTTCGTGGGCCATAACCTTCTTCGGATCAAACCTGATGACCTGCAGGCCCTCTTGGCATGTAGCTCTGGAGAGCGCCACGTATGCCTGCCCCTTTTCAAAGATCTTTCCTAGATCAACCTTGACTCGCTCTAAAGTCTGACCTTGAGCTTTGTGGATTGATAACGCCCATGCCAGAATAAGCGGCACTTGTTGACGAGAGGCTTGGACTTCGCCATTTGGTAATTCGATCTTCCACAACTCCCTTACGCAAAGCAAGTCCCTTGTCGTCCCGTCCGCAATAGAAAACCGCACCAACGGCCACATGCGACTCGTGGTGCCAGCAAGGTCTTTGCTAATCATTGCCCTAAGCTTCTTGCGAGACTCCGTCATAT
>JAABUW010007137.1_pt1 | contig 13618 bp, 15 predicted proteins | sample 5560081 | NCBI WGS metagenome assembly JAABUW01 (sample SAMN10711882, study PRJNA513363) | rock metagenome | isolation source: Antarctica rocks | place: Antarctica: Victoria Land, Knobhead sud
GGGTATTTATCCTTCCTCCCACTTCTTCCTTTATCCGATATACTCAATACCATATACATATGCTCTACCTACTAGATAGTCAATACATCTACATGCACATACTCGCTCTGACCCTCATATACCAATATTCCCCAACCATAAATAAGCGCTCATTCAAGACGAAAGCAGTAATAGTCAGCAGGCGGGCAAATATGAAAATTGCATCACAAGTCTCGCTTTCCACGCTAGGAACTGCGGCGCGAAACAGCGGCATCGCGTGGTTCAGATGTGTTCTGGCTTTGATGGTCAATTCTGAATGCTGATCTGGATTGAGATAGGCCCTGTGAAGTGCAGTACAGGCCATGAGAGCGTGCATGAGAAATTCATGTTGGTAAGCAAGCTGTGGGACTACAACGTGCCACATTTGCCGCGTATTCTCATCGTTAGCAAGGGCTCGCCATGTATGGGTGGTATAGTGGTGCATTATTAACTTGTCTGATTCATTGAGAGTTCTTGACCAAGTTGTGAAGGGTGGAGGGGAAGAGAGGCTGGCGTCTGGAAGCTGTTCCTGCAGTTCTGGTTAGCGATTCTCATTGAAAACTGTTTTGATTGTATACAGTCCACTCCTTGGTTCTATTCTGATAGGCAATTTGAGTTGTAATCCTCTCGGCAGGCTTTCCTAATGGCGTGCCTGTGAAGTACCGCAACAGATTTCCTTTGAAGAAAGTTTGGAGGGGAGCTGTTTGCCAATCACATGCCGCCAGTCCTTGCCTCCCATGAACAGCAAGCCAGTGATGTTTCATGCGCTTCTCCGTCACACACAGATATGAGCAATCTTCGGATCTACACTGCAGCCCGCTTTGGACGGGCAACAATGGAACAGGAAATTCGCCGGGTATGTATTGCATCACGAGCTCATGCTCCGCAAGCTCGAATTTCTCCACATGTTGCATGAAAGGTTGTCGGTCCGAACGTTTTATCCGATGTATCTCTTTGAGATGTCGTGCGATTGCCTTGGGTTGAATTGCATATCTGCAAGATGTGCAGACTACTACTCTGTAAGGGGAGAGGTATTGCAGAAGCCCCTCGGGCAGAGGAGCCAGACTAGTTGGAGGCACTGCTGTCGGCATGGAGATGGGGGCCAACGTCTTGAGAATGTGCAACTCGAGCGTGTTGGTCAGTATCGAACAGATCTCGCGAGTCAGCTTAAGGTACTTTTGACACCAAGCAAACACTTTGATGTTCTTCGCTTAATGCGGGAAGTATGTAAGTATATATGATTTAAATCTATAGTTTTAAATTCACGTTCTTTTAAATATCTTCATATAATTATCGTACGCAGATTGAAAATCGAATGTTTAAGTTCAAACATGTGTTGCAGTGTAAAACTACAGCTAAACACAATTCTGAATACATAGGGTAAGAATGTGTGATGCGTCTTCGACTTATGCTTCGAATCCCCCACGCCTCGAGCCTTGATCCTGGCTTACCCGCCTGATACGTTTACGACAGCGATCAAAGAACTACACTTGCTTCCATGCTTGGCGAATGAGCCTTGTTTAGGCCGGGCCGACTACCACGTAACCTCCCCCCCTCCAAGCGACGGGAAATGTCCTGAAGATCCCTCTCTCGTCGATCGATCCACCTGAGACTCCACGTAAACAAGGTAATTGAGCAGTCTAAAACCAAATTGGAAGTCTTACCTGAGCCATGATAAACGCCGTAGCATCTTCTAACGTTATCGGCGCCTCGGCCATCCCCACGAATTTCGCACCAGCATTACCCATGTCTGTTTGGACGAACCTGAAAGACGGGAAGACTCCCGTCGTACTGTCAGTCACTCGTCACGAGCCAGCCAGTAAACCAGGAAATAGATATATGCTGAAACCGTATAATCGTAATTCCTCTTTGAAACATATCAAAGTGGGGATGAATCAAAACCGAAAATGATATCAACAGATTGCTTACCCTGGATCAACTGCAAACGCAACAATATCTTCGTGCTCAAAATGGATCTTGCGAATCAAGAAATGAGCCATGGCCTTGGAAGCGCCATACGCGTATGTTGGATAGTAGCTGTAGTTCTCCATGCCGCCGATGCTGCCATTCGGGGAGCCGATCAGGACGAATTTGGGGTGCGAAGAGGCTTTTTTGAGAAGGGGATAGACGGCTTGAAAGAGAAGGAGAGGGCCTGATTTTGGAGGAATACGTAAAATGAGTTAGCGGAAAGAAAGTGTGAAAGGGGAGTTGCTACATCAGTCTGCCAGGACAAGACAGACGCCAGGAAAGAAGTGGGTTTCTCTCCCCCTCCCACTATTGTATTCACCTACCAATTCCATTCACAACAACGTGTTCCTGAACCTGCGAGGCCGTAGCACCAAGGATTGGGCCGTAGTGAGTCCCGATGCCAGCATTGGCGATGACGGTGCCGATCTGGGTGATGCCATGTTCCGATTGCAGAGTCTGCACGGCATCCAAAGAGTCTTTTTCCACCGTGCTATCAAGTTTGACGGTAATTAGTTTGCTGGAATGGCCGGTCGGTAGCTCGGAGAGGGCTTTTGTGGAGGGACTGGAGGGATCACGGACGGTAGCGATGACCGTTGTGTTTGGGCGGGAGAGGATGATGGCTGTGAGGGCTTTGCCGATGCCTGGAGGAGAGCTGTGTTAGCCGATCTGTAATCTACAGAGTAAGCTTCGCCCGAGAATTTACACACCTCTGTTTGCGCCTGTGATCAGGTATACGTGATTCTCGGTTGAAGCCATCGCGAAGGATGCTTGTAGACAGAAGTTAACACTAGGATTTGAGAGAAGTTAACGCTAGGATTTGAGAGATGCTAAGAGGTTTGGAACAAAGAAGCGAATGAAACAGGACCAGCTCTGACGGTGGTGTTGAGATTATTTAAATACTGTAATAATACTTGCATTAAAGACGGGCCTATGCGCACACCACTACATCCGGAACAATCCTGGAAGCGTAGGGTTGTGGCCGAAACCAATCGTACTGTGCTTCATTATTACGACAGTCTCCGTATTTATATATGATTCCGCTATATATGCCTTTCTCCGACAACGAAAGCGCCCAATCAAACCTTTTCAAGAGCAACATTTCTTCTCAAGTGTGCGCAACTGCGTTGATCTAGGCCACAAATGACGCTATGAGCGACTGCTCGTGATGTGAATTAATCCTCATGTTCCCGAGTAGACTAGGATAGTGGAAACCACTGGTCAAAGCGACGATGTGGGTCAACCTTGGACTTGATGACCCGTAACCTATTCAAGTCTTGCCCGTACACTGTTTGAAGGCTTTCGTCTCCGTGGGCAAAATTCACATAGCTACGCCTAGGGTTAGCTACCACTCTTCAACGGCAAGACCATTTACCTGTGATAGGTGGCTTACGTGCTATTCGCTACGAGGCCATCTGTCGATCGCCACAGATCTCGAGCTGCGGTTCCAAATGCCTCCGCTTCTTGATCCAGGTTAGGGTCCGTATACCAAGCAACAGCCACAGCGTTGAAGTTGACTGTGGATCGGTAAGGGAAGGAGGACGATGAGTCCGGAAGCGTTCTAGCCTTGATCAAAGAATATGCCTCCATCAACACGATGCTATTCCCTGCTGCGGGGTTTGAAGCAAATGAAACAAATTCATTCCAGACGGCGCGCCATGTCGCAGGATCCATCTTAAAGAATCCGGCACCATAGGATGGCTTGCGGTCGCCCTTATTGCAGAATGAGGCTGCACCATCGTTCCAGTGATCATAGGGCACTATGCTAGTCCCGTCATGAGAAGGCCCGACTGCAATGATAGAAGCAAACGCCGCTCTGCCAACTGTTTCGCTGCCATAATAGAATAGATTCGCGACGACAATAGGCGTATAGCTTGGAGTACCCGTGGTTAGATAGTATAGAAATATATTCATATTGGACTGGAGGACAAGATCGTTGATTGCTTGCACAAGCGCTTCGATCTTATCCTGAGTGAAGGTTAAAGGACCCAGCCAAGCTAGATTTTGTTCTGGCGTCACGGAATAGGATTTCATGACCGCAGATGTGACGATTCCAAAGTTGGGTCCGGCACCACGAAGAGCCCACCATAGGTCGCTCTCTGCCGGTGTGACCGTGACGAAAGCTCCAGATGGGGTTACAAGCTGCAAAGAGATGAGGTTATCAACACCAAAGCCATGCAGACCCATCAAGTTGCCATAACCTCCGCCAAGGATCGCACCGAGTGTGCCGACACAATTACAATTACCGGTCGTAACTTGGACATTCTTTGCATAAACGGCCGCAATCACGTCAGAAATCAATGCGCCACCTTGGACTGTAGCTTGTGTCTTTTGAGCGTTGAACGTCACCATGTTGAGTCCTCGCATGTTGATGAGAATCCCATTTTGATGCAAGTCAAAGGTCGTTGACCAGCCATGTCCACCATTTTGGGCAAGAAATGGAATCTTATATTCGATACAATACTGAACCTACGGGACGGTTAGTAACTCGGAAGACCAATACAGGAGAGCCATATCTACCGTAACGAGCACGTCGTGTTCGGTCACGACGTTGACAACGGTACCTGGGCTCGGGGCATCAAACGTGCTCCATCGTGGTGCCCCTGAAGTCGTGTACACTATGGATGCGTTTTGGGAGAGAAGTGGACCGAGGTCAGACGATACGTTGTAGCTCGGCTTGCCGGAGACAGAGCTACAGAAAACAGGGAGCAGGGTAAGTAAGATGAAGGACCACATATTGCTTCTGGTTGAACGAGACAGCCCACGACTATGCGTACATGCCAGAGCCTAAAGCACAGCGCGACTACAAGCTATAAGAAACCCTCGTATACCGCGGCCTATAACCCATATACCGTTCGAAGGGAAATGTCCTCGGAGAGCCGATGATCCGATGGGATTCGGAGCCTAAGTGCGGCTCAGCAGGTTTCAGATGTGGAAGGTGGTGGGCTTAAGGTAGTAGTGTCCAGAGTCGATCAACTGGAGGGCGCAGAACTGGTCCACATGCTTTGCGAGGAGGAAAACGGACGAGCGCACTATGTCATTGGAAGACTTCTCACTCGGCCGCTAGAGGAATGCAAGCCCTTTGAGCTCCTACTGGATGGTTGTCTCGCCAAGGCGCCCAATCCCCGAGTATAAGCTGAGGAGGTGGGTCAGCACAGGGGTAGGCGCTTGAAAGCCCATAGGTCGAAGTGTATCCCTATAGGATGGCGCGTGTTACCATCAGTGGTTGGTAATGCAGTAGTAGGTTTTGAACGTAAGTTATTGATTTCCGAACCCTCCCGAGGCTCTGTATTTAACCAGCGTCATTTTAATAGCGTGCGTGGCAGAATCCCTCTCTTTTCTACTGTGCCCCGTAAGAAAACTAGCGTACGAGCAAGAAACCGAAGACAGAGTCTCGTCCGAAACAGTGGGGCGTGCAGATGTGTGGCATCTTTTCAACTCTATGCATGTCAGATCTCCTTTGATTAATGCCATGGGCAAAAAAGCTTACGTTAAAGACAACGTCTGCGGCCTTTCTTTGTTCAATCCCATACACTTGATTAAGTTTTTCAGGTCGTACACTGCCGTTTTCAGTCATGGGAGAATCATATTCGCGCCAGCTTATGATAGGGCTGGGTATTGCTTTCTTAATGTTGCCTTCAATCGCTGTAAGTTTTCGAGTATGGGCAAAGAGACTGGGGCGCAAAGGTCTGGCTGGGGACGATTATCTAATCTTTGTTGCGCTGGTGAATATTTGAATCATACAACCCATGGCCCTTTATAAGTATATTGAGAGTTTCTAGGCTTTCGCAATCGCATGCTGTGTTGTGCAGCTGATTGGTAAGTGCGTCTGCCTCAGTCATTTCGTGCTCGTTTGACCACTTCCCATAGCTGCCATCCGAGGACAACTGGGTCAACACCAAACAGACGCACCCAATGGACAGCCAATTCTCGATGATCCTCGGTTCCTCTTGTATGAAAAGGTAAGAAAAATCTTGAATGCTCCGGTTCTTCAACTGACTCCGTGCCGATGGGCAGTGCAAATTCGCTGGCCAGATGCTCGGTGTTATCGGTCTGGGTTTCACAAAATCCTCTATCTTGGTCTTTTACATGAATATCTTCTCTACCAAGGCATTCCGTATAGCTGCACAGATCATGCTTGCTATTGTGGTCGCGTGGACAGTGGCATTCTTTTTCAGCAACCTGTTTACCTGTTATCCTATCACTCCCCTGGTTGAAGAATTCTATCACAACCACTGTCAGAAGTGGAGCGTCTCTATGTGGTATGCATCCTGTTTCAGCGACATTATCGTTGATTTCATGATCCTTTGCTTTCCTATTCCAGTGGTTCTGAGATTGCACCTACCCCTGAAGCAAAGACTCGCGGTTTTGGGAATGTTCCTTCTCGGAGCAACGTACGTTCCATTCATAATGGTCAGACTTGCAGAACTAAACTTGTCCAGTGTCTGTGCAATAAGCATTACACGTGTGGTTTTCTACTTTCAGGTCAACGCCGTATTTCGACAGCACTACAATGATGAAACCTGTAAGTAATAGTCGAGCAAGGATTGATCGTAGTACTAATTTTGTGAGACTATACATCCCCGATCTTCTTCTGGACCAACATCGAATTGTCCTTGGCTGTCATTAGTGCTTGTCTACCGACGTTGCGGCCAATATGGATGTATTTGAAAGGTACCCCGGTCTCGTCCAAGGCGTCGATAGGTTTGAAGTCATATTCGGGATTCGGTTTCAATCATTATAGAAGGCATCGACGACTCTCCGACTCGTTCAACGATCACGAGAATGTGAACTTGACAACAGAATCCAGAGTCGACACACACATTCAGGCGGGCACGCCCGATACGGTTGTGAGGCCGGAAGGAAACGTCATTGCAGTAGAACAAGATATTTATAGCAACAGCGATTCGAGAGAAAATCGCTCAGGAAATATGTGAGTCACCAGAGATCCGTCAGCAGCTGTACGTCGCCTTTTCAACGCTAGGGATCTCTCCCATGTCGCTGTTTGGAAAAGCAATGTCCGTAGCTGCCGGCTTTATCACGTATCCAAACAGATTCTGTATTTGTCCTTGTAACAATATCAACCGACTCAATGAACGGCCAGCGCGTGAACATGCAGACATCTCTCGATTCAAACTGCGTTCTGTAGAGTATCTTGCTCAACTCGGTGCTCAAGGTAGCATTCTCTTCTCAAGGGTGGTAGGGAAACCCATAGGAGACAAGGGTCTGTAGCACTGCCGACTGATGGGATAGACAGGCCACAAGCGGTCTCCCGGTCCAAGAAGTCGGGTCGTCTCGGTCATCGTGATGACGAGGTAGCGGTGTGTATGTTGTGCAGCCATACTGCAGCAGTGCGCGGTCTCGCAGCCTGCAAGCACTCGTCACACTGTAGCTCTACCTGAAGTATACTGCGATTGAACGATGAGAGACCAAGGAATGTGGACATCGACGATCGTCGGATCGGGTTCGGAGATTTTCCATGTCCCGGCCCTCCCGGGGGCTCTGGTGCGTGTGGCCCTTGCATCGATCCCCGCAATCACGCCACGCACGTGCAGAAGGGTCAGTTGCGGGTGGTTTGGCTGCTCGAACAGCTCACCATGCGTCTTGGTCCTTCAAAGATTGAGCTTCTTTTCTGCTACCACGACGAGGGCTGCCAGTTTCGACATTCAGAACACTGCGAAGCGTGAGCAAGTTCCTCCGACTAAATTGTCGGTGGGCCCATGAGGTCGAGACAAGCAATATTCGCAGTTATGTACTGTACAGTAAGGTATGTAGCATCGCGGCTAGAGTACTCGCTCGTGGGGGCGGGCTTGAATCTTCCGGGGGATCGCTTATCCGTGCCCCACCCTATCACCTAAGGTACCTTATGTAAGCTCATCCTTCGCTTAAATGAGCTTAGGATAAGGTGAGACTAGCACTACATAGGTAGGTACAGCCAACAGGTCGGGTGCCCCACGCTAATTTTCCGAAGCTAAAAACTAAGCTAACACCTGAGGCTGAACCTTACACCTGTCATACCCCTAAGGTAACCTTACGATATTAATAAACGGTTAATGAAGGCTACATTGAATTTAAGAATTCTCTGTTCATCGATGCTGTTATCTATGATTTCAGATCATCAATGCCTGAGCTCAGGAAAGCGGAATTATGCGCATGGTCAGCCGATCATAGTCGGACAATTGGAGTGGTCGGCCGAGCTCTAGCGTGGGTCACCCGACCTGCATCCTCTACTCGTGGAACCTCAGAAAACGGCCCCCGAGAGTAGCGCGCAGTGTCTACCGATGGTACAGTACCTAGTCTACCAATGCATCCACATGGCCTCAAAGGCTCAAAGAATCCAAAGCGTTGATTGTTCTGGCCAACGCGTATTCTACCAGTAAAAGTAAAGAACGTCATAAGCCGCCAACTAAAATCCCCCATCCTCCCCGAGACCCTTGGCTTGTCCCCACTCCCCAGGCCACCCGATGCATCTCCCCCCATAGACTTTCCCGCGATCCGGGCCGCCTGTCGCGGAGCTGCCAACCACTCAAGCAGACCAACTATTGCGGACCAGGTCATCTGCGTCGGCGTCGGCATCGGCACCGGCATCGGCTCCACGGATGTGGAGGCCTCTAGCAGACCAGCTATTACGCACCAGATCGTCTGCGTCTGCTTCGGCTGCAGCTGTTACCGTTAGCCGTTATTTTCTGTATGTTACAAATCACAAGGAAGAAACTGAAACCTTTGGATAGTGGCATCGTCAATCCAACACCCAAGAGTAGTACGAAGGAGAAAAGGTAGGTCGACATCCGCATCTTTGGAGTTTCCGAATCTTGACGTCGAGATGTTGGTCGGAGGGCTGAGGAGAGCGAAAATGACGACGAATAATTATTGGATCACAGAAGGATCTATATCGAAGGTCTGTTTTGGTTCTGGTGGACTATCGCTGTTTAAAGGTCAGTGCTGTTCAAAGCGAAGAGAAGGAAGGCACTATGCGGAAGGGCGTCATTAGTACATATTTTGCGGCCGACACACTGGAGGTGTCTTTCTCACCGTTGCAGCGGGAGTCCGTCCAGTTGATTACCCAACACCGTCTGCAGCATGATGTGGTACGATGCTGCGGCGGCTTTGCGTCAACGGCAGCGCGGCGGTCTAGAGTAGACATGGGATTGGGTGACGGTGGTAATGTGATGTGGCTAGGATGGTGGAACCAGCACTTTCTGTAGTGACAGGCATCGGGCGTCAGCTGTGGGGACTGGCAAGGTGCGGTAGCATCTTTCGAGTTGAACTGCTGTTCGAGGCGATCCGTGTCCCCCATTTCCCTCTTGATCTGGTGTTCGCTCGAATATTACCACTGGAGTCCAATGCCACGAGACTGAGTGAATCCTCTAGACGAAAAAGAGAACATATGTTTCCCTGCAATATCGAACAAGTACACCAGACCCTTGATGTTTACTAGCTCGCCGGATGTTGTTGGTACTCACTAGATCGTCGTGAAGAGATATCGACAAGTAGTCGTTAGCATTCAAAGCAATCATGAGATTTCCTCTCTGATTTCTACCAAGATAATGTCCGAAGCTTCTGCCGCCGAATACAAGCCCTTGACCTCCGACGAGCTCGACAGCTCTGAAGTGTACAACGAACACCATCCAAGATCTCCACCCAGACGGTGGATGTTATATGCCCAAGTCACATGCGCTGTCCTACTCGCCCTGACACTTGGTGTCTTCATCGGACGGTTTTCCCTCACCGCCACAAGCCACAACAAAGGTCTTCTTCGATGTAAGATTCTGCCCCTAGACTTTCAGACACATACATACCTGCTCACCCAACGCTCCGGGGGAGACCCAGCGCCTCCCGGCGAAATCCACCAAGTATGGCAACACAACCTGACCTTTTCCCAAAGCCCGACTCTCGAGTCCGAATCCGCCTGGGCCGCCACGGTCCCGGTGGGGAGAGGCTTCATCCATCATCCCGAGCTGGCGCCCTTCATCTCCGGCATCGCAGTCTTCCACCAGCTGCACTGTCTGGTACGCACGCTCTCCTTTTCCACTTCCCCTTTTTGCACATTTTTGCCACCCAAAGCCTTCCTTTCGCCTTCCGTGGCTGGCTCACTTGTCTTCTCACAACCCAGCACGCCGTTCTGGTCGCCTACTACGTCGCTCGCTCGAATTACCAAGCCCTCCTTGATGGCTCTCTCGCCTCTGAGCCCGAACTCTTCGGCGCCCGCATCGAGACTCGTCATATCCGCCACTGCTTTGATTACCTCCGGCGAGGCATCATGTGTGCTAGCGACACAAATTTGGAGGTGGTGTCGTACGATAACCACACGACGAATGGATGGGGACAGGACAAGAAGTGTCGGGATTATGGAGAGGTCTTTGAGTTCGCGGAGAGATGGGCAAACTCGAGCGACACTGGGATTGTAACATGATTTCGGATGTATTTACATAGTAACGCAAGTTCATGATATGTCGTATATTCCTTGTTTGAAGCTATCAAGACCGAGTGATGATATCGCACTTGATACGGCAAAGACTCCCAGCAAGAGCATTTTGGCTACTTGTGTTTGCAAACAGGAGCAGTGGAAACAACAATCTAGGGATGCACTTCCGCCCCATCCACAATCTGTACGGTTTTCCCCTCTGACGTAGTCTTTAGCTCGAATCGGTGTGTTTGATCCTACGTACCTCTTGTTAGTGAATGCATGCTGCGGCGGTGAAGAAGAAAATTGTAAAATAAGAAAATTCAACATACCAAAGCCGTCAGGTTCCTTGCATCCACCATGTTCGCTCTCGCCCACACATCCAGCGCTTTCCAGTCCACACATTCATGCTCGCTGTAGACTCTAGAGGTTGGTAGGCCGTCGCGCCAGAACATGGATGCCAGTGTGGCGTCGCCACGGCACATGGCTGCCTCGCGCCAGTATTCGAGACAGTGATCTAGACGAATGGCACCATTAGAGAAGAGCTCGTACACGTATGTGTAGGTAATGCTGGGCAATGGACGTAGAAAAGAGGGAGAAAGAAATATACCGATGTGTAGTTTTTCTTTGTTGAGCTCGTCAGCGTCGGCGGACATGGTGGGATAGTAGTGGTCGAGATAGAGATGACGGCGAATGCGTCTAATGCAGTGGAGTTCGTGGTACACCGATAATTCTGCAACGTAGCCGGAGCCATCCCCAAATCTAAGAGTGTCTCCTATGTTGGCCTGGGCGTAATCCTCGTTGGAGATTTTGGTGGTCATGGGTTCTATCAGCTTTCGCCATGCGGCGTCGTGTTCGGAACGTGGCTCGCCGGTAAAGATATTGTGATCGATATCCCTCATCAACCTTTTCCTCTCGTAGCGGATTATACTCTTCGCAGGTGCTTGTTTTGACACTCAATTTCCGCAATTTGTTTTTTGTAGCGGAAAGAGGAGAGAAAACGTACAAAATGTCAGTTGGGGACGGATGCACTCTGTGGATTCCGCTATCTGCTTTACAGAGGAGCCTTTCAGCCAGAGGCCAAACAAAAAGATATTTGATAGAACAAGTAGAAAGTAAGCCACAGCATGATTGGAAAGTCGTCGCTTCGTGGATGGGAGGTAGTCTCTATCTTGCCCGGAAAATTGTGGGATTACGGTATAGAGCCTTGAGTACCCTTTCTTGCTGGCCATGTCTGTTTGAAAGAGTAGGCGGGAAAATTCCGAGTATCCAAGATGCTCACGCCTTACTGCCTGGAGAAGAAACAAGAAGAATCAGAGTCCAGCTACACCGGCCCCGCACCCTACCAGAGAATCAGTCCATCAGTGACCATCTAACGTATGATGGATAGTTGAACCCGGCCGCTGCATATGCAGAAGCATGTCTCCTCTTTGTCTCCGACGCATGCCGATCGTTCAAAGGGTCGTGGGCAGCACATACCATACCCTCAGCTGCTGCAACTCGCCCAGGAAGCGTCATGTGTGAGTGCAACCTTACGATTCACGAAAAGAACCGGCTAGGAGCATGTAGTCGGATGGTGGTCGCATTCAACTCTCCAGTGTGCATCAACCCGTCCAAGTTCCTTGGCCCAACCGGACCGGGGGGCTATGGAGATGTGTAAGAGCAAAGTAGCGCTCAGCATGGCGAAAGCGATTGATCAGCAAGTATTCCGTAGTAGGTATGTCCGTACGCCTCCGACGGCCCATGCAACGGAGATTTGGGGCAATCAGAGCGCCGTACGGGTCCCGTTTGTGCCACAACAGTGAAAGTGCTCCACCCATCCACCCCATCCACCCCATCGACCTTACCGCGTAGATAGCGGGAGTCCATGGGCGCTTTGTGGCAGGCCCTGGAGCCATATTCGGTCTAAAGAACTGTCCGGGGGTGCTGGGCTGGAATAGAAAGCAACATTCGAGATGGACGGTGCATACAGTAAACGCGTAAGCCAGGACGATAGGCCGGAGACTAATGCGAGTGTTGTAAGACTTGAGGTAGCTCTAACACAGTAAGCTGGGTCGCACACAGTGCAGTTGCTCCCTATTACAAGCCCTGCATGTGTTCTGTGTATTTTATGTATTTTATGAAATAAACATGCGGTACATGAACTTGGAGTCGTACGTGTTTACACACTATGCCGCACATAGTGAAACTTCTGTGAACAGGAAGCAGACGACCAATATCTCTTATTCCCCACACAATACACATGTAGGAACTGAACGCAACCGTATCTGCCTGTGCGACCCTCAAATGCATACCCAGGTACATATGAGGTTTTTATTTCTGGACTTCTAGGCAACTATTGACTGGTAACCTCGGTTCGTGACTTTCTTCTCCTCTCTTCTATACCTCTCTGTCTGGAAATCGAGCGCCAGAACATTTCCGTCTCCTCACGTGAACATCTTCGGTATGACGAGCTCAGAAGTTGACGTTATAATCGTCGGCGGTGGCCTTGCTGGATGCACTGTGGCATCACGTCTTCACCAAAACAATACCTCTCTCAAAATCCTCGTTCTCGAGGCCGGTATTGATCCCAAAGATAACCCCAATATCCTCACGCCTATGGGAGGGTTTGCTCTTCTTGGTTCAGACTTGGACTGGACGTATCCGACGGCACCTCAACCTGCTACCGGGGATCGTGTTCACATAATCAACTCTGGAAAGGGTCTTGGTGGTAGCAGCCTGATAAATTACGGAGGTTGGATTCGAGGGGACGCTACCGACTACGACAGTTGGGCGAATGTGGTGGGCGATGCACGCTGGAGCTACAAAGGATTGCTGCCATACATGCGCAAGTCGGAGGGTTTCACCGATTCCACAGCAGATCCTGAACAACACGGTCTTCATGGCCCTATGCATATCACCTCCGTGTCAGCCAGTGATCCCGAACGTCGATACCCACTCCGTGAGCCTATCCGCAATGCTTGGACCGAACTTGGAGTCAAAGTCAATCCCGATCCATCCTCGGGTTCTCTAGTAGGAATCTCGGAGTTTCTCGAAAATTGGTATAATGGTCAACGTCAATTTACGCAAGCTGTGTACAAGTTAGATGATGTACAGGTCATAATCAACGCTACTGTACAGCGTGTGCTCTTTTCCAAGAATAATGCCGGATATCAAGTGGCTACAGCGGTTGAACTTGTCGACGGTCGACAATTTTCCGCGCGAAAGGAGATCATCATATCGGCCGGTGCA
>JAABUW010007139.1_pt1 | contig 13616 bp, 24 predicted proteins | sample 5560081 | NCBI WGS metagenome assembly JAABUW01 (sample SAMN10711882, study PRJNA513363) | rock metagenome | isolation source: Antarctica rocks | place: Antarctica: Victoria Land, Knobhead sud
AATAGCGGTTAAGGGCAAGATACGTCTACGAGTTACCTTAAGTACCCAGAGCGAGTCGGCGGCATTTCGACGAATCTCGTTGATTTCGTCGAGTGGCGATTTGTGATGTGGCGTTGTCCATGACGGTCAGCACCTCGCTACAAAGAGGGACTTCTTATGGGATACATACATAAACTTATTGTATTTGGGACAACAAAGGCAGGAAAGTCTTACATCTCGAGATGTTGTCTCTACAAATCACTAGCCGGAGACAAACAGCAATGTCAGACACTGGACCGATCATTCAAGTTCCCAAAAATGATATTCCTCTTGTGAAAGCAGAAATGCCGGTATCACAGCGGCAATTATCACACGGCACACATGCCACCGATTTACTCCTCGTTTCTCAGAGGTTGAAATACAGTAACAGACCTAGCAAATCTTCCTCTGATTCTATCATGATCTCGTAATTATTCATATTCAACGCTGATAAGAACACCTCAGGCATAGTCCTCCTTACAACAATGCTCCCCATCTTCTCGCTTCTTACTCGACCGCACCCTCCCTACGTTCCGCAGTACCTGTTGGACGCACAGTCACTACTATCGATTACGGCCGGTCCAGAGCAAGAAGCGGCTAGCCTACAATGCTCTCATTCTCGCCCACCTCGAACCTCCTAATGCGAAGTCGAATCACCACACCTCCGCGTTTCTGTTCTTGTTAGTGGGAATGGACTCTCCATCTGCAGCGAGAGTTATTAGATATGAAGTTTTAGAATGGGAAAGCATACCCTTGGACCGCAAAACTGCCTCCCTTCTCATTACCTCGCTGCCAATGAGTTCGTTGATCTCCTCAATGCTGATTGCGCACCAAGCCCTCTAAGCCTCCTCGCACAGTGCCTCAAAGCTTGTTGTTTGGTTTTGGGTTTCGAGGGCGAAAGTCTTCCCGGGCGAAAAATCCTTCGAAACCCTCAACACGCCAAGCGATTCCGACGCTCGTCAGGGTTACTAGTCAACGGTTTTGTCGTGAGATGTCACGCCATGAGTGGAAGCGTAGAGAGGACACCGAAGATATGCTAGATTTGATCATATGCTGGGTATAAACAGCGCGTCCGCCATTCACAGATAGCTGATCGCTCTGATAAGTCGCCCTCAGGCCGCTATCCCCACCGTCATCCAGGCTTTTCTTCTTTGACCGCTCAACAGGTCCCGGTTCACCCTTCGGCAAGTGTCCGTATATCTCTGCGCCGGAGACGAAAGAAGGGGTCTTCCTGTCAGTCGGCCGCGAGCAGTCGGCGGAAAAACCCACCCGATCTTGGATGAAGGTAGAGCTTGACACGATGGATTATGAGCGGGGCCAGCGGCCACAACCTCCTCCTGGAACTGAAAAGACCGACGTTGGCCACGATCATTCAGACCGAATGGCGCGGACAGATCTTTGGATAGGCGTCGATTCCAAGCACGGGGGTCGGTGATCCAGCTTTCCCGCTCGGCAACTCACCTGGATGCCGATCAACTCCAGCCTGAAATTCCCTTTGATCGCCGCTTCCGTCTGTGTTCCTTTCCCCATGCCCTTCTTTGCCTCGACGATCCCACTCAGGCGAGAATGGACCAAAGATGTTTTCCTGCCCCTTGAATATTGTCAGGTTGACGAAACGGGAGCAGTGGTAGATCAAGTGGAGGAGGCGGTACATATCGGAGTGACGTCTAACCTAGACTTGCTCACCGCGCCCGGATCAGTTTCGGGGACCATTTCGCTGGCGTCAGCGTCCTTCACCCAGTTATCGTATAAGCTCTGTAGGCGGACCATTTCGGTCAATCTCGGTCTTTCGGGGGAGGGGGGAGAGAGGCGGCCGTCATGGCGTACGGGATGGGCGATAGGGAATGCAAGAGGGGTGGAGAAACTTACGGAGTCGCAGGGGACGGAGGTCCGAGCGAGCGTTTTAAGAGGTTTTCTGTGGTCGGGCTTTAGCTGACTACCCGAGGGAATGGCTACACACGTCGGGGAGTACGATCCAGTCCTCATCCTCATTTTCATCCTCATCCTCGTCCTCGATGATATCGACGGCTTGACCGCTACCGTCTGAAACGAAGTCCCTTACAGACTTCTTATCGAGATCGAAAGCCGGTCCAAGACGGACACGATCCTCGATGCCCAGAACACCGCCAAGATCGCTCAGCCCGAGATTCCCTCCTTCATCCTCCCGTTCCCCCACATTCATCCGACGACCAGTAGGAGTTGAGGGGACGATCTCGAGGGGGGGTGACCAGCTTGTCGCATGAAAAAGATTGATCGCCGTCGGTCAGCTTGGGTGTGCTGGTCGTACTCAGTGAGGGATTAAGTAATATTGGCGATTGCAAGGGTGTCTTCGGGGGGACGCGCCGTCTACCTCGAGGCGAATGGCTATCGTGTGAGGGACGTGTTTCGAGATCAGGAGGGAGTTGTCACCGGGATGCAGGAGGTGGATATGTGGTGGCGAGCGCTGGGATGCATGAGGGAGGTGAGGTGATTTCGAGTGATTGGAGTGATGAGGAGGTCATGCTCGAGGGGATAACCTGGATTGGACTGCAGGGGGGGGCTGTAAGGATTGACGCGGATCTGCTGAGGGGGGAAGTCACGGTAAGGTTCGCTGTTCGGGTGGTCGAGGTGGGATCCAGTGTTGACGAAGTTGAGGATGATTCCCTTAGCATCGTTGTCGCCGTGAGTTCGACCTGTCGGACAGCTAAGCACTCATCCAGAGACCTTGGCCGAGGGACTCACCTCCTCGCTTCTGCCCGACACGACCACCCCCTCATTCATACCTAACCGCGTCTCGTTCGCACTCTCGACCTCGAAATCCTTCTGCCTCTTCAACATTTTCAACTCCTCCCTCGCCGTTGGCGAATCTGGTAGATCACGCAACTAAACGACAAATCCCTACGTGATCAGTCATTCAGCCAATTCGACGCAACGACTTACCTTGCCCTTCTCTCCGTACTTGTCGACCACCTCCACGTCAGGATCTTGATCCAGACATTCCGCCTACCCAAACAAGAGAAATCCACTCGCAAATACCGAGTACCAGGGAGGGTGGGGTAAGAGATCGACGGACCATCATGACAAATATTCCTCCGAGCTTGGCCTCCCACTCCATAGACCGGTGAGCAAGACCGATCAGATCGGGCGCCAAGATCGATCCCATGTCACCAAGCTCTTCACACCATCTCTCCCAGTCTCCGGCGGTCAGTCGCTTCCAGGAGGTATAGCGCCGGGGTTTCTCGCCGGGATCTCGCCTCGCTCCATGCCATTTCCAAGACTAGTCTTAAGTCTCCTGAACGGCGGGCAATTACTGGACGTCCCCAATGGATTACAACGGGATGTAAGTAGTCGCCTCATTTGGGGACCATCTCGCTTGCCCTCCGTTCGCTGTTGCTTGAGGTACGGGTGGAAAGTGGCTAACCCTTTTATGCCACGAACTTCACGCAAGACATGCCCCCAGCACCAACGCCATGCATGATGTGAATGAGGGATGCATCCCGTATTCCAAGTCATGCGAAACGGCAGCCAGTGTAATGAGCGGCAATGATGAACCCCAGCTAAAAACCCATTTGTCTTGCCAGCCAAACCAACCCACATGGTCCGACGATCGTGCCGACCGCCTGGGATGGATGACAAATCGAGACTCGACTCTGACTGGAACGATCCTGTCTTGCCATGGACTGCATCCCTACCAACTATGGATACACCCCGTCTTCCGCTATTCCCGCATCATCCGGAGGGAAATCCAACCCCGCCCCGTTATCGAACTCCAAACAATCCGTCCCGGCCTGCCAAAGCCGTTCCCTAATCAATCTCAAAAGCTCCTTCACCCCGAGCTCCTGCCCACTCACCTCGTCCAGCCCCAGGAGCTCGTCCAGCCCATCCGTCAGCGCGCGATACTTGTCCGAACGCTCCGTCGCCTTGACCAATTGATCCTCAAGGTTGGTCACCTTGGCCTTCCACGTTCTACCGACGAAGACGTTTCGACGAGACGAGGGCATTAGCTAGGATGGGGCGGAACTCCTGGTCGATGAGTGGCTGCAGAGATTGGTGTAGCTCAAGGACAGACTTGTCGAGTCTGGCGGTGATGAAGGGATTGGTACGATCGTCTGTTTGGGTATGGTGAGTAAGCGATGACATGATCGTGACTCACCGCTTTTCGAGTTTGATGCCACTCGAACTTCGTCCTGACCAGTGCGGGTTAGCTATGAACCATCCACCTCCATAGTGTTGTCTCACTAAGCGACACCTTCCTCCCCTCTGCCTTCGAGTAGGGGCTGATTTGCCGGAGGGAGAAAGAGTCAAGGGGGGAGGGTGGAGGATGGGCCAAGTTGTTGTAGGGGGACTGGAAAGGGGCGGAGTTGGAGTATGGGGCAGGGTGGATAGAGGAGGAGGAAAGAATCAAGGTGGGAGGTCACGAGGTGTGAGAATGGGGGGCAAACCCAATCAATCACTTTCTGCTTCCGCGCACGTGGCGAGCGACGCAGCAGCGTCTATTATACACTCCACCCGCCCCACCGTTCGCAACCACTTTCTAGATGGAAGCTCCCAGAAATGGAACGCTTTCATCCCATTCAGACCGTACAGCTTTCCGTCTTCTCCGAGATCGCGCTCATGAGACTGAAATCGGGGAAAGAGCGAGGTCCCGCCGGTGGGTCCTTCCAAACGCCCGGTCGGAATCTCTGGCCGAAATTCTCCCACCAACATCCTCATCGGGACCTGTCCTCCTTCCGCTTCTCTTTCTCCGACTAGATCGTGATCACCCCGTCATCGAAATCGATAAAAGGATCGTCGCCTTCGTCCGACGAAGCGTCCTCGACAGGGGTGCCAGTCAGGTTGGTGCCCCTCCCATGCTCCGCTCTCATCACCCTCCTCCGACCCAACTCGTCCTATCGTCATCTCCACATCGTGCACTCCGTTCTCGGCCCGGACGTCTAATATCTTTTCGAATACTCGATTCACTCCCTTGATCACAGCGTCATGATGCTCCTCGACAATTTTAGACCCGTCCTCGTTGACGCCGGGCTTCAAGCTTTCTTCAAGATCACCATTCACCCCATCCTCGGCGATGCTGTGCACCTTGATCACTTCCCTCTCGTCAGCCCTCTCGTTCTTCTTCGACTTCACCTCCTCCCCCACAAGGCCCGTCAGTCCTCCATGTAAATGCGCAACGAAAGGATAAGGCTTCGGATGCGTATACGATCGAGGTAGCTGGGCAATCGCATTCTGGGTAGACAGGTCGGGAAATGCGTCGGTGAGCAGGGCATACCACTCTGCCAAAGGGGAGGGAGGGGGTGGGGGCAGGGAACTGTAGAGAACATGTCGCTGGACGGAGGGAAGGAGGGATTGGAGGTTGGGAACTCCGAGGACAGATCGCCAGACCGGGGGAACTCCGAGGAAGGGGTACGTCCCCCACCTCTGTAATAGTGTTGGCTGTTGTCTTTGCCGTTGGTTTGGGGACTTTTCACCGATGTCATGGTCAGTCCATTCGTCATCGTTTGGCTCGACGTCGAGGTCCAACAGTGATAACGATCTCAGCCAAGCTCTCCTCCCCGCCTTTGGAATCTCCGAGATTGGGTCTGATCCTCTGCCTACCGCCTTTCCAGGCCGATCGAAACGGAGAGGGCTCGTTCGGCTCACGAGGTGTCGGATCGACATACGGCTATGCTGAGCGAGATGGGCTGGGTGTTGATCCCGTGTTTTTCGGCTCAAGACTGGTCGCCGAGGACGAATATCAGTAGGGCATGTCAAACAACCATACGAACAGAGGGATAACGAAGGGAGCCGGTGGGGGTTAGGGGGAGGCGGTTAGGGGTTGTCCTCTTGCGAGTTTCGAAGGAGGGGAAATTGACTGGGTGAATTGAGTATAGGAGTTGAGTGTAGGATGAAGGGGTGACAAGAGTGGGGTTTGACATTAACATACCAGCTTTCACATTGTCAAAACTCTCGTGGACAAAACGCCGGAGCCGATGCTGATGCTGATGCTCCGAAGGGGTCTCGCCCAAAGCCGCAATATCGGGAATGAAATCGAAAGAAGCCGAAGAGCGATTGTCGAGCAAGATCTCCTCAGCCATGATACCGTAGATACGATGGGGGTACTTTGATGAACAATGGCGCAAGTCTCGGTTGTCAAGGATACAAAGGTCTGTCATCACTCTCGTTTTGCTTGTTGGTCCAGCTAATGCGACGTGGCCAATCGACTTTCCTCATCATCCAACCCTCTTTATCTTCGGGTCTCGCTTCTTCAGACCCGGGCCGTCATTTACATCACTTGTTCCCAGTTCCCAACTATCTCTTATCACGCCTATCAAAGCAACCACGACAATGGTCCTACCCGGTCCAGCCGCCTACCGCCCCCCCCGTCCGGCGACACCTACCCTATCAACGGTGAGTCCGCTGAAGAGTTTCCCTGACCTCTTATCTGCTTAGCACAGGCTAACTACCGTAATCGTTCATCCACAGCGTCCCCTGGATACCCGTCCTCCCAACCCCAGACTACGTTCCCCCACCCCCGGATCAGTACATTATGTAGCGGGACAGCGTCGTCCCCGTCGTGGATCGATTGGAGGATATTTTGGTTCGCCAATCGTCCCATCCAGGGGGATCACCACCGTCCTCATGTGCGTAGATCCACACTCAGGACTCTTAGCGGCTCCAAAGCTAATATGACCCACCCTTCGTAGGCAACGCGCTTTCATCGACGAGGAGATCGAGGCTCGGAAGGCTCTTTCCGATAATCCGAGGTGTTGGGAAGCCATGGTGGACGAGGAGGGCAAGGTCAAAGCTGTCCGGATCAACAGGAAGTACGAGAAGATGTATTGGGATGAAACAAGGCAGACTTGCTCGGATCAGTCTTAGAAGGCTGGCGGGTCATGCTTATTCTTCGCTTGGTCGGAGGTTGATGTGATCTGGCTGAACAGATCATCTGTTTGATGAGGTGCATGGGACAGAAGAGGTCTTTAAGAGGGCGGTCAAGGGACCTCTTGATGGTGTGTTGACGGAGGTCCCGACCCAGTGTCTCCGCCAGCGCCATACTGCTCGACCAGCTCCTCGCCTTCGGCTGACCTGCTGACCAATGCGCGCAGAGGCCTTGGCTGTCGGTGGATCCAGCCATCTCCTGATGGCAATATTCGGCGAATCCGCTGTGGGCAAGACCTTCCTCATCGACGGGCAAAAGACCACCTTCCAGCGGCCAAAAAAACATCTAGGGTCTCGCCACCCTTCCTGCCGACACCACCTCGATCTTCCTCTCCGCTATCGAGTTCGTCGGTCGATCTTCCAACCTTGGCCAGATGATCGACCTCGTCGGTTGGGTCAGTGGGGAAACTACCGCCACGACTGGGCAGGACAAGATCCTCTCCGACCGGCCGGACAGGAATAGCAGGATGCACGATGGGAGGCGATACTTGAGGGTGAGAAACGACGCGCGTAGTCTGACCAACGTATTCGGGACGATCTTGGCATATCGTCAGAAAGCGAAACCGGGGGATGTGATGTCGGTGAACTTGGGAAAGAACTGCTCGAGGTCTCAATTGCTGTTCAGGATCGTGAGTTCCTGGCGCGCCCTCACCCGACGCTCTTCACGGTGATGTGTGCCGCCTCGAATGACTGCTGCATTCCCGATATAGGCGGTTCACAGAGGTGGAGACGAGGTTTTGGCCTTACTCGTCCCTGGCATCGACAAGTGGCCAACGATCGCAAAGTGCAGGGGAAGGAGAGCGGTGATACCCGTCCACAATGGGTCATTGACATGGCGCAGGTCACGAAAGTAGGCGTCCTCGGACATGCTTGGACTGAGACAGGGTGGAGCACGATCAGTTTAATCGGTCAATTCCCTAAGTGTGTCGTGAGGACCGGCTGATGTAGGTGATTTACAGACCCACCGGGATTCGAGAGGCATGGGGACCAGCCGTCGGGGCAAGCCAGCGAAGTTGCGAAATGGCTCAACACTATGCACGTCCACAATTTGCCTTTGATCGAGTCATTTACACCTCACTAGCAGTTAAGCTGATCAACATTCCTGCAGGGCGATCAGCTCTGTCCAAGCCCTCAAGGCCACGACGACGTGTACCTCCACGGACGATCTGTGGCAGCATACAGAGCAGAACAACCTGTCCGTCTCCAAGACTGACGTCTGGCAAATGCCGAGCTGATGGCTGCGTCAGTACCCGTGCTCTACACGATACTCTTGCCTCCACACCGACGATCCTCGCCTTCTGCCTCCTCTCCCCATTGGCGAACGCGGATGCGTTTGACGCGAGCGCAGCATCCGGACAGCTCATGTCGCCAAGAAGTGCAACGAGGGCACCGGTCTCGATTACGATGTGCATTCCGTGTTCTCTGGCCATGCCCTTTTAGGACAGCGGAAGAGCTGATGATGACTTGGTCAGGAAATCGAAGCTGCCGCCCTGACAGATGTGGAGAAGCTATATGTCGCTTTGGGACGAATCGAGACGCTCGTAATGGCTGAAACGGTTGCAGACAGGAAGATTTCGGCGCTGCGGGGAGAGATCGTAGCGCTAAAGGAGGACAAGGAGGGGTTGAAAGAGGACAACGCGGCGCTGAAGGAGGACAACGCGGCTTTGCGGGAGCAGCACGCTACCTCGAGGCAAGACGGTCAGCCCGGGTCGAGGTCGAAGGAGATCACCCCGCTCCCGAAAGGAGGCGGCGCACGAATTGGCAAAACGCACACAATCATGTCCCCAGCAATGCCCCGTAGTAATTGTTTTCATTTCATGGGGAAAAGGGCCAACGATGGAGGCCAATTTGACCCTGTTCAGTGCTTTTGAACGAGTCGCCCTTGTCACCGGGGAGAAGCGATCTCGGGATGATACTCGATCCTCCGAACTGAAGGTTTTACAAGATACGGTGGGGACCGGAGGCAGCGGGGGTTTTCGTATGAATAGAATGAACGAATTTTCGTGTGAATGTTCTCCACTCTGCTGGACGATTCGAATAGGGGTAAAATGCTCGCTCTATCTGTGAGGCAGGGCAGAACACTCAGTAGTGTCTATTCGGGACAGGCGGCAGTCACGGCAGGCGGACAAGGAAGAGAGGCCTTTGCGTTACTTCATGGATGACGCTGAAGGCAGAAGGCCATTTTCACGACCCTAGCTAGACTGGGTTACGACTTGTTCATATCGAACGAGCCATTCCAGGGCACGAAGCCTGGACATTGGATGGACGAGGAGCAGACTATCAAATAGTCCGAATGTCCGCGTCCCGGCACTTCTTTCAGGAATGTGTCTTCTTGTCCACATTCGCATATCCCTTAGTATGTTTGAATCTCGCTCTCCCACCTGTGGACAGTCAACCAACCGGACCGAGACCATGACGAGCCATGAATCGGATGGGAAACAGAATTTGTCATGGAGGTGGCCGACATGACCGTGTCGAACTGAACCAGGGTATCATCTGGGTTAGAGAGCGCAGCGTTGAGACTGCTGTATGGTCACGTTCACACCACTTGCATTTATCCGCTCAGATACGACGTGTTCACCCCTCACCCGTGTTGTTATCACGCAGAGGTTGTATCACACGTCATGGTTTGATATCAGAGAGACACCATGACGCGCCAGTAGTCTTTTCCTTTCCCCGTTCTGGCTCATCCTCTCATCCCCCTTCCTACACTTGCCCCCCAGCGCGTCATGTCGCTTCATGACATCCTCAACACCCACATTTTCCCCGCTCGCCCTTTACCAAGCGAACGTCGGCCCACGTTCGACCGTACGGGTGGTGAAAGCACGGTGACCACCGTCGTCGACCCCGGACTCGTCGCCAGATGTATCATCGCGGCAAACCCGGTGGATGAGCCCGACCCATCCATCACCTTCATCGCTTCCGATCTCCCTCTTAGCTCGCTCTCTTCGCTCTTGGACGAGCTCATCCCCCAGGGAGCGGTCCCGCCCCCAGCTTTCCTCAACGGTCTTCATTACTCTTCCACCTTGATACGGAGGGATGTCTCGATCGACGAGGTGCAGCAGTACGCTCTCGTTAGTGCGGTCTACTTCACTCTCACCTCCGTGCTCATGGATACCCCGGAAATCTTCAATGATGGGATCTTGCCTCCCGCCTCGTCCTGGGAGATGTCATCCACTCCCGAGGTCGGGACAGATGGCCAGTTGGACTTTGAGATTCGAGGGATTTCCCCGACCGGTCTGGCATGCCGTAGAGGGATCGGCTGGGAGTACAAGCGAGAGATAGTACTGCTCCTACGGTACCTCCAGACGTTCTGGGCGGCTACCTCCACGCCGCAGGGAGTCGTCATGAATTTGGACGAAAGCGGTCTGCCCACCCTGGTCTTCCCACCCGGTATGCATGGGCACGATCACATCACAAAATGGTGTAACCAGGTAGGTGTCCTCCTCCGTCACCTCCCCGTATGTTGAAGAGAGACGCTGACGGGGATCCCCAGGTTGTTCTCGAGATGGACGCCAACCGTTCCGACAAGGTCGTTCTCTCCTCCTGGGACTCCTTCATCTTCTTCCACCGGGTCCAGCCGGGTTTCGTCCACGTCACACGCGTCGTCACCCGAGATCCCTCAGCCAGTACCGTACGCGATCGACAGGGCGCTGTGTACACATCCGTCGCACATGACTGGACCCCTCTCAAACTAGTCTTCGCCCTCCTCCTCGTCGCGCTGCATCCGGACAGACTCCAGGGTTTCGCTCATAAGACTGCCAGTCACCTCGAAACGCCGTCCAAGTTTGCGAAGCGTAAGAAGTCGCGAGCGGCGTCGACGGATCAGTCGTTAACCTCGTCGGCGAGCAGTGTCTTCCCTGAGCCCTTCTCCCTACCACACCTACAGGTAGGTTAGCTCGACACGTTGGGCTAGGTCCATCACAACAACAACTGATCCCCTCATTAGTCCGAAAGTCTCGGAGATCTCTGCCTCCGTTTCGATCTCAACCCTCTGAGCACTAGGCGAACTCTACACGATCATCACAATCGAGATTGGAGATCTACCACCTGGTGCTCGATCGTCCCCCACTCATCCTCTTCCTCCTCCTCTCCGATTGCCGAGACGCCAGAGACACCTCCCATCTCACCCTCCCCTGCAATATCGACCAAGCCGGACCCGCTGGATGCTTCGATGACGCTCCAACTCAAATCTTACCTCTCATCCGGACGTCTCTCTGACGTCTTCTCCGCCACACTCGGGGAAAAGCTCGTCGTCGTCAAGCTCGTCGACCTCGAGACTTTCGACAGGAATGCCTTGGCGGACGGATACGACTTCGCCTCGGCGGAGCTCGCAATCACGCGAGAGATCGCGCTCTACCTCCACCAACTCGCCCAACTCCAGGACGATATCGTAGCGAGATGTCACGGAGTGTACGTCGGCCAGACACACCAACCTTGGACGGGCCTTCGCCAGCTTCGACCCGTGCTTGCGCTCATCCTGGACGACGTGGGGAACTCGATCGCCCAGGACTGGCGGGACATTCCGCACTCCCTTCGGTAAGCCCCCGCGTATCTAGGCTCGAGCTCAGACAAGACTTTGCTGATCGTCTCTCTTCCCTGCTCCAGGGACCGAGTGCGTGAAGTTTACGCCTCGCTCCATGGCGTAGGGATCGTCCATCGGGACATCGAACCGAGACATGTCCGGCTCTCTGCGCGGGGCGCGGTCCGGCTCATCGATTTCGAGGGGTCCGACTTTGTCGGCGTCGGTGCGAGGGAGTGTACGGACGAGCAAGCGCATGTGGACCTGCTCCTCCAGCTTTGAGAGGAAAAAAGGGCAGTGAGGGGGGAACGATCGGTTCAATGCTTGGGATGGACTCGCTTGCGGAGCTGCAGATATCACCGGCTGTATCTTTGGGCACCTAAAGTGTATAAGCGGTGACTGACCATGTGGATCGGATCTTTTGTGGATGAGCCCCTTTTCCTCAATACTATGAATAAGGGGTCCGTCGCGGTTGAATATGACGATGGTGATCCGCGCTCGTATATTCGAGCGGTTTTACCTTCTCTTCCGCTTCCGAGAAAATCCTTGGAACTGTATCGTGCACCAGTCAACGCCATCTTTCTACGCTTCATTCATTCCTACTTCTTTCCTCTGATTTGCCTTCTCGCGACGAGATTACAGGCTTTGGTAGGGTGAGAGGACGGGCGTCCCACGTCACGGAGAAAGTGCTTCCAGAGGAACCCATGCTTAAAGACAGATATCGATAGAAAACCCACTTTATCAATGAGAAGGAATATGGGACAAGGGAGCACAGACGTAGAGCGAGCTTATGCCTCCAATTGGGCCAGAACATTTGTTAACCATTCTCATCAAGACTCCCCTCCAGCGCGGGAGCAGTACTCTTTCCTCTGACCTCCTCTGCTTCTCTCTCCGAAACATTAAGGTGCTGACGACGACGACCGATGGGTCACACAGACGGTCATCTCATCGCGCCAGCTCGCTGACCCCCCGCTTGTTGCCCCCGTCCCTTACACTCACCTTTTGCGCCTTACCTGCCAAGGATCAGGAGAGTGGAGACCGCACTGGCCTTTTACGGGTTTAGTCACACCGCTCCATGTCCCCTGCCCACGCTCTTGTCAGACCGCCACCCGGCGCAGATGATGTCTCGCGCAAAGAGACACACATCTGTTTTGCACTTTGGTGGAGATTGCTCTCCACCTTTTGGGCTCATATTTGCTGTGTGCTTCTAGGTCATGTAATCTGCAGTATATTGGCTGTGACCTAATGAGGTGGACTTAAGACTAGGAAGAGAGGTATCAAGAACCACGGTCGACGTATGATCCAGAGCTGAAGGCTCTCCATTTTGTATGGACTTATATACCTTTGCAAGCGGTTCGTAAATAGAACGGGTCAAACCCCCGGCGTGCCACATCGAAAAACCAACCGCATATCTCCGGGACCCCCCGCCTCTTTCCACTTCTCTCTCTCTCTCTCTCTCTCTCGACTCGTTCACCATCACCATGTCAATCCCAGACTTCTTCCGTCCCCACATCACCTTCAACGATTCCATCACACCTTTCGCGTTGGACCAGCTTCAACAAGCTATCAAGTGTCTGGGTGTCGATGCGACCGACCCATCCGCCGTTGGGACCTCGACCGAGCCTGACGTGCGTATCTATCTCCTGTACTTCCTGAGGCAGGTGGCGACGTATTCTCCGCGCGGGACTCTAACACGGACGATTGGGGACATTCTTCTCGGCACGGAGTTTTCTCTTGACCTTCTTCATGTCGCGGATGAGGATGACGATGAGGGGACTGAGCACGAGCCGAGCGGCCAGGGTTCGCAATATGATCAAACCAGTTTCGCGCGCACGACGAGGCAAGTGCTGGGTTACCCTCCTCGTGAGTCACCGGACGTTGGCGACATGTCACCGCTCATCTTTCGTATGATAGTCCGAGCACCCCCTCCCTTACCCTCGGCGCCCCCTCGGGATCGACTCGAGGTGGTTCTCCCGGTCCGTCACCGTACGTTTTCACGGAGGTCTACTCCCTCGCTCATGTTTCTCCCTCTGCTTCTCATTGGCCGCTCCTCCCTCCCCCCCCTCCCCCCTTTCCTTCTTTCCCCCTGCTTCCCCCTCTCCCCGCAGCTGTCCCCAATCCAGCCATCGTCCCCAATCCAGCCGCCGTCCGCCGCTCTAGTCGACCTCGTCGGCCCGTT
>JAABUW010007142.1_pt1 | contig 13611 bp, 10 predicted proteins | sample 5560081 | NCBI WGS metagenome assembly JAABUW01 (sample SAMN10711882, study PRJNA513363) | rock metagenome | isolation source: Antarctica rocks | place: Antarctica: Victoria Land, Knobhead sud
ACGAAAATACCCGGGCATCGCCTGGACATGAATCCTCCTCATGTCGGCAATGCCGTGTCAACACTGACAGCAGCGAGAACTGCATGTCTTGGTGATCGTCCTATTCTCGGCACCGCGTGGTGGCGCTCCGAATACCGAGGACGTGGGGAAATGACGATCGATAAAAAAGCTTTTTTTCACGCGAGTGGCACGCGCCGAGGTCGCCTGTAAAGAGCGGTAACTCCGTGCATTGCTCTTTTAATGCGCCGATCAAGGTTACAGCGGCAAGAATGAGAGGCGTAATATATAGTCACAGAGTGCGCTGACTTGCCTACCTAAGCTACCTACGATACCTGCCAATCCGTTCTCTCCAGCTCGAATCTCTCTTATCACCAAGGATCTTTCTCGCAGAACCGCCACTCTCAAGCATTTCCGGTCCTTTGCTGTCTCTCTCTGTATTCTTATTTCCATATCTCAATGGTGCAAGAAGAAGTCGAAGACCGCGTGTCGGATCACAACAGCGAAGCAGAATCAGAAACCAGCCGTACACCACGTCCAAGATCGGTCCGATCCTGGCGCTCAGGGTTCAGTCGTCCACGACCTCAGTCGCGAGCTCGAAGTGGGAGTCGAGAACATCCGGGACTACAACGAGTCTTCTCTGCCGGGTTCCACGATGATCACTCCATCTACTGGAACGAGCACGATGAGCAGACGCCAGACGACGGTCTCGAGGTTGGTGGCGAGACAACAGCTGATGCCTTAGGCCCACAGGAGAAGTACGAAACTGAGAAAGATGATGAAGCGGAAGCCAAAGAAGAAGTAGAAAGTCAGGACCATGCTTCACTGCACCCAGACGACCGCAGTGGCGAGAATGCAAGCCTCGAGAAGGCTCCCTCGATGCGGCGGCAGCAGACGAACAAGTCAACATTGTCTTCGAAACAGAGAGATCCGAATATGGTATCCTGGAACGGCGTCGACGACCCTGAAAATCCCAAGAACTGGCCTGATCGGAGGAAGTGGATCGCGACGTTCGTTGTCTCGTCGTTCACGTTCATCTCACCTGTGGCTTCTTCGATGGTAGCACCAGCGCTGCCGCAGATGGCTCAAGATCTGAACGTCAACACCACAGTCGAGGCGCAGATGATGCTATCGATATTCTTGTTGGCGTATGCATTCGGACCATTGTTCCTTGGTCCTCTCTCTGAGCTCTACGGCAGGGTGCCGGTTCTCCAGCTAGCGAACCTGGTGTTTCTGGTCTTCAACTTAGCTTGTGGGTTTGCGCAGAACGGGACACAAATGATTGTGCTACGTTTCTTCGCCGGCATTGGTGGTTCTGCGCCTCTAGCCATTGGTGGAGGTATCTTGGCGGACTGCTTTGCTCCGGAACAGAGAGGCAGAGCGATTGCCGTCTACTCATTGGCGCCCCTGATCGGACCTGCAGCTGGACCAGTTGCTGGTGGGTTCATCGCACAGAACATAAGTTGGAGATGGGTGTTCTGGATCGTGAGCATCGCTGATGCCGCGGTGCAAATCTCCGGCCTCTTCTTCTTGCAGGAGACCTGGGCGCCGAAACTACTCGAACAGAAGGCCGCACGATTGAGGAAAGAGACTGGAAACGACAAGCTTTACGCCGAGTTCTCCAAGAACGAATCACTGGTCAAGAAGCTTGAGACCAGCCTTGCTCGCCCCTTCCGGCTCTTGTTCACTCAACCGATTATCATTGCTCTCGCAGTATACATGGCTTACCTTTACGGTCTGGTATACCTGGTCATCTCCTCCTTCGCATCACTCTACACCTCGCCGAAATACTACAACCAGTCAACGCAAATCGCTGGCCTACATTACATCGCCTTAGCGATCGGCTACTTCGTTGGAGCTCAGCTCACCTCACTCTTCAACGACATGCTCTACCGCCGTCTCAAGAAGAAAGCAGGCGGCGTAGGCTCACCCGAGTTCCGCATCCCGGTCATGATCCCTTGTGCTATCCTCCTACCAGCTGGTCTCTTCTGGTACGGCTGGAGTGCGGAAGCAAGATTGTACTGGATAATGCCTGACATCGGAGCCGTCATTCTCGCCGCTGCTACGATATGCGGGTATCAGTCGATACAGACGTATGTTATCGATGCGTATACCAAATACGCTGCCAGTGCTGTTGCGAGTATCACTTTCTTGAGAAGTTTGGCTGGGTTTGGCTTTCCGTTGTTCGCGCCGGCGTTGTACGATGCGCTGGACAATGGCTGGGGCAACTCGGTTCTCGCTTTTGTTGCGATTGCCATTGGCGTTCCTGCGCCGATACTATTCTGGAAGTATGGCGCGAGGCTGAGGGCGAAGTCGCAGTTTGCTGCTGGTCAATAAAAGGAGAATGATGTAGCAGAGCAGTACTTCGTGTGTACGAGAAGACCTTCGATTGATGTCGGACAAACCATTCAAAGCGACTCTAATCTCGTCTATAAATACCCAATCCCCACCCAAACCGCAGCGTAGCCAGCCCCAACGCCATGCCTAGGCTATCATAGATGACATTCAACTTGCTGCCCATGACCTCTTTCCATCCTATGGCGACCTCCACCATGGGTATGTCGGCGCTCTCAGCCAACATCAACATCTCCACATCGAAGATCCAGCCTTCAGAATGCATGTACGGGATGATGTAAGGCAGGGATGGTCGAGTGAATAGCTTGAATCCGCATTGCGTGTCTTTGATCTCGGCGGTTCGGCTGGTGGTAAGCGTGCGGATGAGGAGGTGAAAGAGGCGCATGAGGGTGTTGCGGAGCATTGATCGCTGTGATGGGTATTAGCTTCCATGGCCGTGTACAGTACTGAGTAGTCTTACCTGAACAACAGCCTCAGTCCCAACCATATGCGCTCTCGACCCCACCGCCACCGCTCTCCCACCCCCATCCTTCGCCTTCTCACAGGCCACAACCAATTTCCCAAGATCCGTAAACTTGCTCGCCCCATCCGCGTCCGCAAAAACCACATACGTCCCCCTCGCGTGCCTCATGCCATGCGTCACCGCCCCGCCCTTCCCTCGATTCTCCTCCAACTTCACAACCCTGATAGACCCAGGTGGCACGTTGCCATGATTCAGCTCACCATTCCACGGCCCATGCTGCGCAGCATGCTTGCTGAACTGATGCGTCTTCGCAAACCACAGCGCCGTCTCTACCGTCTTGTCCGTACTCCCATCGCTCACGATAATAATCTCCCAGCCGCGTCTCGGATCGGCTTGTTGTCCGCTGGCTTGTAAGCTGCCATTACTCGAACTCGCGCTCTTTGTTCCGTGGTGTCCGTAGTTCGCTTGTAGATAGTCCACAGCTTCTTCCAGCATACCGCTTAACCGTTTCTCTTCGTTGTAGGCTGGTACGACTAGGCTCATGAAGACTTCGGCTTTATCGACTTCGAAGGCTTTCTCTCTTTGAATCTTGCCGTTCCTTGCCATCTCCATGAGTACGATGTGGTTGTCGTACCAACATGGTAAGGGCTGGGGTTTCGAGACTTCGCCGTTCGCGAGGACGGTGGTGTGTTGTTTCTCAGACGGTCTAGGAGGTCTTGGGGTGGGCGCCAGGAACAAGAAGAGTGTATAGAGCTATGTGGGCAGCACCTGTCAGCATGTAATTTCGGATGTTGAGCGATAGAGTACATCCGAAAGGTATTGCAAGGTCCGAAAGAGACAACACGAAAAAGAAATACCAGCAAAATAATACCGAAGGCTCCAATGACTCCTCCCCCCGCCCACATCCACAATGGTACTGCCATGATCCTGTCCAACGCCGTCCATGCGCTCTCGGGTACTGAGTCTGCTGAGTCCATGGCTGCGAGGGCAAGAGAAGTATGTTGCAATGCTACCTATGGAATTGAGACGAGGTCATGGCCATTGGTTGCTCAAAAGTTGGTATTGTTGACATTCAGATGTTTTGTGAGTGACATTGGAAGCATGTGAAGTCGACAAGTGTCAGAAGCTTTGACCAGTCGTTCACGGTGAATTTAACCTTGGCTGAAGCAACAACTTCTTCGGTGTCAAGGAATAGGATATGAGTATGGATTCAGGTCGTAATAATATATCTCATGGCCTCTGAGTACGGAATGCCTTCTCCTCCCTCATCCTCCTCTCCACCAGCTCCACCACATCACGGTCATACACCTCCTCAGGTGCCTTGCCCTCCTTGAGCACCTGCTGCTCATGCTTCAACATCTCGTCCTTAGTCATGCAAACCAGCTGTCCCAAGTCCAGCTTATCCGCCTTCTGCCCTCGCGTCCTGCTGTCAATCCACTCGCCTTCTGGCTTCCGCCATCTCGCCAAAGCCAACCTACTAGCGAGTCCGGAGATGACGCTTCGTCCGTGGAAGACCTCTTCGATCAGATAACCAACATCGTCCGCCGTAACAGGAATTCTTAGTCCTACGGGATCGGAGCCATCGGACTTCGCGATTCGTTCTTCGAGGCCTTGCAGCTGCGCGAGTATGCCATCGTACATCTTATCTCGAGCTTTGCTCTGCACGTAGTCGTGTGGATAGCCAGAGATTTCCAGCATGACATGGTTAGCCACGCAGAGACCGAAGACAGCAGGCATAGTTCCAAGGACTGGCAGGATACGGACTCGGAAGTCTTGGAGCACTCCAAGCTCATGTACTGCACCTTTCTCGAACTCATCGTCTGGTAGGGGTAGTAGTTGAGCTTTGCCAGGTCCAGTCTTCTCGGAGGAGAAGACGACAGGTATTCCGTCTTTGACACCAAGCATTCGTAGCCGACGCCGTGTGGAGCGTGAGAGCGGGTCTTCTGCTGAGGTTGACATGTCGCCTATGAAGACTCTGGTTGGGTCGGACTTGCAGCCTGCACCCATCGATGATATGACGGGTATCTTGTTGGTGTGACAATAGTGTAAGAGTGCAACTTTCGACGCGATGTTATCAATGGCATCGATAACATAGTCTGGTTTCTGTCCGTCCTTCCAAGCACTAAGCTGGGCATCTGCGGTCTTCTCGCCGAACAGCTCGTTACGGCATTCGAAGTGCGTCCAGGGTGTCACTTGCTCCAGACGTTTTCTCAGGCATAGCACTTTTGGTGTTCCGACGTCTGCAAGTGTTGCCACGGCATGTCGGTTGAGGGAGCTGAGGGTGACCTGGTCAAAATCGATGAGCCGAAGCTTGCCACACCCAGATCGTGCAAGCGCGGCAGCTGCATGTGATCCCACGCCGCCGCAGCCAACGACGATAACGAAGGCTTTGCGGAGCTTAGAAAGTCCTTCGTCTTTGAGAAAGACTCGGTTGCGGGCAAGTTGTTCTAGTATCAGGTCTAGACTGCGGTCAGCTCCCAGTGCCTTATCGCGTTGGAGATCGAACACACCTTCATCATAGTCCCCGAACCTCGCTCGTCGAGCAAGAGCAGCACTTCGATCTGCCTCTGTCGTATCCTCTGTATCCTCAGGCACAGCGCCACCGAAGTCATTTATCTGATCTAGGGTCAGTCAGTCCTGCCCGTCTAAAGACACCGAGGGCTCACCTGTTCTATGTCGTGTGGCTGGTCCAGCCCAGGTATCGAGTCCTTCAGCTCATATTCGTTGTATCGTTTCCGCGCCTCTTGAAGGCCAATAACCGCGCTGGCCGCGATACAGCCGGATAGCACGGCAGTCACGGCCAGCTGGACGCGATGGGAGCCGGTTATGTCAGAGATCCATGGCATCTCTCGACGGTGAATATTAGCGGGCAAGATTGGTCATACCCGAATGCGAAAGCAACAACATCGATGGACTTGTTGTCCGCCTGGTCGCGTTTCCGCTGCGGGAAATCTACGTATCTCAAACGGCGCAGCGGCGGCGTCTCGATGCAGTTAGACTGCGTTTCCTCCTCTAAATATAGTAGCTCCACGACACCACTTCTCGCACTCGTCGCAACTGCGACCACGTTCACCATCATCATTATTTTCGGCGTCACTGCCACACTCATACTGCGGGTTCTTCCCTTCATTTACTGGAGCACGAAGCACTCCTTACTTGTCACTGCGGAATTTTGACACGAACCTGAAACGCAGGTCGCCTTTTGCATCATCCTGCTCACGGCGGCATTCGCATATGCCATGGCAACCGGAGCTTTCCATCAGGAGCTTCAGATTTCTGTTGCGGAAGCCGCAGGTGAGAATATCAGCCAGATTTGCGGCGTCAAGATCGGTGCCTGCGTGTTATATACCACGCTCTTCGTTTTGTGCTCGTGCTACCATTGGACTCATGATGGACTGAGCACGACACTGGGTCGATCGATTGCGAAGCGATCAGCAGAGACCGGCTCTCGCGTGATGAAAGCGGATTGATCGAGCGCTGGCCTTTGATCTATCCTTGCCGCCATGGCCCCTTCTCAGTGCCTCCACGGTTCCTATTGCATGAGGCTGGTGCTTTGCGGTGTTTGAGCCAAGGAATCCGCAGCAGATGCTAGATCCTGATCAAAGCAGTGTCGGCGCATCACAATACTTTTGAGATGCGCATGATGGAGAGGACGCGAAACCGCATTACTACACCAATTACCATGGCCGCCAAGCTTTCCAAGACTTTGACATTGGCGCCTTGAAGTCTTGGTTCTATACGAATAGCGATAGAGCCAATCGGCGGACGGTAAGTGTGCGCTGCAACAGTGTAACCATAGGGCAAGGCTGAGCAGCGCGCTAGTCTCGTCGTACTCGTCGTAATCTTGCAGCACATTCAGGCATGTTATAGCCGGTTTCGCTTGACCCCCTCGCTTGTCTAACAATATGTAGTCTACATTATATCTCTCTATGATTTTACTGCGTGTATCTCTTTCAGATTACCTCTGCATCTACATCTACATCTTAAGCATCTTGAATTCGTCTCTCGATTCATTGAAGATGCTGCCCGCAATTCTATCGATGGCTGGCATAGGGTTTGCCTCTTTTGCGGGCGCACAGAGCAACAACAACTTGGACTGGGTTCCATTTGACCGCACCCAGTTCAACGGAAATATTGCTCTCGATACAAACGGAGATGTTCAACTTTTCTGGAAGACTGGGGACAACCACTCGACATTCGGCGCTGCATCTCGATCGAGTGGCTATCTCGCGCTTGGTTTCAGCCAAACAGGTGCGATGACTGGCGGCGACATGGCTGTAGGATACAACGACGAGAATGGGAACTTTGTGTTCGAGAACCGCTATGCAACGGACTTCGTTACTCCTCAAGTCTCTCCCGATCAGGAGAAGAACATGCGTCTCCTAGAAGGCAGCCAGGTTGATGGTGTTACTTCATTCACCTTTGAAAAGCAAAACAAAGCCGACTGTCTCGAGACCCAAGGCGACGTCGCCACAGATGCGTGGCAATGGTTCATCTACGCATTTTCTGATGATAACACCTTTGCCCAGCATGCACCGGGCCACAACGGGAAGCAATTCGTCAAACTAGGCACCGGCACAACTGTATCCATCAACGATGTCCGGCCTATCGACAACACAAAGAACCTGACCATAACCCAACCAGAGGTGACACTTACTTCTGCTGAGACCACCTACTGCTACAGTCTCCACAAGTTGCCAACAGGGAAAGGATGGTTACTCGGCGAACGTCCACCACCATCGAGTAACCTGCTTCATCACATGGTTTTCTACGCATGCTACAACCTCGATCACCAATACTTGGACATGATTGGCAAAGAGCCCAACTGCGACTACCAGACTTTCTCAAACCCTTGCAGTGGCTTCGTCACAGAGTGGGCGCCAGGCATGTCTGGTCGTACATTCGAACCAGGCTATGGCAAGCCATTCGGCACCGGCCACTATGAATATGTCATGCTGGAGACACACTATAACAATCCTGAACATCTTGAGGCACAGAAAGAGACTGCTAGCTACACGTTTCTCTGGAACGACAAGCCCGTGGATACTGAGATCGGAACCTTGACGCTCGGCGACCTCCAGGTGGAAGGCTGGTTTCTCGAGCCTGGCCAGCCTTTGGTGAAGCATTCGACAGTCTGCACGCCTGAATGTACGGACCGATGGCCTTCTGGAGGAATCACGGCGGTCTCGGTCTTCCATCACATGCACTACCGCGGCCGCAATGCGCAAGTCCAGATCATTCGAGACGGTAAAGAAATTGCTCCTCTGTCAACCCTTCGCGACTTCGAATATGGCTACCAATTTTCCAAAAACCTGAACCCAGTCCAGCTGCTGCCTGGAGACAAATTCATTACCACCTGCGAGTACAATACAACGAATGATACGGTGCCTGTACCTGGTGGTCTGCCGAGCAAGGATGAAATGTGCTTTGCCTGGGTCGACTACTACCCAGCTAATAACGTCCTCGCCTGCACGCAAGTCAACTTGGGCAATTCTCCACAAAACCCATTGAACGGAACAGCGGCACTCTGCCTGCAAGCCGCAAAACCGGAAGATGTGTACGAATCGAAATTCCTTACATCCGATTTCCAGCATCTTCCAGCTGTTGGCAATAACTGCACAGCGGCAAATTCTGCGTCAAACTCGACTGTGTTATCAGGCCAAGCTGCTGTCTTGAAAACGTGTCCAGAGACAGACGTTTGTTTCTCTGTCAATGTGCCTGAGCAATCCGCGAACTCTGGCTCGGGCGACATCTACTTCCAACTGTCGGCGCCAATAACGTACTCATGGGTCGGTCTTGCCCAAGGCACCATGATGAGCAACGCCAATATGTTCCTCATGTACAGTTCGGCAGATGGGCAGAATGTGACGCTCTCGCCGAGGACTACAACCGGACACGTAATGCCAACGCACAACGGTGCTGCCGACATATCTCTCCTAGAAGGCTCCGGAATATCCAACGGAAGAATGATTGCCAATGTTCGATGCGGCAACTGCGACAATTGGGATACCGGCAGCATGCGCATACAGGACAGCGCTAGTAACTGGTTGTATGCTCATCGCCAAGGGCCACCAATCGATTCCGACGACATGAATGCTCAGATCTCTCAGCACGAAAGAGAGGGAGTATTTCAATGGGATTTGTCGCAAGCTACTGGTGGCTCCGACACGAATCCCTTCACCGGCGCCGCGACAACCTCTACGTCGAATGCAGCAGGAGGGCAAAATTCGTGGATGAGGTTGTCTGGCCAAGCGCAAGACCGTTTCGTACAAGCACACGGCACCCTCGCTTCCATCGCCTTCGTCGCCATCTTTCCTATTGGAGCCATCCTAGTTCGTCTAGCCAGCTTCCGCCAGCTAGCTTGGACCCATGGGGCCTTGCAAATCTTCGGCCTCGCCATATTCGTCGCAGCAGCAGGCATCGGAATCTTCATGGCGGATGGAGGCGACTATCTGCGCGAGCCACATGCAATCATCGGCCTCCTGCTGCTTGCTGTCTTGTTCTTCATGCCGTTCGTCGGCGTGATCCATCACAGGGTCTACAAAACGGTGCAGAAGCGGACGTGGTGGTCCTACGGCCACATTTTCACCGGCCGAGTTGCAGTCGTCCTGGGAATGGTCAATGGCGGGCTGGGTCTCCGCCTCGCCAATGCCCGGAGTTCTTACACCATCGCATACGGAGTTTTCGCCGGCTTGATGGGTGTGGTTTACATTGGGGCGATTGTCTTTGGCGAAGTCACGCGCGCGAGGAAGTCTTCGCAAGACGCTATGGAATCCTCCTCGCCCGATCGTGAGTCGAAGCGGGTTGATCGAGACGACAGTGGCAGTGCTTCATCTCGCTAGACCATTGTCTGTATGAACGTCCGGATGTTACGGCCAGAGTCTTCGGGTGGTGGAGTCTTCGGAAACGGAATTATGTAGCATGTTGGATTTAATCTCGATAGTACTTGACTAAATGACTTTCGGTGTATTCATCTGATGTGGCGTAGAACCATAGTGGCTGAAACCACGAGTCCAAAATCTTGGCTGCAGCACTCCTTCAGAAGCCAGCTGGCCCACGAGCTACACCCTATCTTCCTGCTACGGTTACTTTCTCGTGCAGTCGTTGGTGTATAGGCAAACCAGCCCCTTGCCTCGTTGCGCCGTCCCTACGGCCTTAGACATGGCCTCAATCACTCTTGGACCCCTCAAGTGGGCTGTCGCCATACTGCTGGCAGTATGGACGTTAGTAGCAGTCGCACAAGACGATGCGGACGTCCAGTCGATACCGCTACGGACGCACAGTCTACAGAGTGTAAGTCCCACCCCCTCCCCACCACCTCCTCCCACCCCGCTGACCCAGTACGAAACAGCCCTACCTAGACTCCGACATGCAATCCCGCTGGTTCGACTTCGGCGGCACCACCCTCATCCGCGCCGACCAATACGTCCGCCTCACCTCCCAACAACCCTCCCAATCCGGCTGGATCTTCTCCCGCGTGCCCCTCACCGCCACGAACTGGGAGATCGAAGTCGAGTTCAGCATCTCAGGCACGGGAAACCTCTTCGGCGACGGGATGGCGATGTGGGTCACGAAGAGCCGAGCGGAGCAGGGCTCAGTGTTCGGGATGAAAGACCAGTTTGAAGGGCTAGGGCTGTTCTTCGACACGTACAAGAATAATCGCCCGGGCGTGGTGTTCCCGTACGTGATGGCGATGCTGGGGGATGGGAAGACGAGTTATGATCAGGCGAATGATGGGAAAGCGAATGAGTTGGCTGGGTGCTCGGCCAGAGGGATTAGGAATGCGGATCAGACGACGAAAGTGAAGGTGACATATTTCCAGGATAAGCTGCTGGCGGTGGATCTGATGTATAAGGTTGATGGGGAGTATACGCGGTGCTTTGAGGTGGAGAATATCAAGTTGCCTTCGGTGACGTATCTGGGGTTCTCGGCGGAGACGGGGGAGTTGAGCGATAATCATGATATTATCAGTGTGCAGACGAAGAATCTGTACTCGCCGAGTGGGAGTAGTGCGGCGGGTAGCAAGGATTATAGTCGGGAGAAGGGGCAGAGGAAGAATCGAGGGAAGAAGAACCAGCCGGTGAAGGAGGGGACGAGTTGGTTCTGGTGGCTGATGCGGTTTGTGCTCTTCGGGATGGTGTTAGCGGCAGGATATGTCGGGTACACTGCGTACAGGACGAGGAGGCGAGACAGGTTCTGAAGGGATAGTAGATGTGGTTTGCAGCGTTCTAGCCAATGTATGGAATGTGAAGAAAGTGATAGCAATGTCCTCAGATTAGCTCTCTTAATGTTCTCAACGACAACCAGCGAACCCACCCGCCCCTTTCGAAGCTGATGACCCGCGGCTGCCTGCAAATTTGGCTTTTGATATTTCTTCATCACTGGACATTGCGCAACTTCCTCTCCCGAACCCACTGAAGCCAACATGACCTCCCCGTGCCGTCCTTACGGGCAGCTGCAGTAGCCGGCAAAGACGGAGCAAGCGCGCTACTCCGATTGAAAACTATCATTTCTGTGCCCTCATCGCCACCACCCACCTCCACCCACCACCGAAGCAGTGAGGCGAGAGGTGAGCAGTCGCTGGACTGTTAGTGTGTCGGTCATGGACGCACCATAGTGCTAACACGTCTTCGCACGGCGGACTGCAGCCACCCGCTAGGCACAGAAGAAGTCCGGACACTCAGGGGCTGGATGAGTGAAGTTGTGTGGTTGATGAGCGAAAGAGGAGCGCGTCGAACATGGATACCTGCGATTTCTGTTCATGACTCAGCCATGGGCGATCCGTGCATGTGGGTGGCACAAGATGTGACAGGTCTCCCGGCGAACTCGAGGTCTGAGACCAGGGTTGCGGCTACGTGCAGTACGCTGGTACTGTAGCTCGGTGATGGTTTCGTTCATTGGATCTATGCTAGATGGGATGATGTGTTAGTTTGATTATGTGGAGACTTTGTTTGAGGTTGCGCTCACTTGACTGCTCACTTCGATGCTCATGTAGAGTGAAGATGAAGTGAAGTTCCGCTGAGATGTGCAGGGAAAGTGCGCCACATTTCCCGACTCGGCGGAAATTCTCCGAAATTGACAGAATGGCAGGAACGAGGGACAATGTTCAAAAACTGCAGACGGAGGCAGATTCCTAATATTACACTGACATTTGATGGTACAGATCCACTATAGAAGGTAACCAGCATTCAATGTCTAAGCTCCAAATCTCTAAGCTCCCACGATTCGTTGCATCGTGCCTTACGACAGGCGACGAGATTGATCCTCGCATTGAACATCTCGCTCGAGCACCACGGCCCCTCCACTGCTGTGGTGACAGGACAGTATGCGGGCGCTGCGTAGAGGCACGTCTGTGCTATTGTTCGGTCCGAGACGAAAGGCGCAGTTTGGCGGTAATCGATGCTCCAGGAATGTCACAGTCCTAGCCGCAATCCAGTAGGTAGCCTGTACAGGATCGACTGATCTACCGCGTCTCCGTCATGTTATACCTGGTGATGCCACTGCAGTCCATCATCCGGCCAGCTCGACCATCTCAATAGTACGGAGAGGTGGCCATCTGCCGACCTCAACCATCGCCAACCACACCACCCTTTCTCGCTCTGCTCTTTGCCCTCGCAGCCTCCTTCCCAGCCTTCCGCGCCTGGCTCAAACTGCTTACTCTATCCTCCCCGGCACCTGACTTATACCTCTCCGTCGCATCTGCATCAACCACATCCAAGCCAAATCGACCCAAATGCCCGTTCCGCCACCTTTGCACCATCCACATAGCTGTTCCATCCAAATCAATCTCCCCACCCTTCTGCAAGCGACCTATCTTATGAGCCATAGCGTTCAACAGATCGGTGACCGAATTGGTAGGTTCATGATAAGTCGAATAGACATCAGGATTGTGTCGATTAACATGAAAAAGCAAATAATCCGCCAACGTGAACGGCGGGATCACAGTATCCTTGACACTCCCACACAACGCCAACTTCAACATCGCTTCCGCATCAGGCACATACGGGATGAAGACCCCAGGTGTATCGAGCAAGTACACATCACTGTTCGCGCTGCCATCGTTCTCGCTATCGATGATTTTGACTCCAGTGCCGATCTTCCGTGTGACGCCGGGTTGGGCGCCGGTTATCGCTGCTTTGCCCTTCTTCACGCCGCCGGCGCGCAGGGCGTTGAGGAGGGTGGATTTGCCGACGTTGGGGAGACCGACGACCATTGCGTGGGCTCCTGTGATCGTTTGGCGGGCGGTGCTGCGGGCGCGGAGGAGGGAGAGGATTTGGGAGGTTGAGCGGGCTGATTTTGAGGAGGTGAAAAGGACGGGAGACGGGGCGTGGAGAGTTCGAAGGAGGGAGTGAGTCTACTTACCGTTAGCCGTATGTCATACTGGCTAGCATGCCGGCCTGAACGCGGAACGTATGTTACGCACTTCCTTCTCCTTTCCTTTACCAACCATATCCTCTTCCAAAGCAAGGTCCCGCTTGGTATACACGATCACCCGTTCCCTGCCCCCTTTCGCCCAGCCCGACAGTAGATCCTCGAACATTGGGTTGCGAGATGTGAGTGGAATGCGCGCATCTCGACACTCGATCACGAAGTCGATTTGCGTGAGGATCGTCTTCATCTTGGCGAGGCCTGCTGCATGATGGCCGAGATAGTAGGATCGCGGCAGGGAGGTGAGGGCTGGGAAGGCGGTGCGCGGTAGGAAGGCTGTCATCGTAGGAAGTGTGAGCCTCTCGACGGTGACATCTTGACCAAATATGAAGACAGATGCTGTTCTTAGATGTGCGATGGGTGGAAGT
>JAABUW010007148.1_pt1 | contig 13601 bp, 10 predicted proteins | sample 5560081 | NCBI WGS metagenome assembly JAABUW01 (sample SAMN10711882, study PRJNA513363) | rock metagenome | isolation source: Antarctica rocks | place: Antarctica: Victoria Land, Knobhead sud
AGTGGGTAGTGGGAAGAGGGAAGTGGGAAGTGGGAAGAGGGAAGAGGGAAGAGGGAAGAGGGAAGAGGGAAGAGGGAAGAGGGAAATGAATAGGTGAGATCCACCTGTAGAAACAGCCGGCATCAGTGACGAGATCGGTCACTCGAGGAAATGGCTACCTGAAGAGTCTTCTAACATGTTACAGATCATGGGGAGACAGATTGGAGGAAAGTGCCGTTGCATAATGCAACATTCTTCATTTTTATATATTTTTGTATGTGATTGAAACGTGACCGTATCCACTTCCGATACCCTGACTATTCTAACACTGACCTTGACCTTAAACCTGAAGTATGACAAGCAACACAAGTATGACGTCTATCAGCGCAGTCCTCTAGCGAGGTTGGGCAAACAACCTCTTCTGGTTCGAGCGATCGAAATTGTCTGAAACAGTCGCCTTTGGAGCAAGTTGATTAGAGGGAACGGCATCCTGGACCGGGTTTGAGTCAACAAAGAAGTGACCGTAATTCAAATTGAAGAGTTCCCTTGTCGACGACCTGAGCAGTCGTTCCGGCAGAGCCTTGGTGAAGACCCTTGAGATGACTTCCCTGCAAGATTCTGGGATGACACAGCCATGACAGTATACGCACAAACATTCATCCCGAGACAACGGTTCAACTGCAGAAGTTCAGATATCCGAGGAAATATGTGTGTACCCACAGTAGTCAATCACTCAACCTAGTGCGCACTGAAGACCGGAGTTCCTTCCTTGAGACGACGATGACTTGGAGAGGTCATGGGCAAGTGCCAGTGTGGAGCTAGGCGCAGAGCCACCGGGAGTTGCTATCAACCGCTCTCAACACTGAGCCATGACACCGGCTCTTTCCAATTTGTCGAAGCTCGGAACTGAGACAAGGTTGGGTTTTCAACAAATTGATGACCTGGATGCGTGTCGTCTGATGAAAGCTTGCACTTGAAGCAGTAATCGAAGTTCTCGCAATCGATGCACTTGTTCCAGGTGCCGCAAATCGCCTGCCGTTGATGAATATGAAGGACACTGCAGCATGAATGCGGAGCACGCTCACAATATCGCATCCGTCACAGGTGACGCCCTGCATCTTGCCATGGGCAACGATTTCGTCTCTCTGTTGAAAGGCGGTTGTTTTCAGTGTCTCCGCCGTATTCTGTGGGTCAACACCAATGGAAAGTACAGTGTGAGAGTATATTGCTTACCAATGCTGGAGTCCAGCCCACCACATCTCGGATGTTTTCAGGACTTGAACCAGTACTTGCATCGTGTAAGATCCTGATGGTGTTAGCCGAACCGTTTCTGTAAGCCCAGTGCAAGGCACTCCAGCCATCTCGGTCGGTACTGCTAGGGTCCATGTTTTGCTTGTCGAGAAGCCATTTGACTGCTCGACTGGATCCTCCCGCCGCGGCATGGTGTAGACAATTCCGGCCCTGCTTGTCCACGCCTAGCAGATTGGCCTTGTGCTTAAGTAGGACCTCCATCGTGGAAACTCTTCCCTCGGCCGCTGCATAATGCAGCACAGCCCTTCCCTGGACGTCTGTGTATCGTGGGTGAGACATCTCCGCCAATAGAACTTCGACGACATCCCTATAGCCCTCAAACAGCACCCTCTTCATTGCACGCATTCGCTGTTGTATCTCAAAATCAGTCACAGCTTCGTGCATCAATAGCTGTCGTATCACCCTATCATGTCCCGCTCGGGCGGCCTTTGAAAGAGCGACCTCGCCAATCTTCGATCGCAAGTGGACATTAGCCCCATGCTCCAGTAGAAGGCGGGCTATATCGGCGTAATCTTTGGCAGCAGCCTTTAACAGTGCGCTGATACCCGAAAAGTTCTGGATGTTGACGTCAGCCCCCGCCTCCACGACAAAGCGTGCAATGTTTCGACGATCAGATTGTGCAGCTTTAATGAGTGCGGTGTCCCCCAAAAGGTCTCGCAGGTCAACATCGGCACCTTCGCTAAGCAACAATTGCACGGAGTCCTCATGTCCAGCCTCCACAGCTTCAAGGAGTGCTGTCTTGCCAGCTACCCCTTGAGAATTGACGTCAGCCCCGTGTTCGAGGAACAACCGAATTAAATTCTCGTTGCCAAGCCCCGAAGCTGTCTGTAAGGCGTTGCCATGATGTCCCCCTAGTTGATTGACCGAAGCTCCCTTGTTGAGCAAGAGCCGCACAACCTGCTGATGGCCTCCCCATGTGGCTGCACAAAGGGCGTTGCCATGAGTTCCGCAATGCGCATTCACGTCAACACCACGCTCTATGAGCCACATCACTGCCCGACTCAGACCAAGCAACGACGAGATATAGAGCGGGTGAGCGCTATTGATATCATTAATGTACAACTCAGGACAAATGGTCTCAAAATAATAAAGGCGAATCCAATTATTCAAGGCCGCTATCTTCTTCGGCCAGAGAAGCTCCATGATCAATGCAGTAGTTCTCCCAGTGCTGTCTTCTGCCATACGAACATGGTTGAACCAATTGCTGGCAGCATAGCGAGCTAATGGATAGGATGTGATAGATACTGAATCAAAAGGTTCGACAGGGTCGATATGTAGGAGATATGCAAGACAATCTTCGGCTATCAATCCATTAGAGTCAATTTCTTCCAGGCCATATACCTTGCCTATTCCATGCCGGATCCTTTGTGAGAGCAGGAACTCTTTCACCGTAAAGTGTGCCAATCTCACGTACACTGGGCTGTGCTCATCATCCGCACCTTGTTGCACTCCATCTTCGTCAAGGTATACCACCTTCGGAATACGGTACGCATTTCCAACTGTTGAGATGAGACTGGAACATGGTTCCAGTATATCTTGTATGTCTGTGAACCGTCTTTCCGGGTCAAATCGGGGATTTTCCTCCAAATCAATAGCAACGACCTCGGCCAGCTCTTCGAGTTCCAGCGGCCTGGCAGAGAATGTCAGCCAGCGTAGGATCCTGTGTACATGCTGGGTATGGTCATCGTCAACGTTGGACAGGATGCGAGCATAAGTCTCATCCAAGGTCTTCGGCAGTGATGCTAATGTTTTGCGTAGCGCAGGGGAATTGAAACAGCTACTGAGAGAGCCAAGCTGGCATGCTACCCAGCGAAACCTGAGACTATATGAGCATACGAGTATTGACCTAGGTTATGCGGGGGAGTATCAGCATCGTACATGCCGTCCGCTTTGCTCATCAGAACGCTTTCGATCTCAAATCGTATATCTGGCTCGTTCTGCCATCTCTTGAGCTTTCGGTCGGATTGGAGTCGGTTACGTACATAGGCACGAATGTCAGGATTGACTAGCGCGCTTCGAAGATCGATTCGCCCTTCCTCCGTAGTCATTGATTTCATCGACGTCTCGATAGCTCTCTCATTTCGACTAGAGGCGAGTATATGCATGTTGGTCTCAGTCCACCCAAAGATTTCCTCGATATCTGCAAGTAGCTCCAGTGGTACCATACACTCATCGAGAGCATCAACGATGATGAATGTTTCTTCGAACGTGCTCATCATTCGTCGCAAGGTCACGAGTAGCGCGTCACACGTCGGTTGCCGCTCCCCATACAAACAAGATGAGTATAGAGATTCGAGTTCTTGAGAGGCTGCGGTGCCCTTGTGCATTGATAGCTGGCTGATAAAAGAACGAATCATGTTTTCGTGACGCCGCATCTCGACCGTATTAAAATCGAAGAAGAAGTACAATACAGCTGACTTAGTCTTATACTCAGGATAGCCGATCAATAGGTGCTCCACGATGGTAGAGGTCAAGATGGTCTTACCACAGCCTATGTGTCGTTCCGGAGTCAACATTTCGGTGATGCATAACAATTTACAGGAAGTTCGAAGCTCGTCACGTACAACTCTTGTGGGAAGATGTACGATAATTCAAAAGCAAAACAAAAGCACGCAAAGGTTCCAACAGAGCGGCTTACCAGGGATCCCATACAGCCATAGGCACGACCTGGACTTGCTTTTCCATCTTGTAAAAGCGTCACTGGTAATGAACCACGCACCCGTTTCCGAATGGCGATCTTTAATTGCTTTGTTGTAATTTAGTGAAGGGTCGGGGGCCCGAAGCCATTGACATAGCCTTTCACGTTTAATTGACAATTGTACTTGAGTAACATTTTCGCTGATCTGTTCGACACCATGATCTATAGCCTTCAAATCATGCATGATAGCCTTTGACAAAGCGATGTGATCATTCTGTCGCGCGAGGTTGAAAAGCGCCTTTTGCCTCTCGATAGCATTCAAAATATGGTAGATTTCATCTTTATCGAACGGCCACGTGAAGGCTTTACCGAGCTTCTTCCAGCCATCGACTGGAGCCAACTTCATGGTCAGCGCTTCTAGAGATGCCTTGAATTGTGCGAGCGGGCCATCAGGCAGGTTCAACGACTGCAACGTTGAGGACCAAGAGTCACCCTCTTTTGCTTCTTCAGCTTGATCTTGGAGAAGAAACAGCATGCCGTTGATACTGGACAATTCCAGAAGCAGTTTCTGGCGATCTTTTGGCGCTCCTTTGACAGAGTTGAGGTATTGAACGACCGTTGCTGTCAATTGGAGGACAGCGATGATACTTGAAGATACGCTGAGTGGATCCATTATTCCTACGGAGCTGGTCGCGGGGAGAGAGGGCAGGGTTTCAATCGACGAAGAAATATCATTGCAAGTCCAGAACGTATAGATATGTCAGACGACGCTAACTACCGTCACGTGATTCCGTGCTCAACGTTCCAAGCCTCTGTGGCTTTTGGACATTCTACCGAGTACAGCGTAATACCCTCCATAAAGCTTTCCAGTCATATATTGTCGCAAGAGTGACTGCAACCATGATGGCAGATCTATCGTGATGTGAAACACAATCAATACGCGGCCCTGTTGGTGAGGGGCTGTGAGGCAAGAGCTTGCCGCCTGCACTCAGCCTCCCTCGATTCTACAAGGGTAAGTAGGTATAACATAGTGTTTCTCACCATCACATCTCTTCAATCCCCTCTCATTGACCTCGTCCTTCTGCTCTTGCCCAATTCAACAGGTAGCATCCGTCTCTCCCTCCAACAATGCACACGCAATCAAGCCAGCTGCTCCCACAGCCTCTCTCCAAGGCACACGACGGCGTCTACCGCTCCTTCTACAACAACTCCACCGCCCCTCGCATCAACAGCAACGAAGTCATAGTCGAAGCCATTCGCAAACAATATCCTGAACTTCATCTCACCATCACTCCTACCTACAGCACCAATCTTCTCAACTATGCCGCCGCCGGCCACGCTTCAGCCACGCCCGTCGACGCTGACAACTCCATCACCGAGAACTTGAAATGGCGCATATACATGGCTCCCGCAAGGCGGTTGGATGGCGGCTCAGGGGTTCTGCTCGACAGCATCAAATTCGGCAAGTACATCTACAAGTGGAACGAACATGATTACTTGTTGTACAAAGTGGTTGGGAGTGAGTCACTGTGGCAGGAAGATATGACATACCTGCTTGGCACACCAGAGACGAACGACAGACTGATGCTCTCGGCTGGCAATTGGGAAAGTCAAGTGCACAAATCCGTCCTCGTCTTTGACGGCGGCTATTGGCAACACAGCGCCGAGCTATGGCAAGCGGTGCAAAGCGCGTATTGGGACGACGTCATCTTGGACGAAAAGATGAAAAGATCCGTCATTGGAGAAATCAACAAGTTTTTCGATTCCCGAGCGCGGTACCAGAAATTGAAGGTGCCATGGAAACGCGGGCTCATCTTCCACGGCCCACCGTACGTTATGTTTTCAATCTAGAATCCTTACCCTCTCCTAATTTCAATATCTTTCCCACCAAACCTCTCAAGACTGTGTACTCCAAAGCCTCGCCACACAAATGCTAACTCCAAACTCATCCAGTGGCAACGGAAAAACCATCTCCATAAAAGCAATGATGCACACCCTCTACGACCGCCCAGACCCAGTACCCACCCTCTACGTCCGCTCCCTCTCCAGCTTCCGCGGGCCCGAGTACTCCCTCTCCGAAATATTCACCAGAGCGCGCCGAATGGCCCCCTGCTTCCTCGTCTTCGAAGACCTCGACAGCATCGTCACCGACGCCGTCCGCTCCTACTTCCTCAACGAAGTCGACGGCCTCAGAAACAACGACGGTATACTCATGCTCGGCTCTACAAATCATCTAGAGCGACTGGATCCTGGTATCAGCAAGCGGCCGTCAAGGTTTGATAGGAAATATCTTTTTCCGGATCCGGATCTGGAGCAGAGGTGGCAGTATTGCGAGTTTTGGCGGAAGAAACTGGATGGGAATGAGGATGTTGAATTTCCTGCTCGGCTTAGCAATGCGATTGCGGCGATTACGAAGGGTTTTAGTTTTGCGTATATTCAGGAAGCTTTTGTGGCTGCGTTGCTTGCTATTGCTAATGGAGACGCTGATGATGATGATGGTTTGGAGTTTAGGACGCGGATACTTAGTTGTGCGTGCGATGATTTGGAGGTTTTGGTCAAGAGTAGTGTGGCTGATGATGGGGATTTGGAACGGTATGTGTTGTGGAAGGAGATTAAGAAGGTGATTAAGACGTTGAGGGAGGAATTGGAGTCTGAGAGGGAGAATGATAAGGACTTTAAGTAAGATGGGGCGAGGTTTGACGATTTTTGAATAGCGTACAATAGCCATTTGTGGGGGTAGCACTCCGTCGATGTATGTTGTAACTATTTGGGAGTGTACAGTCTATCGAATACCTCTAAAAGTAGATGATGCTGTCTAGGTGCTAGAACACCAGCAATGCAATCATGATTTCATCTATAATTTCATCCCAGATCCCTCAGGCCGGTCTGTCTTCCGTTTCCCTCCCCCTATTCCTCTTCGCAAGCCCCTTGACAGCATCGACAGCCTTCCCCAACCCACCAAACACATACCCCATCCCAAAGCCATACCCCTTGACACGAACAGTATAAATAAAGAAATAAACCAGCGCCCAATTAGTGATGCAGAACATCAAGAAGGTGGGCAGATACTTCCACTTATCGCTCGGACTGACGTTCAAGCTCGCCATGAATTCCACCCCATTGCTATACGGGCAATACCCACACCCCGCCACGGCATCCGGGTTGGTGAGATACCCCTTCCCAATACCACGAACAAAAGCCTGCGCATACTCCCCACACGTGCTCCCGGGCGGCGGATCAAACACAGCAGCCTCACCAGGTCCACACACCACGGGTACATCCCTCAATGTAGCCGCCATGACGCCTCCAATCCAATACGTGCTCGGATTGAGCCAGTACATCCAATAGCGCCAAAAGACCGGCAATTGCGCATACGGTCTCACGACGCCGTTGAAGAGAGTGAACATGACGAAGAAGAAGGGGAGCACGTTGGAGATGACGGTGAAGCTGGGCGCGAAGGCGCAGATCCATTGGCCCCAGGAGGCTTGGAAGAGGAAGAAGAGGAGGACCATCCAGAAGACGTAGCCGGCTGTTGCAGAATCCGTGGGGAGGCCGGTGGGGTAGTACCAGAGGACCCAGTAGATGATAGCCGAGATGATGGAGATGGGGATCTCGGTGACGACGGAGGCGGTGCAGAAAGCGACCCAGTTGTAGATTCGAGACGGGTTCTCGCGACTTTCCCAGAGGGCCATGTTTTGGTAGAATTTGGGCACGACGGCGTTGACGACTGTTGGGGGAATGATGAGGATGATGAAGGCGGTGAACATGCGGTTCTGCATGTCGGCGATTGTGTGGCCGAGTTGCCAGAAGGTGAAGCCGTTGAAGATGCCCATGATGACGGCGACGAAGAGTTTGCCGTAGAGGTAGGAGGGGTCGCGCCAATGCTGGGTGAACATTCGGCGGGTAAGCATGGTTGTCTGGAGCCAGACTGGCGAGGCGTATTCGTGCTCTGATTCTCGAGCTTTGGGTATCGTCTTCTCACGCTCAGTGTTTATTTGAGCAATTTCATAGAGCAGTTCTTTGTTTTCTTGGGAGTACCTCCATTCTTCGTTCCAATTCAAGCGCTTGCCATCGCTTCGTTTCCCACCTTTTGCAGCTGTCTCGAGAATAAATTCCGCTATATTTTTCTGTGGCGGGCAATGAACCCCTCGGTTGGCAAAGTATTTGTTGACAGCGGAACCATTTTCCCCAACATGTCCAAAGTAAAAGGTGTTGCCTCCTGGATTTAGCGCAAGAATCATGTCGAACTGCTGAATCAGTAGAGACGATGGTTGGTGAATGGTGCAAATGATGCCATGCCTGGCAAGCGCCAGTTTCTTTAGGAATCGGACAATCGAGAAGGCCGATTGACTGTCAAGGCCAGAAGTGGGCTCGTCAAGGAACAGAAGCGAGGGTTTTGCAGCGAGCTCGACGGCAATAGTCACACGTTTTCGTTGCTCCACACCCAGAGATAGGATCAAAGCGTCGGATAGCTCTCGAAGTTCGAGAAGATCGATGATCTCGTCCACGTATGCAATTTTCTCCGCTCGGGGTACGTGCCTCTCTTGACGAAGCACAGCCGAGAATTCGATCGCCTCTCGGATCGTCGCAGTTCTATCGTGGATGTCTTGCTGCTCCACAAACCCAGTGATTCTCTGGAATTCCGTACCCAATGGACGGCCGTCAACAAGGAAACTACCACTAACAACACCGATCCTCTGGCGTTGGCTTAGCGTATTGAGCAAGGTGGTCTTTCCAGCACCTGAAGCGCCCATAAGAGCCACCATGACGCCTGGCTTAGCGTATCCGTGCACACTGTTCAGCAATTTGAGTTGACCGCCAGCGTAAGGCACTCTAAATTGAACGTCCTGCCACGTAAAAACGCCCTCGCTGTCAGTGATCTTGGTAGTAGGTTTATCCTCCTCACTGCTTATTTGGAGCTGACCACTTGACGCGCTGCTATCACCAGCGTCACCACCTTTCTCTGTATCTGCAACTCTAGAGGCTGCTGGAGCAAGCCTTTTAGAACCTTTTTTGAAAATCAAAGCACCGCCGCCACCTCCGACGAAAGAGAAGAGCTCTGAGCCCAGTGCTGTAACAAGGATGTAAAGTACCGAGAAGGCAATGATGACTCCAAAATTGCGCCATAGGTTCGAGCGTGTGTATTCGTAAGTAGTCCCGATGTACTCCTCGCCAGTGACACTGGTGCTGCCTACCCTAGCTCCACTGATTGCGCAACCCTGATACTGAGGTTGGACTCCGGGCCCCTGCGGTACAAGCTCTTCCGGAGCGCACTGCAGTACGCGACCAGAGAATTCATTGGACAAGACACCTTCAAAAGCGTAAGCGACCGGATTGAGGTAGTAGATCCAACCAAACCATATCTTCGAGTGAAGCAGTATAGGTTTAGGTATCACATAACCTGTATAGATGACGAGAAGGTTGAGGGCGACACCAGAGAACCTGACCGCATCGTCAATGCTAGGCGATAGTGCGGCAAACATTCGATAGAGACTGGTGATACAAATGGTAGTAGTGTAGACGAAAAGAAGGTAGACCCAGAACTTCGAAACGTTCAAATCCAATCCTGTTAGAAAATACATTATCAAGGTAAAGGGAATCCCTTGGGCCAAGATGAGTGGGAAATCCGCTAGAACACGTGCCACAATAACGGCACTAGGTCTATAAAAAGCATATTCCTTATGTCTTTGGATGACGACTCTGCCCGAAACGGCCTTCATTAGCTCGGAGAGCTGGAGCCAGCCGAGGAAGAGAATCGAGAAAAAGCCTGTACCGCCACGGGAAAAGGCTCCTTCAGTGTTGGTGGGCTGGCCGTAGAACAAAGAACCGACGATGAGCCCGTTGGATACTATGATGAAGAATTTGGTGTAGAGAGTGGGTTTATCGCCCCAGACAAGCCAAAACTCCCGCTGCGTGCAAGCCATGACTTGCCGCCAGAATGAAATAGTGAAACTCGATTCAGTCGATACACGCTTAGATTGTTGTTCTTTGACACTCTGCTTGAACTCCCTAGCTTCGACATGATCAGTTCTATGTAGGTGCTGCTCATAGTCGTCGATGTCGGCAAGGACTTTCTTGTAGTTGGTACTGTTTCTGAAAGCTCTCTCGAACTCTTCAGCAGTCTTTGGAGCCTGAGCTTCATACCCCTCACGGTAGACCCGCTGCACTGGGTCTGTCACCGAGGTCAGAAAATCTGCAGTGGTCTCCTTCTCTGGGCAATGGAGTCCCAAATCGATGAAGTATTGTTTCGCTTCGCTCGCCGGACCCTGGAAGATCATTCGGCCCTCGTCAATAAGCAAGACCTTGTCCATCAGCTCATATATCTGCTCCCCAGCTTGATAAAGGGTGACTAGTGTGGTGCGGTCGCTGACATCGGTCATTATGCGTAAGGAATTTGCGTAGTCAAGGGCTGTCGAAGCATCTAGACCTCTGGTGGAATTGTCCCAGCAGACGACGGTTGATTTTGCTGCTAACGTCTCTGCAATACTGACACGTTTGCGCTCGCCGCCAGATACTCCCGGTACGTACTCGTTGCCAACAAGCGTTCTTGCTGTATGGCGGATGCCAAACATGCTCATCAGAGCGTTGACGATAATATTGATCTCGCCCCTTTGACGCTTCTTAGTCTTATTGAGAAGTGAAAATTTCAAGGTCTGCCAAACATTCAATGTCGGGAAATGCTGGTCATCTTCAGGGTTGTAGTTTACTTCGCCTTTGTAATGTGCGTTCTGTTCTTCAGCTGAGATACCTCCATACGAAACATCGCCAGTGACCTGTGCGAAACCTCCGCGCTGATTGGCAATTGCTTTGAGAAACGTCGTGCAGCCTGAGCCAGGGCGACCCAGGACGAGCATCATCTCCCCATCGCGGACGACGCCGGAGAAATCGTTGCAGAGTGTTCTCAATTGCTGATGCTTGTTGAACTTCAAGGCAGGTAAGAAGCGGCAAATTAGATGATATAGGTCCGGCCCGAATGTCCCAAGTACCGCGTCGACCAAGGTCTTAGCCGGGTTGGCCGTACTTCCAGCGCCCTTCACCGTGAGATTTCTGTATACTACGCCAACCTTCTTAGCGGACGCGCCTGTATCCGTTCGCTTCTCAAAGTGACCCTCTTTGATGAAAGGGCCCAGCTCGAATTCAAGCTCCTTCTCGGCCGTACCCTCCGCATCCTCCTCTGCGTCGTCGCCATTGGTCGTTTCACTGAAAGCCCGACCCGAAGACCGCGTGCGTTGAGGCTTGGCTCGGTGTGATCTCTTGCTCCTGCTGGTAGTAGTCCGCATAAGTGCTGGTGTCTCGCTTATTGTAGATTTTGAGCGGTTGAGGTTGGAGAGCTCTCGACGCATAGCTTCGTAATCTTCCATTGCCATACGCTGGCTGACGGGTCCACCAACATCTCGCTCGCCCCAAGTCCCTTCCACATTTGCGGTTGGGGAGGTCTCGGTGGTGGGAACGGTGGTGGAAGAGGTGTCACGTGAGGCCTCAGCCCCTGGTCTTGCTCTTCCATCGCCATTGCCTCCTTCGACTGGCGGTTGGGTATTATGGAGATTTGAGTCAGGAGCTGCGTCGTTGGACGGCGTTAGCGGTGGGTTATTTGTAATTTGATTGCACGGAATGCATACCGCTCGTGTTAGCGAGCCGACGATAAAATTCTTCGCCAGGCTGCTGGCCGAACACCATGATGGATATAGGTCAGTTGGACGACGCAAAGAACATGGTGGGATGGATGAGCGAGAAGGAAGAGGTGTTATGGCCAGCAAAGAGGGCGGACAACTGGCGACGAGTATGCCGGTGTGGTGACTAAGGATGACTGCATACTGTTGCGGAATATCCACATTTCTCAAAATTGCCCTACTAGTGCCGTCGGTATGATTGTCCATCGCCGTTGATTTGTAAGGAGAATTATACGTCATTTTTCTTCAAGTTCAACTCAATTAAGATCTGTAATCGGCGCTAACATCCGGGTTTCCCGTTCTGACTCGGACGGTAGCGGCGCATGATTCATGTCGGTCACCCTTTGAACACAGTCATCTTAAGTATGATTTGACCATGACGGCAGCGTGGTCTTTTCATTCTTGGTCACCAGTCCTTATTGAGGGCGGGTTACATGTACATAGCCTGGGCCTAATTGGCTTTACAACACTTGTCACCTACTACATCCACCGACGTTACGATTTGTTGCCGATGCAGATAGCGATGTATTGACGAAGGATTTTTTGTCTTTGACGGAGAATGCTAGTCGACATGATACGTCAGCCGAGTCACTTTTCTTCTGTAGTCTACAGTCTCGCGATTGTTGCCCTAAGGAACGATTGAAGGGTCATCGACCATTGGTAAAAATTACTCGTGGTGTTTCAGCCTCCTGATTGAGAGTCATGATAAGTGTCGTCGATACCGGTTCGTAGAAAATGCCAGTGTGCTGTCAAGCTGTGCCCCAAGAGACTCTCTGCATGCACAATCCGATGTCTGTAAGGCTTACAAACTTGGCTACTTATGTCGCAGCGGTAGAGGGAGTGAACGACAGAAAACTCATCGGACAGACATCTGTGGGACGGCAAGAGTTTTTTTGTGGCCATGGAAAGCAGCAGCACCCCTAGACCCTGCAACGATAGCTGGTGATGAAGAGCCACGATAGTGAATTTGAGCTCACTCGGCTTTTATCCGCATTATCGAGTGAGAGATCTATCTGCTTCGACTCGGTGTTAAACCGGCTGAATTTGATCACGATGCGACGTCGGTCTCAATTCCATACACCAGAGATAATGGATACACGACAGTGTTAGCTGCTATTGAGAATAAGTCAACCCATTGGACCCAGGCAACGATAGGCGACATTCAGCACGCAGCTCAAAATCAGCATCTTGCAAAAGTAAGAGAGGAAGGATCATGCAGCGACACTCGGAGCTCAATCTGCCGAGGCACTGCAAGAGACACAATATCCACCATTGGACCAGTGCCAATCGGAATCTAGCCCAACGTATATTGATCGAATTCATTAGCTGGGCTTGTGAATGTTAATTTGTTCTGTCGACCTCGCCTCCAATCCCTTCCTTTACCATCACATATCTACTTCTGGCATACTTTTCGCGGATGTAGTGGGTTAAGATGTCGAGGATGTCTGGCAAGAACTTGAAACAAGGCTGACGGGCCGTTTTCGTAATACCAATTCCTCGATGCACCCTCGGCAGTCATTCCATGTTGCTTTTGCTGTTTCCGCTTTGGGGATTGGGGGATCTCGACTTTGCCTCGACTCCAATATCCAACATTGACCTTGCCACTGAGACTGACCTCTTCTATATCCCTGAACCTTTCGCACAATTCCCACATATACAACAAGATTGTGTCCCCGTTCCCCATGTGCAGTTCTAAATATGGAAGATACGCGGGGTAGATGCACTGCAGCAGGTAGATGCAACGTGCCGAGCCACTCAGCGTTGAGGCGGCAACCCCTTGGAGGTTTCGCTGTTGGAGCTCTAATTGACACATTCCAGAGTCTCGTCTCCGCCCATCCATACAATTTCTCTTGAAGGGAGGAGACCTAGTAGTAGGTCTTGAACGGAATATTCTGACAGCTTCTGGATCCCGCCATTAAGAGGCCGAAAAAGGCTGAAGCTAGCTCCGGTTGCCGCTAGAAAAAGCTCCGCCGTGGCTTGACTGGAGCATCTGTTTGGGCACC
>JAABUW010007150.1_pt1 | contig 13600 bp, 11 predicted proteins | sample 5560081 | NCBI WGS metagenome assembly JAABUW01 (sample SAMN10711882, study PRJNA513363) | rock metagenome | isolation source: Antarctica rocks | place: Antarctica: Victoria Land, Knobhead sud
CGAGACGACGGCAGTTTTGTGCTCGAGGCTGAAGAGGGGGAGTATTGAAGTTTCGGTGGGGGGCTGGGTGTTGCCTTCTTGGAATAGGCCTTTTTTCATGGAGCTGTCTTCTGGGGCTTGGGGGTGGGATTTGTGGTCTTTGACCGATGGTACCGTGACAGGTGCCACCACCCCAGTGGTGACGGGTTTGCGGACCATGATGACGACGTTTGTGATGAGGAGGGAGCAGAGTAGGATTAGGAGGGATACGACGAGTCGATTGCTTCTGGGCATACAGAACTGTACCAGATGGTGGTTTGTTTAGGTTTGGGACATGACGAATCACATATCGCCCAAAGAGGAAGGTACGAGCTTGGCACTCCCGGACTCGCCGCAATTTTTGCCGACACTCGAACGGATGCTTGAACTCATACGTCGTCGTAGCACACCCACACCCTCGAATGTCTGTGTCAGGACGAACTCTCACTGCTGCTGTACGACATGCTCGGTCCCTCTCACAAGCTATAACCGCACGGCAAGCAAATTTCAAACCTCTCCTACAGACTCCTTCCCATAGCATGACCACCATGGCCGGCCCGAAACTCCACGGCCGGGCCTTCTACGAGTCGCTCGGCTCCCCCAAGCACATCCTCGCCCCCATGGTCGACCAGTCCGAGTTCGCATGGCGTCTCCTCACTCGCTCCTTCCTGCCGCCCGATCTTCGAACCTCGATTCTTGCGTACTCGCCCATGCTGCACGCCAAGATGTTCTCCGAGTCGCCAAAGTATCGAGCTTCACACTTTGCGCCACTGCAGCCACCACTCTCGCTGGTGCAGCCTGGAGATGTTGAACAGCAGAAGTTGGCAGATCTGGGAAAAGATGCGTACATGGATGGTCACCCCAAGATCGACCGGCCATTGTTCGTGCAGTTCTGCGCCAACGATGCGGAGCACTTCCTCGAGGCTGCCAAGATCGCACAGCCCTACTGCGATGCCGTGGACTTGAACCTGGGATGTCCGCAGGGGATAGCAAGGAGAGGGAACTACGGAGCATTTCTGCAAGACGATTGGGGCACGATAGAAAGACTGATCCGGACACTGCACGAGAAGCTCGATATCCCGGTCACTGCGAAGATGAGGGTGCTTGAGACGAAAGAGAAGACGCTAGAGTATGCGAAGATGATTCTGGACGCTGGAGCGAGCATCATCACGGTCCATGGCAGGCGGAGGGAGCAGAAGGGCCACAATACTGGGTTGGCAGACTGGAGTGTGCTGAGGTATCTGCGAGAGAGTCTGCCGGCGGAGACTGTGATCTTTGCGAACGGGAATATCCTGCAGCATGGTGATATACAGCAGTGCTTGGACGAGACGAAGGCGGATGGGGTGATGAGTGCCGAGGGTAATCTGTATGATCCTTCGATCTTTGCTACGCCGCCTCCTGCTGGTAAGGAGGGACGGGAATACTGGCGAGGTAAGGATGGCAAGGGCGGTTACAGATGCGATGCTGTACTGCGGCGGTACCTCGATATCATCCATACCCATGTTCTTCGTCAGGAGCCACCGACTCGACAACCACTCTTCCTACCCTCGGACGTCCCTCCTTCACAGAAACGAGAAATCCAGGCCGAGACCAACGGCCACACGAGCGACGACGACGGTCAACCACCCTCAAAGAAGCAGAAACGCGAAGCAGTCAAACAACAACACGAAGAACAAAAGAAGAACGGCAGCAAGCAAGAAAAAGTCACCGCAGCCAACTTCGTAGCCATGCAAGCTCACTGCTTCCACATCCTACGCCCCCTCGTCTCTCAACACCACAACGTGCGTGACGCGCTTGCTCGATGTCGGGCAGGTGATATCGAGGCGTATGAGAACGTCCTCGCGCTCACGCAAGGAGCTGTTCGTATAGGGCTTCTTGAGTATCAGAGGGATCCTGCCAAGTTCGAGGAGGTGACAGAGGAGACAGCGGAGGAGACCGCGGACCGCGTGTCGATGGAGGATAGCAGTGTGGAGGCGGTGAAGCGGTGTAAACGGCCTTACTGGGTGTGCCAGCCGTATGTGCGGCCGTTGCCGAAGGAGGCGCTGGAGAAGGGGAGTATGCAGTTGAGTAAGAAGATGAAGAAGAAGCTTGAAAAGGCGGAAGAGGAGGCGAGGAAGAGTGGTGCAGCACCCGAGGGGAGGGTGGAGGAGGTAGAGGCTGTAAAGCATGAGACGGAACCTCCTAATGGCGCTATCGATGGCGAGACGGGGAAGGCTGAGCTCCCGAAGGAAGGCTTGGTATGCGGTTGAAGCTATATCTAGTCTACGATACTGTCTCAACTCACCACCCCGGACGCATTCGCCTGCCCACCCACCCTCATGAACGGACTCCTCTCTCTAAACCATCTCCCCTCCCACACAAACATTACCGGCGCGAAGCTCAGTATCAGAGCGACGAAAGCGAGCAAGCTACTCGCCCACTGGAAGCCCAACGTCGTGTACATGCCCTGTGCTGCCAGCGGCAGAAACCCCGCTACAAGATTCTCTCCGGCGGCGATACTACACACCGCGCTCGCCGCGTAGCCAGATCCAGCGTAGATATCCACCACATAGTCCGCCAACGCCGACACCACCGTCTGGATCCCGAACCCCACCATCCCCAATCCGATTGTCGGCGCAATCCAGTGGATTTGTGGGTAAGCGGTCCAAGCGTACACGAACATGCCTCCCGTGATGCCCACGAAAGACCCGAAGATACTGACATACAACCTCGCCTCCGGGATCGGCACACCAGGTGTCTCGGTGTTACGCGGCTCGGAGGCGAAGTAGAGGTGTGTGCCGTAGAAACTCGCGAACCAACCCAGGACTTCACCGATCACGATGGCGATTTGGATGTATCCTGTGCTCCAGACGTTCCAGCCGTAGAGGCCGATGTAGACTTGTTCCGTTGATTGGGTGAAGAGGAAGACGGTGCCGAAGGAGAAGGCGGACCAGAATGTGCAGGCTATGAGCACCGGCTCGGTTGCGAGGAGGTAGATGGGGCGGTAGACGCTTGAGGCGAGGGTAGAGATTAGGGAGGTCTGGTTGAGCTCCGCGCGGGTGTATATCGAGCGGCCAGTGGTGCGGCGGAGGTTTTTAGCGCGGCGCCGGAGGATGACGTCGGCACGGGTTTCGCGGATGGTGAAGTAGAAGAAGGGGAGGAAGGTGCCGTAGATTATTAACTGAATGTAGAAGATCCAGCGCCAGGTGGAGAGAAACTGGACTACTGGGGCGAAGAGCGGGGGGCCGAGGGTGGAGCCCATGAGGTAGCAGAGGATGTAGAGGCTCACGGGCACGCTGCGCGCTTTGTCGCCAACCCAGATGTCCGGGATGATGCTTACGGCTGTGTTGGCGAGGAGGGTGACGCAGCCGCCGGAGAAGAAGCGGGTTATCACCAAAGTGGCGAAGTTTGGGGCGAGGGCTTGCGGGATGATCATGAGGAGGAAGAAGAGGTAGAAGATCATGTAGCCTAGTCTGACGCCTAGGTCTTCGAGGAGGGGGAGGCCGACGAGGATGAAGACGGCGCCGCCGACGGACCAGCTGGTGACGATCCAGTAGCTGTGGGGGAAGACGGATTCGTTGATGTTGAAGACGCGGTCGAGTTGCTCGTGGGCAACTGTGATGGACGTGCCGTTGAGAGGGATCAGGAGGGTTCCTAGTAAGCAGGATAGTGTGATGACCCATTTCCTAGTTTTGCTGAAGTTTACTGGATTGGCTGGGTCGTTGGGGTCGTCCCATTCCAGGACCTCGACGTCGCCATCCTGCTTGGGGGTGGGAGTGGGTGAAGCCTTTTCCTCTGAGCTCGCGGTGGAGAATGGTGAGGTGTCACCGGTGGTTGCAGGCCGTGACCGTTCATCGCCTGGTGGTAGCTCGGATGATAGTGGTATTGGGGTCGTCATCGTCGTAGAATATCCATATGGCAGACCGAAATTTTCATATAACGGTGTTTCGAGATGTCTGTACAGCAGCACAACATATATACAGAAGACGACTCAAGATGACATAGGAAAGAAAAGCCTTTCACCATTTTTGAATCTTACCATTACCTAAAAGTATGATGCTGTTTGCCGACAGCAAGACAACAGACCGGGTCGTCACCATGGCGTACGGAGCTCGGAATTCTTGATCCCCCTACCCATTGTCGTGCTGTTGTCGTGTCGATCTCACCGAGGCCATTGTAACCGGCGTTCGGGGTTGATAGAGTTAAGCGCGTGAAGCGATGGAGCTCGTGGAGTTGGTGAAGGTTCAAAGTCGCGAGGTGGTTGCCGATGTGGATCTGTGATGACAGCTGCGAACCGTCCGATTCACACGCAGGAATTAGCTCGTTAGATAAGACACTTCCACGGCAGAGCACGTGTTGCTTATCTGGAGGTATTGAGAGTATGCTATAGACGCACTTGACGGCATCGTAAGGAGGGACATCCACCCTCATGGCTCAAACCAACGATGGCGGAGACCGCTTCACCAAAGCTCACGCAGCCATTTTCGCAGCGCACGCCGAAGACCCTACCAAAACCACCATCAATGACCAGGAAATGCCCTACGAAGTCCATTACGCCCAGAAAATGGAGTCCTATCTCTCGAAGCGTGACCCATCCGCCTCCGAGGTCCTCAAACTCGCCGTATGCGCCCAACACTTCAGACGATGGGAAGTACCCCGATCATCCTACCCAATGACGAAAATCGGTTACCATAGCTGGCGCTCGTACCTGAAGAAACGGCAAGCGCAGCAGGTAGGTGAAATCCTGAAGGCTTGGTATAGTGAAGAAGAAGTCGAGAAGTGTAGGGCGTTGATCGAGAAGGAAGGATTGAAGCAGGGCGAGGAAGAGGTGCAAGTGCTGGAGGATGTGGCTTGTTTGGTCTTCTTGGACGACCAATTCGAGGCATTCAAGGAGAAGCATGATGAGGAGAAGATGCTTGGGATTCTGCGCAAGACTTGGGGGAAGATGAGTGAGAGAGGGAGGGAGATGGCGTTGGAGATTCCGATGACGGAGGAGGCGAAGGAGCTGGTAGGCAAGGCGCTGAAAGGGTGAGGTCCTGTTTTATACAAGGTCGGAGAGGAACATCTAAAGCTTGGCTTGGAGGACACTGCCGCCGTCTAAGACGATATTCCCGCCGTTGACGTGACCGCCTGCTCGGGAGCAGAGGTACACGATGGTGCCGGCGATATCCTCGGGGTGGCCTAGTCTTCGGTTCGGGCTCGCCGCGGCCAGCTTCTCCACACCACCAGTCAGCTCCATGAGACCGCTCGCCATCTTGGTCGGGAAGAAACCGGGTGCGATGGAGTTGCAGATGATGTGCTGTGGGCCGAGCTCAAGAGCGAGATTGCGGGTCAGATGCAGCACGGCGGCTTTTGAGGCAGAGTAGCCGAACGTTGCGTTTTCGCCGAGCGTACCAACTCCAATGCCTGCGATCGAAGCTGTGGTGATGACACGTGAGGGGTCGTCTTGCGTCGCCTTCTTGCGGAGGAGCGGAGCGAACCTATACAAATTAGCATGCCTTCCATCATATGCCGAAACGAGAGAACATACTGTTGTATACAAACAAACACGCTCTTGACATTCAAATCCATCACCTTCGCAAACGCATTCTCGGGGTGCTCGTCGAACGGCGCTCCCCATGTCGCTCCTGCATTGGCGAGCAAGATGTCGACGTGATCGGTATGCTTCTCAACCTCCTTCACGAGCCGCGCGACTTCTCCGTCTTTTGAGAGATCGGCCGGGACAGATATAGCTTTGCCGGAGCAGGGCAGGGCGTTGAGGGCGGCGCAGGCTTCTTCGCACGCTTTGGCTTTGCGGGAGGTGATGAAGACTTGGGAGGCGCCGGCTTGAAGGAGGCTGATCATCCATTAGTTTCATTTATCGGCGCAGCGTTCAAATGTGTATAGCATACCCAGAAGCTGCGTGTAGTCCTAGACCTCTGCTTCCACCGGTGATTACTGCGACTTTGCCATTGAGGGAGAAGATGTTCTTGAAGTCGTTCAGCTTGACGTCTGCTTCGGCCGACATATTGAGACGATTCTTCGAGGATGAAGGACAAGTCACAAGATCGTTCGCAAGTGTTCTTAGACACCTCCAATGCTTTCATCATCGTCAACGTCTCATGAGATGCCTCGGCTCAAGATGAGGAATCACCAACTCATGTCAACTTTCTCCAACTCTTGCGCTCCTCCTTCCCTTTCTGCCACAGACCAACATAACGATAAGCATCCCCCATGGCTTTTTAACGATTCGCCCATCGTTATCGTTAGAAACTGTATGTGTTGTTCGCGTATTTCGAACTATGCTGGCAGCGAAGCAATATCTTTGAATCCGGCGGCAGTCTTGCCCCGAAACAAAACACATTTTATATTGACCTCACCTTTTCATGCTCCTACATACGGCCATAGGTGCGAGAATATAGAGCTTCCCGTTCGCTCAGCTGAACTCAAGCTCGCAACCGGCTGATTAGTACTACGGTGGGTGACCACGTGGGAATACCGACTGCTGTATGTTTTTGCTTTCGAGGTGTTCTTTTTGCCAAGTGGCTAAGGACCTTGGCCACCAAACTGACGGGGTAGAGCAGCTGAGAAGGCGTCGACGACGCTCACGTGCGGGACACTTATGTATACATATGTAGCTCGGAACGACGATGTATCCACCTCACTTCGCGCAAAGATCTTCTGACTACTTACAGAATACGCGGCATACATTCGTCTCCCTGGTAGAGAAATGTACAAGGGTCCAGTCTACTCCTTTCACATGTTTCACCACTTGCTGCCATTCCCGTTGCCCAGTGCTCAGATGATATACCTGTAGCCTTTCTGCAGCTGTCTGGCAGTCGCGAGATCGATGCCCTCGAACTCGGCAGTTTTGCGGAGTTTGGCCAATTCTTTCTCGTCGAGAACAACCTATGGAGAAGAGGTCAGTCAGAGTAGAATCGGGTATTGTCAATCTGGAGATATGCGGACGTCTTCGTTCTCCAATCTCTCCAGCTGACGGTTCATCTTCATTAGGAGCCAGCGCAGGACGCACGCTCCCGCCGCCGCTACAGCCATCAGACCGATGACGATTCCCAATGCCATGCGGTAGTATGGTTCCGTGGTATAAGTGAATGGAGTCCAGATGGACGCCATGTTGCCGATACTGTTCATGAATGCCAATGACACCGTTCGCTTCGCCGGTGGACGCGGGATTGCGTTGGAGATCCAGGCATAGATCTGCGAAAGTGTTAGCTTCCCGTCCGTCAAATATTCAATCGGGGCCAAAGTCTCACCGTGCCGAAGCTGGCGAATGCAAAGTTCAAGAGGAAGAGGGAGAAGTAGCGCCCGCCGAAGTTGGTATCGGACACGAACATGAAGACCTAGGGGTGGGTGATCAGAATTGTGCCGGTGCCGACGTCAACGGAAAAGACTGAAGAACATACTAGGCAGCCAATCGAGGAGACAATTATAGGATAAATGAAGAACCAGAAGCGGTTCTGGAGCTTGTCGCTCATGATCTGGAGGGTGCAAGCACAGAGTTAGCAGTCGAACGCAGGGATGTCCGCGGAAGAACGTGGTCCTGGGTGGTTCACTCACTGAATGCGCCAGTGCGAAGGCCATGATGAAGCTTGCAAGATCGTCAGCCTTGACACGTTTTCTTTCTTTCTTCCACGTACAGGTATGGAGGTGCAACTAATACCAAAGTCAGTTGGAGCCAGCCCATCATCGAGTCCCAGACATACCCAAGAGCAGCGTGACGACTCTACTAAAGCCGAGAGTTTCGGTCAACGATGGAAAGAAATTCTGGAATCCAGTAGCGCCGACAATGCCTTTAGGATTGTGATTAGCGATGATCACACCATCATGACATTGCACCGATCCGATGACCTACAGTGGTACATGATGGCAAGCAGATAGGTCTAAGATCAGGTTAGCACGGAGCACTCGCGCAGCCCGAAGGATGGCGTCAGACATGCCTTGGGGTCTGCGAAAGCTAGCTTGGCACCCGTCAGGTACGACATCTTGCCGCCGGTATCCTGAGTAGGGCATCAGCACTGAGTTTCCCGTGGTGTGCAGGAGGAGTGGGCACGCACAACATCAGCTTCGGCTGCGTCAATTGCCATTCTTCTGTTAGCCACTGCCCTCAGCTCCGGGGCTAGATTCTTCCAGGTGTCCGGAAAGTCCGGAAGGACGATAATGACGAGTATACCAACGCAGATGGTGAGCCTGCGGGTGGTGGTGTTAGATGGAATGCTCGGAAGCGCAATAGGAGAATAGTGAATACTCACGCGCCCTCAATGATGTACAGCCTTCGCAATGTTAGCGACGACGAAACTTCCTGGGTTACCAGTCTTACCATTGCCAGGCAGCGATGCCCCTTGATCCGTCGAGTCCCTCGAGAATGCCGCCGGCGATGAGATTGCCAAATGCACCAGCCTACAGTATTCGATCCCGTCAGCAGCTAGACCATTAACGCAGGCGACAAGAAACTCACGAGTAGAGACCCGGAGTAGAAGATGGACATTCGTAGATTCAACTCGCTTTTGGTATACCACTTGGAGAGGTAGCTGGCCGGTGTCAGCAATTTAGGGCCTGAAGAAATAACGTTCCGGAGGGGCGTCTTACAACAAAACTCCCGGAAAGAAGGGTGCTTCCTGCAGAACGGGAGGGTGAAAAGATCAGCCAGTGTTTCGAAGTTTGGGGAAATGGAGCTCGGAATGGATGAGGAGAGCACGTAGCGCCTACAACGAAGCCAAGAATGAATCGACATGCTACGATCTCCCCGAAGGTCGAAACTTGCGATGTCAATGCCGAGACGAGTCCCCTGTTAAGCATCAGTATTGTTATGAGCACGAGCGAATAGATCTCCTCCGTCGCCAGCCCTACCACGCAATCGTCCAGCCCCCAAGATACCACGCTGGGCGACCTGTATGGGCGAGTTAGCGATGATACGCGAGGGTGAGATGCGTCAAACCATACCACACCAATTCAGAAACATGTTCGATGGGACCTGGGTTCTGCTCAGCTGCTGGCCACGCCCCACTTACGCTTTTGCTCCTCGTCTCTTACCTGCATCAGGACATAACCAACGAACAGAATTGACAGACCAGTCTGGTACTGCTGATCACTCATATTCAAGTCTTCCTGCAGCCCAGAGAGTCTTGCGGCCGGGTAATTGTTGCGGTCTATGTAGTTCATTAAATACACCTTGTTCGTACGGTCAGCGTGACGTCTGGTGCGGTTGACGAGGCGCCGGACAGCTTACCAAAACCACCATTGGCATGATCACGCTGTCGATCTTTCTCTTGAGCCTTTTCTCGTCCAACAACTCTTGCTCGGAGAGGTGGCCATGCTGCATTGCACGCGCTTTCACTGCCTCGCGATCGGCGAACAGCTCTTTGTCTTGAAGCGTCTCATGCTGACCTAGATGATGCTTCTCAATGTCGTGGTCGCTCGAAGACATGATTGCGGCACGGTAGCTGCAGTCGTGATGAAGTCGCGAGGAGCTCTGAGGAAAGTAAAGGACAAGACAGGACGATCGCAAGCAAGATGTAAGGAAGACTTATACGTGACCGACCTTCTGCCGCCATTTAGCGAGCTTGGGCACGATTCTTGGACAAGCCAAGGTGGCGTGTGTCGTATATGGCTGGTCTACTCTTGGCCATAGAAAGGTCGAAGTCACGATGCCCTCTCTGTACGGTGGTGGCACAAGGCGAGTTCGATCGCGTATGTTACTGTATGGTGTGTTCTTAATTGCTCCGCTCGAAGACGCCTTCACACGTTGATTGATCACCGATATGAACCAGCACCATGAGAAGGGATTGATGATTTCGCGATGCGCCAAGCGCCATGGCATGGTTGGCAGACATGTCGACGGGTAAAGAGAAAGCGAAGTGAAGTCGACTATTTTGCGGGAAGGCGGGGGCGATGGCCTAGAACTTCTGGGGAAAGCACGTGACTTTTATTATCGCGATCTATGAGCGCTGAATTAACATTGTAGACATGACGAAAGCTGCATGCAACAAGTCTCCAGAAGACTGTAGCGTATCTGATGTGGCCAACTCGGAAGAAGGTTTCATTGGCAGGTCTCGCATGGAGGCATCTGCGGGGTCCATCAAAGGGCCGAATCCCTGGGATGGTACCAATGTAACGGCTACCTCCCGCTCCCCACCTCCACCAGCGACTGCATTGGTTGTACCATCAGTTCCTGCGATTCGTGCCGCGGGCTCGGCATCTCGTGCACATCGCCTACCCATTCTCCACCTTCTCGTACCCGTACCCTGGCGGCGACGCATGTCCATGATCTGTACATGGCTTGCGCTTCTCCACCCAGTCATCCTGCTGCGGTCCATCGTTGGTCCAATGGGGTATCTGAGCTGCTGCTTTGCTCTGTTTGCTTCGACGGAGCAGGAAGAGGCAACCGAGGCCAAAAAGAGCCAGGACGACCGTGGCAGCGATGAGAATGCCGACTGTTGCACCGGCCGGAGAGACTGTCTCTTACTTGACCTGGAGGCGTTGGCAAGGAGCCGGAGGTTGGGGCTGACGATACACCAGCCAACCCGGTCGGCGAGGCGTCTGGTGGAGAAGTAGAGGATGCATGAGACTGCACCACCCGCAGTTAAGGCCACGATGGAGTCGACCGAAGCAGGAATGGTGCCTACCGCAGAGACCGCAGGAGAAGGTGCAGGTGTGTCGATTTGCTTGATGGTTGCCAAGCTCTTCGGTGCTGACACGGTAAGTTGGAGGGTTGTTGGCAGTTCAAAAGACCTTCCTGACTGACGCAGCAGTGAGTGCCATATCGAGCGGTTTGTGTCATACACTATGTCGGCGCTGTACTCGGACGTGCACTGCTTTGGGCAGGCAGGATCAGCCCAGGTCGGGATCGGAGCCGGCCATGTAAGATCCAGTGCCATTCGTGACTGAGTGCGTGCAATGGCCGATTGAACCTTCCATACAATAGCCCCTGGCGTAGCAGCAGGCCTGCGCAGAGTCGTTTGCTGCTGTGCTATCATTGCGGCCGCGTAGGATGAACTAGTTCGATGATGTGATGAAATTGTAGCACAGTGTGTAGCAGACTAGCTCGTTGGTGTACATTGTGTGTATTCAGAAGCTGTACTGTCGAGATCGTAGAAAGTGAAGTCGGGCGTAACGGACTGGGCATGTAGAAATGAAAAGGAAGAAGGCTCCTTGTACCGATATAGCATGTAGGTCCGTCACGGTAACCCCAACAGCATCTCACGTTCCCTCGACCCTATAGGGGCTAGTAACGTGTGTACATGAATCTAGTGAAGGAGCTTACCGTAATCTAGAGAGTACGATAGTAGAGGTCGAAGCACTAGAAGGCTGAGACATCTAACGTACGGATACACCTAACGCACGTGCTCTAAGGGAGTCCCTAAGTAAATATAATAGCGAATATCTCGCTATATATAGCTCGTAGCCAAGTAAATTAAAGCGCTTATAATAGCGGTATATATAGAGTATCTATAGACATAAGGATTAGTTAAATAGGCGCCTAAGGAGCTATATAGCTCGCTCTAAGCGAGTAGTACTAGCGTTTCTAATACTAGCTAATTTAGCTAGACTAACGAATAATACGACTACTAAGCTAGGTAAATATTACTAAGGGGGTCTCGTTACCTTCTTAGCTAACTACTAAAGCTTAAAAGCGAGTTATTTAGTTACCGTAGAGGTAGTATTTTAGTAGTATTGTTATTCTAATTCTACAAGCTATTTAACCTTCTATCTTTAAGCCTTATCTTTAGGCTCTCGTCGCTTCTCTAGCTTTAAATTAGCGTTAGTAAGTAACTATATCCTCTTCTTATTACGTACGAGCTACTTAGCTACCTATTTAGCTTCCTTAGCAGCTTTTTTCTTATCGTCTATAGTCCTTAACGTCTTAATAGTATTTAGACTAACTAATAAGGCCGTAGAGCCGTTATCTAACCTTAGTTATTTAACTAGTATCTTAATACGTATCTTCTTCTTTTATACTTTAAATAGAGCTCGTTTATAGCTATTAAGCTTATACTAGAGGATACTATTCTTACTCTCTACTACGAAGAGCTTATCGACGATCTTATCGAGCTTACGAGCGTTATATTCTTATATAGTATATTACTACTCGACGTCCTTAACGAAGTAAACCTTCTTACGTTAGATAATCGCTATTAGACTATCTAATAAAGTAGTAGTCGGCCTTAAAAAATATACTAATAGTACTATATTATCTAGAATAATTAAGGGATTAAAGGAGAATATACTAGTCTTCTTAAATAATAAGAGGACGTTAGAGCTTATAAATACTTCGTACTACGCTACCTAGAATATACGGAAGAAGTTACGCTTCTTAACGTAACTATAATCGTTAGAGTTGTAGATATATTAATTAAGTAATTAGTTATAACGCGTTATAAGCGGTACGAATAAACCGACGTCTAAAGGTTATAAGTAGTAAGTTAAATTAGGTAAATAGACTACTATAAGGATCTTATAATTATTATACTATTTAAGGAAGGCTATAGTTATATAACTACTATATCCGTTTAGTATTAATAGCCTCTACTTACGACTTTAACGAGCCTTCTTCTTAGTCTTATAGTTAAAGACCTTTATAATCTACTTTAGTATAAGGTTATTATTTATCTAGCCGTTAGGTAAAGTAGTAAAGAATACGTTATTACGCTTTATATCTAAGTCCTAGAGCTAAGCGTCTTAAAGTAAATATCTAGTAAAGATAATAGTTAGAGGTAGTATTAAGCCGTTCGCGTAGATAGTAGTAATAATTATAACCTATTCTCTATTACCGTTAGTATAAGCTCTAGTAACTTAGCTAGTCTTAATAGCTATCTTATTAAAGATTTAGATAGTACGAATACTAGTACCTATAAGGAAGCCCTTTTTATCTATATTATAGGTATTATTCGTAGTAATACTATACTACTTAATCTTTAACTATAGTAGCTCGAAGTAGTACTTATATAATAATCTTAAGTCGGCCTTTAGTCGTTATCTATCTATTATACGTAGGTAACTAGATCTAAGCTAGTCCTTATACTATAGGTAAAAGCGCCTTAACTAGTTATCTCTAAGCTCGGTACTAGAGAGCTACTAAGCTATATTCTTTACTATAGTAACGGTCGGAGGTAGTACTCTAGCCGTAAGCTTATTAATATATAATATAAGGGTAGTCTCTTATAGTAATATAAAGAGTTACTAATTTAAGTACTATACGGCTTTAGGCTTACTTATACTATTAAAGTAGCGAGATAAGGTAGATCTACTTACTCTATAAGCCTAAGTAACTAAGGTAATAGTTTTCGATATATCGAGCCTTAGCTCCTCTAACGCTAAGTCTATTAAGTAAATATTAATAGAGTTATAGATTTAATAAAGTAGTATAGTCGAGATAGACTTTACGCGTCTAACGTATACGTTAGATAGGTCCGTACGCTAAGTATTATAGCCTTCTATCTCTATTACGCCCCTCTTAAACGCCTAGTCTTAAAGCGTAATCGCAATAGTATAACCTCTATCTTAGAGAGTACTAGTTCCGTATAGCTTATAGGTTAGCGAAATAGATCTAGCTATTCTATAGTAGCTAGCGCGTATTATCTAATACGTTATAGCGCTCTTAGAGGTT
>JAABUW010007154.1_pt1 | contig 13593 bp, 18 predicted proteins | sample 5560081 | NCBI WGS metagenome assembly JAABUW01 (sample SAMN10711882, study PRJNA513363) | rock metagenome | isolation source: Antarctica rocks | place: Antarctica: Victoria Land, Knobhead sud
CATGAGACAAGCAAGGTACCTGACACTCACATCAACAGCGCTCCCTCACCTTCATGCTTGCATGTCAAGCAGCACCTTGATGCTTGCATCTCAATTCCAGTACTGACAGGTATGTGCACTCAGGTCATCACATGCTGCCAGTGGCTCTGGGATGCCAAGACGCACCAACACTGGACAGACTGCTGACCGAGACCATTCTGCTGCACGAGGATCATGACAGAGATGCTGGTGACACCCTCATCATGGCCTTCGACAAGGGCACATTCACCAAGGTCCGGCTCATATTTCATCATCATGTCTAACACTCCAGCCTCATGCCCAACACTCCAGCCTCATGCCTAACACTCCAGCCTCATGTCTAACACTCCAGCTGCATGCCTAACACTGCTTGCAGTCAATCGCTCTCATCAGGGTCGGTCTGGTACTTCAGCTGCTTGAGGTAGTCATCATGGAAGTTACAGAAGAAGTCATGAAGTGCTACCAAAGGGACTGTTGCTGTTCACATAATTTGTGCATATTGGATCAACTGAGCTCAATTGCTCTTCATGGTGGGCTTCAACCAAAGTCATCATGCATACTGAGCTCAAAGTGTGGTATTTCATGCTGTACATTCTGCAAAACGCTGGGTGCCCCAGTGCATGATGTGCGCTGTTTCTGTGGTCTGTTTCACGCTGTAAAGTGGAACGCAGATCATTGAATTTGTTGAGTTCAAAGAGCGCCTAGAAAGGTCGCATGCCCTGGCAGTTGCCAGATCAGAGCAGAGCCTGATCCAGATCAGAAGATCAGTTCCGCGGGGTCTCACAGACGCCCAGTCAGCTCTCAAAGATGCCTGCCAGAGTCTAAATGCCACCTCCCTTTTGACTCAGCACTCAGGCCTGCCAAGGCTTGAGCAAATGAGATTTAATGAGGACCTGAGTACCCGACCTGCTTGGCTGCCCCCTCAAAGGGGTCCTGTCACAGGATCCCTCTTAGGATGGTGGGAGCAGCAAACGGTTACATCTGATACAGGTACATACATTGTACTTTCCTCCTCAACATAAGACCGTGACCAAACTGGCTCAATTGATGCGCATCAAGACCCAAAAGCAAGGCTGCAGGTTTTGAGAAACATGAAACTGATGCCAGGGATTGTGGTTGACCACACCCCAGTCAAACAAATCCAATATCCTGATATACAGTCACAGTGTATGAAGGCATTCTGCAATGCAAAGCTGAAGTGCATAGTCTTGCATGACCTGCAAACCTGATATGCATCTCACCCTGTGTATCCTGTATCTGGTTCATCTGATCCAGGCCATCTTATCACAACTGTGTCACCAGCTGTATCACTTGATGTATGACTTGTTGATTACTGTTCAGGGTATGGGAGGTGTTGGTGGGCTCAGCCCAGTGCAGCCGAGTTGCCTCATCAGGACGCACAAGCTCTGAGGCAGGACAGGTGTCGCCATCTGCAGATACGCTGCCTCATGCCTCAAGCCATGCTTGAGTTGACCTCGTTTGAGCCTGAGTCAGCTCAGGCTGATGCAGGGGTTGTAAAGCCAGACAATGGCCATGCAAATGGCATGGAGCAGCAGCAAGCAGGTGAGGTTCAGGATTTAAGATTTAGTGCTTAGGGTTCTCAGAACAAGCAGCATGGCAGACAGCTAAATCTGCACAGCTGATTGTGTCATTTAGCTGTCAACGGCCAGCTGTTCACAGCTCATCTGGACTGATTTGAATGCTTGTGTCAGTCATTGCAACTTGAGCAAAAAACAATTCTGTGGGAGATCTGCTTGCCTCCCATAGAAACACAGTGCACATGTGAATATTGATGCATTAACCACACCACATGCCAATGGAATGTGTATTACAAACCTGAACTCACGTGATCACAGCCAGTCCTTTTCTGCTATCTCTGACTGCATGTGTGTCTGTACAGAGCCAGCTCCAGCCCTGCCACAGCTAAGTGCCCTCATGGGAGTGCCCTACTCAGATCTTGGCCTCTGGCTTGACTCAGTCTCAGCCTCCTCGCCACAGCTGCCTCAGCAGTGGCCACCAGGCCAAGAAGATCACTCACACTCTCAGCTGCAAGCTCAACAGCTCATCAGCCTGGCTACTTTTGCTGCTGCTGATGCTGGCAAGGTGACTTGCAAGAGAAACATACCACTTACACTGCTCTTGACTGTCTCTTGTTTGCTCGCTCTGATCAGCAGCTCATCAGGCTGCCATGCAGTGAGTTCGATGAGTGCAATGTGTACAATGCAAGATGCTGCCATATCCAATTTGCTTGTTTTATGGCTCAGCTGGCTAACATGCGTTTGTCTGATTGTCAACTTTGCATGCTGGTTAACATGCTCATGATGACTTGCAGAGATCATGGCAGAGCAGCATGGTTATGACAAAAGAATGTTATTGTGACCAAAATACCACCCACGCATTTACTGGTTGCAGGCCTATTGGCAGCAGTGTCATCCCAGCAAGGGAGAAAGCAGCTCTGACAGCATACAAGCACAAGCCAGCATCTTCACCAAGCGGTTAGCAGCTGTTCAGACTGCATTCATGGCATCTTGTCAGCAGGCGACACAGCAGTTGCAGGCTGACTCAGGTCACATGCTGCTTGGCAACACAGTACTGGCTGTTGTTCATCTGGTTTCAGAGTCAGCGACATGGCTGAGTCTGTGTGTTCTTGCGTGGCAGCAGCTTTTTGGGGGGGTCAAGAGAAAGCAAGGGAAGAAGAGTAAGGCCGGGGTTGGGGTGACTGATGCAGCCCCTGATGAGGGTCATCCTGGGGAGCAACAGGTCAGAGACCAGTTGGGTCAGATGCAGCAAGCAATGATGCAAAGTCTGCAGGGAGTCATTGATGCAGTGAGTGTGCGTCTGAAGGCCCCTTCAAAGCCGCAGATGGCGCATGCAACACAGACAGCGCTTGGCAATGGGCAGCAGGATTTGGCAAAAGCCCTTTCTGGTTGTTTGTCACAGAGCGACATTCATGCAAGTCTGAATGCTGTCCTTGTTGCACAAAGTCTGACATTGAAACGAATCAAGCTGCAAGCTTCGGAACTGATTTCAGCTATGTGATCATGGTGATTACCGCACGCTGTTCAGGCCTAGCTCGGCGCCGTGCACTGTCATCATGCTGTCTGCATATGCATGTCTGAGTTGTGAGTCCCTGGACTTTAGTCCAATGAGAAATCATGCAGTACTGTTTGTCAAAAGTGCCAGGTGGCTTTCTATCTCAATGCATTGCATCATCTAGGACCAGTGCTCGGGCCATACCGCTGTCGAAGAACAAGGTTGCAATGTCTTGGCGGCACCACACCTGGCACCAGAACGCCGAGATACAGACAGCATGAAAGCTTTTACGTGGCCACCGGTCTGAGGTAACGCCACGCCATACGACTTGCCTGCTCGTGGAAGCGAACTCGGCGGAGCACTCACCAGACGACAACCTTACCTCGGACCACATACAGTGCGACCACGATCAACTGCTGACCCCCCCTGTCGCAAGCGTTAATTTTTTTGGGCAAATCCGGCATGAAGTCTCTAAGATCACAACGTAGCATTGCGTCGTTGTTCGCCAGCGTCGTTGCCACTATTCTTGTGGGTGGTCTGTGTACTTGCATCATCATCGGAAATCTCCAGGTGTGCTTGTGAGGTTGCTAAGGGACAAAGGCTCAGAAGTGCAATTTGTGTTTTCGGCACTTAACCCTCAGTAGTCAAGTTTCGGCGAGGCCTTTCGTTGTCGGTGTCCTGCTCACTGTATGCTGAAATTGCTGTCTTAAAGCATGAAGTTTTGCCCTGCAGCCGGGTGCTGGGAGCTTGCGGCATCCCTCTGGCAGGCACCTGCTTCAAGAGGACTCCAGTCCAGCAGCAAAAGCGCACCAAAATAAGCTGCATCATGTAAGCCCTCTTTTGAAGCTGGCCATCAGCTTGCTCGAGCTTCCCAATGATGACCTTGCCAGCTTCAGTGACTCCCCCTATTCTGGCATGATGATGGCATAGGGTGGTCTGTCTGCAGGCAAGTATGCTGAAGTGTTCAGCGCATGTATGCATTGCAGGTGCATGGGTGGCTTATGTGCCTATCGTGGGGCTTCTTGATACCGCTAGGCGTGGTCATTGCATGTTTCCGTACTGTGCGCGGCATGGGCAACTGGTGGTTTCACCTGCACAGGGCTCTACAGACTCTTGGGTTTTTAGTCAGCCTTGCTGGCCTGGCAGTTGGAGTGTACCTAGACCCTGGTCAGGGGGGCCTGTTTTGGCAGCATAAGATCATTGGAGTTGTTGTAAACGTGCTGGCCCTGGTGCAGGTAAGACTTATGTTAACTTTTGCACAGCATATGGATTGCTCGTGTTTGTCCTTAGTCCAGGGTGTGTCCTGTGCACTTGGCAAGCAATGCACTGCATGTGGTTGTCAGGAAGTACAGTACATTTGCCACTGCATGTGGTTGTCAGGAAGTACAGTACATTTGCCATAGTGCAATCCCATGTGGCAGATGACACCTAGTGAGGTGGTCTTGCCTGCAGCCAAGTTGGTCATCAAGCTGCAAGGTTACACGTGCTTTCTTGTTGTGCAAGACATGCAACTCAGGCTGCTTTGGCAGGCACATCTGGCACTGGGTGATAGGCATGCATGTCAGGCTTGGCCTGTCAACATCTGGATGTGTTAGTAGCGTCTGTCTTCTGATTTGTCTGGAGCAGCAATTCTTGGGGTGTGTCCATCTGTGCTACAACTAGCCAGGGCTCTTGAACTGACTCTCAATCACAGACTCTGGGGCATAGGGCTTATTACCTGTATGGTTTCCAGGTTCTAGCAGGAATCCTCATTAGAGTGCCTAACACATCAAACCTGCGGCGCGTCTAGAATCTGACTCATTGGACGCTGGGTAGATCTGCAGTGGCCTTGGGGATTGCCAACATCTTCATTGGCATGTTTTTGTCCAGTCTTGCGTACAAGAACATCATTGCTCAAGCTGTTGTCTTGGGTGGTCTCTTCATCATTGTCATGCTCAAGAATGACGTTGAGTACCTGCTGGTTGGGGGCACACCAGCTGAAGAAGAGGCAAAGCTCAAGGCAGCTGGTGTCATGGGTATGCATCAACCTCCACTTGCAAGTGTGGCTGACGTTAACTGCTTGTTCCTTGGGGGTTGACATGATGTGATGTTGTAAGTGGCTGGTGAAATTGAGATTTGAGACATTGCTAACAGCGGTGATTTGTACACTCTGTGGTGGACAATGACTGGCGACATGAATGACAATGGCTGAGCTGCAAAATTGCATTGCAGGTAGTCAGAGAGACCTGGGACAGACCAACTTCCCAGCACTTGCCACTGCTAATGGCAAAGGCAAGCCTGGCAAAGGGCGCAATGTCAAGTCTTCAGATGCCTCCATTCTTGAAAGCAACAACTCTATTCCTGCCACTACTGAGCTCACACCAACAAATGGCTCAGAGACTGTAGTCTGACAAGGCTGTGACTGGAGTTGCCAAACATGATCCAGCCATTCTGGGTCTGGCAATGCAGCTGCAAGGACTGACATCGCAGTCGTTGATTTTTTTCTCACAGCACCAGGTTGATCCCTGAGCATGCTGTTTGTTGTGGAGATGCCTTGTCAGGCACAATTGATCTATTTGGCGTCAGTTTTTGACAACTATCTGTGTTGCTGCATGCAGGGTCAACATGCATGCCAGTGGGCCATGTTGACCCTGCCTGCAGTGCATGCTTTGTCACTATGTGGTGGGCATATCATACTGTGTACAACATAGACAGCATTCCAAACGCAAGCCTTGTTGGCAGTGTAGTTTTTCGTCCTCTCTGTGTATGCTCTATTTGGTTTGGCTGGTGGCTGGTGTGCAGACCATAGTTTTTTGGATGCCCCCCTTAGGTAAGCATGGCTGTTACAGCGTTTGGCAGGACTATCATGTCACAACACCCCTTTTCTGCATGCAGCAAAATCTCGCATGTGCACCCAGACTCTTTTGAGTGTTGAACTCAACCGAACTCGTGCGGCATCAGTAGCTGGATGAATGTGTTGTACATGCATGCCTGAATTTACCATTTTTTCCTACCGATTTGGAGTTGTGTCAAGACTTGTCAAGACTTGTGTCAAGACTTGTGTCAAGACTTGTCAAGACTTAGTCTTGACGGAAATGAGGGCGAGCTCAGGGGTACAAGCACGATTGCATGAAAGACAGGTGGTTGACTCCTTTCTCATTGCTGGGCAAAATTCGTTTTGTTTTTTGAAAATACTTGCGCATTACGTGTCTGTGCTGAGTATTTGCGGTCAGTTTCCCATAACACGTTTACCAGGTGCCGTCCCGATGAATATCTGAAGGCTCAGCAGCAGCTATACACAAACAATGATAGCGCTAGCTTAAAGTACAATCAGATCAGCCTAGCTCAGCGTCATCGTGCAGTCCAAGACTTGGTCATGCTAACCGAAAGCCGCCAATGACACGGCAGACAATGCCGTGTTGCACACGGCGGACCTTCAAAAATGGCCCTGAAAGTGGCCTGTTAACAAAAGTGGCCCTGAAAGTGGGCTGCTAAACTTTATGGACTGCAGGATACCGACCAGTTCCGAAAAGTTACTTTGTCTCTGCTTCATCAATAGTCACTAGGTTGCCAGAAGCCCGACGTCTGCTGACCTGGGACTATCCTGTCCGCAAACGAGCTTGGCCACCGCTGCAAATTTGCAATAAAGCAGCAGTACGTGCACAGGTATCGCACGTCGTCCAATTGCCTAAGAACGCGTGCTCGTCCTCGAGCTGCCCTGCGAGTATTGCTAGTCATGATTCTTGAGTTCACGAGACAACGAGGATGCAACGCGTGCAGGCAGCAGGCCTGAGACTACAGACCACATATCGTCGCTCCAAGCTGCTGAGCAGTACATAGACTATACAGGTGACTATGTGATGCATCACTGATCAGATACAGGCTCGATGCAAACTTCGAAGGCCTGAACAAATGTTGACTTGTGTCTTTGATAGGTTGAATCACGAAGCTCCAGGGTAGCTTCTCATTTGCTGGCACCTTCCTGTGCAGACCTTTGGACACAAGAAGCAGCCCTGCTACAATGTCCAGACATGAATCCACAGACCTTGGGCAAAAACCAACTGGCATTGGTGAACTCAACACCCTGCTTGAGGACCATTTGCGTTTGCCAGGGCTTTCTGAACAATTTGTTAGCCAGACAGATGCATATCTTGTTGTGGAGGGCAAGCATCTGCCTGTGCATACTGCCCTCTAGGCTGTAGGCTCTCCACTGTTTGCTGATTTGTTCATGACAGCAACACAAGACAAAGCTGCTGCAGCTTCAGTCAACAGAGTGGCCAGCATGTGTGTCCCTATGACAGGCCACACATTGCGTGACACCTGCACAGCGCTGAAGTTTCTGTACCAAAGGAGCACGCTGGATCTGACAGAGACTCCTAGTAAGCAATTGTGGAAGTCAATTGCAACTGCCAGGGTTATCATCAAGTTTGCACACAAGTTTGACATGAAGGGCATTCTCAAGGAATGTGACAGTTGCTTATCAGAGAGAGCTCAGGCAGGAGGAGATGGAGAGACAAAACAAATCCTGAGCAGTGATGAGGCAATGTTCAGCAACAACAAGGCTGTCATTGCATGGGCTGCTCTTGCTGAAGAGTATGGTCTGAGTCAGTTGCTGGCGACAGCAGAATTGTACATGGTGAAAAGCTTGGACCCCACTTTCTGGCAGAGCCAGAGCTTTGTAGAGCACAGACTTAGCCAAGCATGCTTGCTAAGACTGCTTCGGGGAGCTCAATACCATGCCAGCAGCTCAGCACGCATTCATACAGCTCAGAAGCAGACCAAAACTCCTGCCAAGTGCTTACCTGACAAATGCCCATCACCACTGGGTTACCCGCATCCCCAACGTCATCATGGTTGGTGCAGCCATTGCCATAAGCCAAGAAGCACCTTTCCTGCTTGGGACCATGCAAGCATTGTGCAGATGCAGACCTGGCAACAGGAGTGACTCAAGGTGTTACAGCTTGTACAAGTGGCAATGCAGTGATGAACGACAAAGCGTAGTCTGGCACTGAGCTTGTTCCACAATGTCTTAATGTCAAGCACGACAAGTGGAAGTTGTATCTCTTTAAACTTTTTTGGGTACAATTCAGTCTGCTGTAAGCTGGTTGCAAAGACTGGCTTCTAAGATGTTAGTGTGTGTCCCACTAGGAGGGAGGTCAGATCCCTTGTCCTCAGCTGAAGAACTATTGAAATAATGTGAGTACAGCATATATGACTATATAGGCCTTCTGTGTTGCACTGCATGTCATTCTAGTGTTCCACACGTGCCACCATCTATGACACATCCCACCTTGGGGGTCCCATCAGCCCATCAGGGGTTGGTGCAATTGATCACCTGCCCTGCAAATTGTCTGTTGTTGCTTGCCAACCTACATAGAGGTCATATGCAGCAAGTGTTAGGTGCTGGATGCGAGTAGATTCAAGTGCTGGTTGATGTCACAAGAACTGTATTGCAGTGCTGCTTTAGCGCTCTGTATCACTGCGTGACTGCACTGGCACAGTTTGATCCTCTGCATGCTCAAAATGGCCAACTGCACAGTGCCTCCATTGCTTCTTAGTGTTGGCTGGCTGTGCTGAGCTGACAGATTAAACTGTTGTACCAATGCTGCAGTGGCGTCTGACTGCATGAGTGCCTGACGAGAAACTAATAGTATGTGTGTGCATGCGCATGAGCACTGTTTGAGCTGACAAATAAACTTGAACAGCTCATGCTTGCAGCATCTCTTCTTATGTGCATATGTTTTGTCAGCTGTTGTGTTGTACCGACACCATGCATGTCACCTTTGACTCTGGTAAATGCATCGTTTATGCCTTCAGTGGTGTTGCTAAAATGAAACCCAAGTGCACCAGTGAATTTTCCTATGTCTAAGCTTAGCGGAGTGATGTGACATGTACACATCCCAGTACAGTGCGCAACTTTGTACTGGTTTTGTCCAGGTAATGCTCACATCTCTGCTTTCGTTAGAACACCCTTGATGTTGTTACTGCTTCATTTGTTTGAGCATATGCATCTGTCACATCTATAAGCCGGTTGGTGCTGTACCTGTGAGTTTGCATCGTGAGACGCACTGATGCTTGTCTCTGCATAGCTTACCTCAAGCTGCTGCTGAATTGCAGTAATGCATAACACACTGCTACTGAAGCTGCAGCTATCAGCCATCCCTGAGATGAGCACAGCTAATTCCGTTATTTTGTTGTTGTTGGGGCGGAAGCTGTTACAGTGTAAAATAAAGAGGGAAACCTTTTGCCACCGTGCTGAACACTGCGCTTGCAATTGCACCCGATATGAGCAAGGTTGGCTCTCTGCTGATTTGACGACATCCGGTTGGATGACTTCTTGGAGTCCTGACGAGCGGGCTGCAGCTATGCTGACTGTCGCCATAGTCAACTGCAGCGCCCATACAGGAACTGGCTGCCGCTGCACGCAGTCAGCTTGCCACCCTTCCTGCTGCAAGTTGCCTGGACCTTTGGTCTGATCTCAGGTGCAGTGTTTCCGGTACTTGCTTTGACGAATCCCGATACAAACGAGCTGTTATGGAAGTTCAGGCAAGGGTGATGCATACAGGCAGACCGTCAGCAACAGTGGAGAGCTTGCATCGCTTCAGTTACATGCTATAATGACAAGGTGATACAGCAGATCTGCTCACGAATGCACGCCACAAGCTGATCGGATCTCGACAAAAGAACACCTGATCATATATCTGGCCACTGTTGCACTCCACAGTCTAGGGCTCTGAACTCTACAGCAAGCAAGCAAGCAAGCAAGCTAGGCCTGCTCTGCCACATGTACAGTTTTGCCTTTCATCGCTGTGTTGAATACAGGGATTTCCCTCCACAGTACCAGCCACATCTGCCCAGCACACCTCAGCTGTAGCCACGATGCAAGACAGCCTTGATCAGCACCTTCATTGCTCTGGACTCCCTAAGCAGTCTGTGCTTTTGGCAGATGCACATCTAGTGGCGGAAGGACAGCAGATCCCCGTACACAAGAGTCTTCTTGCACTTGCATCACCTGTGTTCTCTGACTGGTTCCTGTCATCTGCCCAAGCTGACTCATCTACTGACAAAGATTGCTACCCAATGCCTGGCCACACAGTGGCAGACATCTGTGCAAGCCTCAAATTTCTGTACCAGAGGACTGCAGTACAGTCAGCAGAAACCCCCAGCAAGGATCTGTGGAAGTCAGTTGCAGACGCACAACCCATCATACAATTTGCCCACAAGTTTGACATGCAAACTATCCTGCAAGAGTGTGATACATGCCTGTCACAGAAAGCAGGGGATGCAGACGGCAAGGGCATTTTCAAGGAGAATGACACAGCAGTGGCATGGGCTGCACTGGCAGAGGAGTGCGGCCTCAGCACCCTGTTGGCCAGCGCAGAGCTGTTCATGGTCAAGAATGCTGATCCACAGTTCTGGCAAAGCCCTGTTTTTGCCACCCACAAGCTCAGCTCAACCTGCTTGTTGCGCATGCTACAGGCAGCACAACAAAACATGATCAGCTGGAGTAGAGCCTTTGCTGTAGCAGCTCCACATGCAGACTGGGAGCAGTCACAGTGCAAGACTTGTTATGAAAGGGTGTATTGTCGCAGATGCTGTTCACGTCTTACCCCGACAAAAAGCCCTCAGCCAGTCATGTCAGCCTATCTACACTCATTAGCTGGCAGCAATCAAGCAAGGGTGTAAAGTCTTGCACTGTTTGAAAAGTCTGAAGCCATGTACTACAGACTCACTCTTGCACCACCAAGTCTCAACACTGGTATTGCTTCTTGTCTTCCTGAGTCACTTTGTTCCCAAGGGACACCCTGCTGCACCAGTGTCAGGATATTGAGGCTTACAGGCATAACTTTCTTTTGAACATTGCATATATACGCCAGGAATTTAGCTTGGCAGCATATCTGACAGTCAAATGCATGATGATGTGTATGGTTTGATGTGTCCACCAGAAGCCAGCTTAGCAAGCTGAACATGTTACAGCTTAGCCAACTGGTAGTTGCCCTGACTTCACTGTTTGAGCATTGTCGAGTCTACAAAGGTATATAAAGACGTTGCATTATAATTAATTAAGTAATTACTTTGCAAGTGGTCAAAGATGTTGACCACTTGACCACACCTAGACAGTAATGTTCAACAAGCTGAAGGGAATTGTTTGGCATTCTTACCCTGACCTTTCGGTATCACACACATGTACATGCATGTGCTGGTGCACGACTGCTTGCAACACATGTCTGGCCACGCTTTTCCAGAGTACAAAATGGACATTGCCATCTGAGTGTACTGTGCGCTGCTTCGATCACACTGTTGAAGGTATAACACCCAAATGTAAGTGTGACTGTAAGGGAAACTTTACAATTGAGTTTCATTAAAGAAGGCAAAAGGACACCAGCAGTGTATTCTGCAATTTCAACGTTATAGTGGGAAAGCACAACAACAGGTGACTGGCATATCAGCAACAACAATGACAACATCATAGAAAAGTGACAACCCAATAGCCCATGGCATGACAGAAAAGAGTGTTTTCTTCTTCTGGAAGAGGACTAGAGCCTTGTGCTTTTGCAGATGGCTTTGGAAGCAATGTAGAGAATGCCAGGTCATGATGAGCCTTCAACTTTGCATGGCAGGTCAAACTGGCGCCAGCATTTTTTTCCATTTTTTTTTCCAGGCCTTGAGCAATGCAAACAAGCTTGCCCGCAGCTTTTTTTGATGTTGCTTGCCACCCTGCACTGACACCCAAGGAGACTCTGTGTAGCTGATGCAACATCAGAGTCAAGGCGCAAGGCTACAGCACAGGGCAGGCACTGTACAATGTTGAGAGCCTGGTAAAGCAGTGCAGTTGACAAGCTAATGGCACAGCGCCTTCATTGCAAGTCAGTGCTGACTAACATTGCTGAGCTGACCAATCACTTGTCTGGCAGCACTTTGCCAGCATGTACTTTCATACGCTGATCAGACCCAACAATGAGAGCATATGCATAAAAGCGACCACTCTCAGACAACCAAAGCATGTCACGACTTCAAACAGGCAGTCGTTACAGCTTCAAAGTGCAGATCCAGCATGCTTAGCTGAGTTATGCTTGGTCTCCTTGCAAGTTTGCAGGCTTGGTAGTCGTTCCACAGATACTGCCACAGCTGCCTGTGCAGAGACTGCTGAGTACAGTATGCCAATGCTGCCTTTGGATGCCTTATGCCTGTGACCAGGACATACCACTGCATACGTGTATACCTATACGTTTAGCATGCATACACGGGGCCAATGTATGCCAGCATCCAATGCAGACGTCAACATGATGTACACACAGAGTGCAGACCCAGTGTGATCTGTCTAGCTGGCAGGTTAACCTTTACGACCTTACAAAATGATCTCCACAGCAAGAGAGAGATGCACTGTCACTGCAGAAGCAAACCACTTGCCCCCCAGTTGTGACAACTCAGGCTTGTGTTCCCTCAAGGGTGGCTGCTGAACCTGCAGGTCAGGTGTGCAAGCAATCGTTCAATTCCAAGCTGTGACCCAACTCCTGCAGACTGGGACCAGCTCAGAAGTGTAAGCTGGTGTTTATAGCTGTAGGTGCTCTCAAGTCAACAAAGCAGTATGGCCGGGATGTGCAATGCAAACGGGGCACAGCTGATCTTGCTCGAAAGTGATTCTCTAGACCCAGTGGCTGGCAAGTGGCAGCACATCCAATAAAACATCTGCCCTCTGGTGCAGTCTTGAGTAAAGGTGTCTCTCTGCAAAGGGGACAGTGCGGGCTTGCAGCCAACTGGCCAACCGACGCCGCTCCGGGCCCCTGGCCGGGGCCCTCCGCAGCGTCGATTTTCCTGGCCCCTGATCTGCAGGCAATGTGTCTGCAGGCAATGTCTGCAGGCAATGTGTCTGCAGGCAATGTGGGTGTCGATAGAAACTTGAACCCCACCCCCCCGCGTGCCCCCCACCCCCCAAACCAAATAGGCTAGATGAGCTCTGGGAACTGCAGCACGCTCGGCAACAGGCGCTAGGCTGCGGTGACAACACCGGATCTGGGCCGCTGTCGCACATGGCCGGGTTGGCAAGCTTCTTACTGCATTTGGGCAGACCTTATGCCCTATGCGTTGTTACCTCAGGTGCGGTACTTGCTGCAACGAACACCGATACAGACGGCCAGGTAACGGATAGGTGGTGAGTACAAGCAGGTCGTGTCACGTCCTGATGATGCACGTTATGCTTGTCTTGGACCAGCCAATTCCTGTCGTGACGAACCAACCTCGGCTTGTCAAACAAACTGATAGAACTCCCCGACGAATTGACAAGCTGCTACAGTTTACCTTTCTGTTGATCCACTCTGCGCGCCGCTATTTCTGTCACTTGACACGGTCTGTAAGTGGAGCCCTTGCAAGTCGTCATTGGCACCAGAAGCCTCAAAGCCAGGCTATTGATTTAAAGGTGACGCAACAACCTGTGCATAGATAGTCAGGTCAGTTGCCTGCAAGCTGACTGGACCTCAGCACAAACCTTGACCCAATGTCACGTGTACGCTGACAGTCTAGACCTCTCAAGTCTTTGATGTGTTATGTCCGCTCTTATCACCT
>JAABUW010007155.1_pt1 | contig 13592 bp, 11 predicted proteins | sample 5560081 | NCBI WGS metagenome assembly JAABUW01 (sample SAMN10711882, study PRJNA513363) | rock metagenome | isolation source: Antarctica rocks | place: Antarctica: Victoria Land, Knobhead sud
GATTATAAGATAATTTAAAAGTAATATTACTATTATAATTCTTTTACTTATAATATATCTCTCTTTTACCTATAATTATATTCCTTCTAATAGGATTTAAGGTAGTCTAAGCTAGGTAATATAATAACACCTTAATAGAATAATATTAAGATTAAGTTAAAAGAATTACTTTTAGATAATAGTATTTAGCTTATATTTATAAGGCTAGTTCCTAGGTATAATTAGTAACTACTTCTAAGAACTAGTATTAAGGTTATACTTAAAGGATTACTTCTAAGGAATAATATTTAGATTAGCCTTTAAAGACTACTTTACTATAGTCTTAAATAAAGCGCTAGGAGTATTAGTTAGCTTAGACTATACTAAATCCTATTAGGAGGTATATAATTATAGGTAAAAGAGGGATATATATATAAGTAAAAGGATTATAATAGTAGTAATATCTTACTTAGATAAGAGGCTATCTAATTAATACTTAATTTAGATTAGGTCTTATAGTAAGCTACAAGCGGAAGCTAGGCTATAGTACCCCTACTCCTAGCTAAAGAGATTTAAGTACTAAGGCTACATTATTATATCTTGAAGGTCCTAGACGTTAGAAAAACCTCTTCAAAAGCTCTCCAGTTACCTACTATCACTAATCTAGGGAATGATTAGTATCTACGATACACTCCTACGTTCTTTCTAATTCCAGAGTCTTGGTGGCATAATGGACGTAGCATTGAAAGATTGTCGATAGGTATAGTACACGACTACAGCTTTAATGTCGCGAGCTATACCTTTGATTACTACATTCGACTGACATCTGATTTTAGCTTCTGGCGTCATTAGCGTTAATTAGACATATTGGATTTTGTTAAGAATACTCAAGCCACATAACTATAGCCGCCTTAATTGATTGGCGCCTGGACTGGTTGGCGGGAGCAGCCCATCGAAACTCGTTTTTCTCAAGCACACGAGAGAAGATGATCGGAGGCTCCTGGCCGTCAGAAATTGTAAGTTGTAGAAGCCACGTGCGAAAAGGGACGAATGAGGCGTTCAAGGTGAACTCCTAGTGACTATTTTCCAATGGAGTTTTCGTCAAAGGTTTAGACTCGCCCTCGGGCGACCGCCAACAATCCTTCAAACCGCGATGACGTTCTCATTGCTGTTGATTAACCTGCGGCATCTGGTGGTTCCGGCTTAGAGAATTCCTCATACACGATATTCTCGACATTTACGAAATACGAACATTGAGAAGGCAGTTCCGAAAGCAAGTCTCAGAAGAAGCGCAATAAAAACGGCTCTCCGCAGGCGATGGGTGTATTCGGCAAGCCACATCATACCGGTAACACCGGCCTCCGACCCTTTACTTCGCCGCATGACCGACGTACTGTAAGTTGTATTGTCGAGACCGCCAATGCGAACACCGTTAGAACCTGGCGGATGGGAAATTTTCGCCGTCATCTGATGTTCCCGTATTTTCCGCGACTGGAATCTGCGATTGAGGAGCCAGATAGTAAATCTTATATCCCAAGGAGAGAAGGTGGGCCAACTCCATAGCTTGGATGTGGCAGGGGTGTCAACAATCTCCAAAAGATCTGCCATAATGCCAAGAGTCAAGCCCCACAATAGTAGCGGCTGGTCGTCTTCATCAGCCTGTTTCATATTAAGCAGACGGGTCATAAAGCTGCCGAGCAATGTTGAATGTTGGCCAATGAAGACCGACTTCGAAACAAAGCTATTATACAGGCTTTCTGTAGGTTTTAACTTCACCGCACCGTAAATGACCTGACCGGCTATTGCTCGAATCAATATTCTCATGGTGGGTGCTCTCTGCTGCGTGAACCGCTCTGATATATCACAGCGAACATCCCTCCTGAGGGAAGGTGATAGGATCTCTTTGAGAGAAGTCCAATGCGCTGAATGTACCTCCGATGGCTGCAAAGCTAATGGTGGGAGATCATGCCGCATCTGCAGATATACGAATGGGCAAAGGACCATAAGTCTAGGCGATTCAGTCGAAATCGAAGGTATTGGGGGACGATAGACTCACGGAATGTTGTTCCAGGCAGTTTTCAGAGTTCTTTCGGGCAGCTTCCCAATATAAAGGCAATGGTCTATGTCAAGCTCAAGGCCTGTTTCTTCTCTTGTTTCTCTCTCGCCTGTAGCACGATCGTGCGAATCCTCATTGTCTCGCTTACCACCAGGAAGGGCAATGTGACTAGTCCACCTGTCGCCAGCTCGTGCAGCACGCTTGATGAGTAGTACTTCAGGATCTCCTTGCTGGACCCATAGTTGAGAGAAAAAACCATCGAGAGATTCTTGGAAAGTATGAGCAGAGGATGCGAGTCTATCTTGGTCATAAGTGGGCTTCTGGGGGAACGTAGGGCGAACGCGCAACACCACAGCGACTGACGCTCTCTTCTTACATCCCGGAGGATTGGGGACCTGGGGGCAGTCTTCATGGTTGATGTCCTGGAGAGCAGTCTTGAGACGTGATATGAAGGACATGGTAGTTTCCTGAGCAGAAAGTAGCCGAGGTAATTGGTACTGTATTTTTCTCTGGGCGGAACCATTCCGTAGAAACTTCGAAGCGCGCTATATCCGTGTATCTCAAGAACTTTAAGGTAGGATAAATTTATCTATGCCAGCTACATTCGCTTCTGCTTCGGTTGGTCGATTGTTAAGTGGCTAATTGGATTGGTCTCTGTTCACGATGCGTTACGGCAAAACGTTAAGGACTTTCACGTACACACCCTGGGAGCAAAAATACATTGACTATAGTAAGCTCAAGCTGCTCTTGCGGGAAGATGACCCCGAGGACGAGGGTCGTGAATGGACAGAAGATGACGAAGGCAACTTTGTTGAGGAGCTAGTGAATGTACAGCTTGAGAAAGTGAATGCATTTCAGGCTGAGACATATAAAGGTCTTCGTGATCGCACGTCTGAATGTGAAGCAAGGCTGCAAAACATGGACTTTTCAGGTGACAATGCCACGCAAGGACCAGACAAAAATCTGCAAGAGGTCAAGAGGGATGAGGAGGATGGCAATCTGGATGAGGTGATCAAGGAGCTAGACGGTATCTCTAATGAGATCAGTGAATTGGAAAAGTACAGCCGAATCAACTACACCGGCTTTTTAAAAGCTGCAAAAAAGCATGATCGAAAGCGCTCAAGATACAGGGTGCGGCCATTGCTGCAAGTGAGGCTGGCAGCTTTGCCATTTAATTCCGAAGACTACTCCCCATTATTGTACAGGTCAGTAGTGCACCCAGCTTCAGATACTAGCTGTGTGAATTGACATTAACGATAGGCTCTCTACGATGTATTCATTCGTTAGGCAGAGAATTAGTGGAGTTTCGGAGAAGACTGGGTCGTTGAGCAAAACTAAAAGCGGCAAAGACATATTTACGTCTCATAAATGTACGAATCTTAAGCAGAATGTGAGACGTGTACTAACAATCTATCGGCGTAGTTTGGATTCATCCTGAAAACCTAATCGAAGTGAAGACATACATTCTTCGGCATCTTCCTCTCCTAGTGTACAATTCTCAGACATCAAAAGCCGTGGAAGGAGGTCAGGCAGATCCTACCGTAACGTCGCTCTATTTCGACAACCCTCAGTTTGATCTTTACCACAAAAAACTCGAGCGGACTTCGGGTGCCTCGTCATTACGACTGAGGTGGTTTGGACAGCTTGATGAGAAGCCTGAGATCTACTTTGAAAAGAAAACTATCGAGGAGAGCGGTGATAGCGATGAGACACGATTCCCCATCAAGGAAAAGTATATTCAGCCATTCATTCAAGGAGACTATAAGATGGAGAGGAGCGTGGAGAAGCTTCGGGATAGAGAAGGTACTGAAGGGAATGGCGTAGCGAGCCTACAAAAAAGCGTAGAAGACATCCAAAAATTCATAAAGAATAACGGGCTTCTCCCTGTTCTGAGAGCCAATTATACCCGCATGGCGTTCCAAATTCCGGGTGATAACAAGGTCCGAATATCTATCGACACAGATTTGACTTTCATCCGGGAAGACTCTATTGACCAGGATCGGCCTTGTCGAAGACCAGAAGACTGGCACAGGGGAGACATTGACAGACTCGGAATCAAGTTCCCTTTTCCAGAAGTCAGACAAGGAGAAGTATCCAGATTTCCCCACGCGCTTCTGGAGATCAAAGTGAAAGAGGGTTCCAGCAAGCGGACAAGTGAATGGACTTCAGAGCTCATGTCTTCGCATCTTCTAAAAGAGGCCCCAAGATTCTCGAAATTCATACATGGAGTCGCTCAGCTTTTCGAAGATCATATCAACAGCTTTCCATTCTGGTTGAGTGATCTAGAGACAGACATTAGGAAAGACCCACAAGATGCTTTCCAGGAGGAGCAAGAAAAGAAAGCGAAGCAAGCCGAAGACGAGCTGGCGGTCGGTAGCTTTCTGGGATCTAAGTCTGTCCCTTCCTTCAAGCCCGCAGTCGGATCGCCAGCCGGCAAAGTAGCAACCGATTTCGGGTCAAGGAGCTCAAAGGCTGGCATCGACGATTTTGCTGAACAGCCGGATTCCGATGTTGAGCCAGATCAGTCGACTCGATCAAACTTAGGTGTTTTCTCTGGGCTCATGTCTTTGTCGCCTTTTTCCAACTCAAAATATGCACGTGCTCATCGCCACCAAAAGCCAGTGCATCTGCCTCCGGGGGTCCAGGAACCAGGCAAGTTCATCAAAGACATGAATGCTGTAAGGGTTGAGCCGAAGGTATGGCTTGCGAACCAGCGGACGTTCATCAAATGGCAGCACATATCGGTGTTGCTGGCTTCATTATCTCTAGGACTTTATAACGCAGCAGGTGCGGATAATGAAGTTGCTCGAGTTCTGGCATTCGTTTACACGGTGATAGCTCTATTCACCGGGGCTTGGGGCTGGTGGACATTCCTGCAAAGAAGTAGGATGATCGAACAGAGGAGTGGGAAGGATTTTGACTATGTTGTGGGTCCAATAATTATTTGTATTGGGTTGTGCGTTGCTCTGTGTCTCAATTTTGGCTTCAAGGTAATGTCTATACAGAGTAAAGAGGCATTTCGCTAACGCTTCGCAGTATCACGCAGCATCCAATCGAAATGAACAGCATCGTGATGCCAGTGATATTCTTCTCATCAAGGAATTATACGCTATGGGTGGCTTGCCAGAGAGCAGGATGCATTACGGCTTGCGCTGAATCTTGAAATCCAGACCTTTATCAGACGTCTTAGCGCCAAGTATACGACCGAAAAAACAATATTGTACTAGCAGCCGCTTATGCCATTGAAGCATTGCCAATGTTGTTGGTAATGATATGAAGCACAAACGATCAATCCCAACAAACCTTCTTCTTTCACGTATTGCTGATAGACCTCTAGTACCAGGTAAATATCAATGTTCCCGACTAGAATCAAGCCAGGAAACTGCTTTCTCATCCCTAACAAGGATTTTGGATCAACCATTCGCAAATAAGGTCGACAAAGCAGAGCATCAAGTTTTGGATGTCTTTAGTACTACTCATATCAAGATGTGGTAAAGCTATAAAACTTCTATTGATAAATGGGAATAAACGCATAGTCGACTACTGTGAGCTGAGAAAGCCTTATAGTAGACGATGCTGAAGACTGGAACGAATTCCAAGACTGGCCTGGGTCTTAGATCTTGCTGTGCGAAAAAGATTATGGAGGTCCAATCGGGTAAAATTCATCCCTCTATTCTTGAGGCTGAGTGGAATCGATGTTCCACGGGATTGGGAAGCGACTCCTTTCTTTTTCCAATTTAGTATTGGTGTCCAGGCGAATTAACTATTATACACTTCCACCAAAGTCTTTGTGGGGATTTTCATCCTCCGATGAATGAGAAAGTGAGGTGTCATGATATAATGATTATGCATTAGCTATCGTATCACTCGTTCGTGCTATGTACAAGTCTTCGTATGCGTCTCTGCTTCGTTCTGAACATAAAACTCCTCGAGCCAAAGTATGCGACAATGGCCCTGTTCCTCGGTGGAGCGACTGATCGGGCCTCAGGGGGTATCATTTTCCATATATCCGCGTTCCAATAGTGTTAGTCATGACAATTCCTGTTCCTGGTTTTCTTTGCCCCCTTTCAAGATCTCTCTGCCTTCCATGACATCCGTCTCCTCTTCAGTGGTATCTCCGCTCTTCAATTCTCCATCGATCTCGAAACCCTCGCTTCTTTCGACCAAGCTCCGATAGTAGTCCACCAGGACTTCGGGCTTAGGAACGATTCTCCACTCCACCCTCCATAGAAACTCCAGTTCAAGTAATGCCAGCTCCTTCAGACTTACGCCTCCAACCCGAGCATACGTGTTGTTCGTCCAGAAGCTGTCACTCAGTCCCTTGCTTGCTACTGTCGCGCTTGTGATAAGAAATCGATGTACTGTCAATGAGGAGATAGTGAAGGCGGGGTAGAGCGCGCACAGGCGGTCGATGTAATACACCATGCTCAGCAGTATGGGTGGCGAAAGCGTAGCGTGTGTAGTCAATCGTTGCAGGTAGTCCTTCACGCCAATGCCTGGGGGAGCTCGTGAATGAAACCTAGTTAACCGACCATCCTTGAGCGGGATTTCGTCGTTGAAGCGAATTAATTCCAATAGCATGTTGCTTATCAGTAGCACTAAATCCTTCACGTCACAAGTTTCATACTGCACCGGCATATACTTCACTGCAGGCTTTGGTGGACGTGCGCGCTTTGGCGACGAACGCGAAGATCCTTGGCTGGAGGAAGAAGAGGTCTGAGCAAGAGTGGCCGAGGACGCAGCAGCAGTTTGAGCGTCTGAAGACGCCGTAGCAGGACGACTGGTAATCATCCGCGGCTCTAGCGCGGGTTCAGGTGGTGGTCGCGGCGGACTTGGAGTGACTCTCCGCTTCTCCGATGATCTTGGAGGGTCGACCGCTGAGGGCATGGGTTGTGCAGGGGGTGAATACTGAGTACCCGCATCAACTGTTGGTTTCGTAGCGGAGGAAGCGGACAAAGGTCTTTTGAGCGGATTCGGATTGACTAATGACGACTGAGAGAGGTGCCGCGGGAAGGCTGCGGGAGAAGGAGGCTTGATGTAAGGTCGTGGGGATGGGGCAGCGGGAAAGCGGTAGGATGCATCGTACGACCGTGGAGAACAGGATGTGACGCTGGTATGGAGGGTGGGCGAAGGAGAGGAGGTGATCATCTCGATATCACTGGGGGGGTGGGCGCTGCTGCCGCTACTCCTGCTCCTGCCGTTGGCGATAGGACTTCGCAAAAGAGGAGTACCGTTCTTCTGGGCGAGGAAGTCACGCGCATACTTGTAGAGGCGAGTGAGTAAAGTGCGTTCGTCGTATGTACAAGGAACGAAGTCGGAGTAGCAGGATTCTCTGGCAGAGTTGGGATTCCGCCAAGTGTGGCTTGTGCTGGAATAATAATGGCGTGCAGGCGCTGCATGACGGCCTTTCGGCCTTCCGATGCCGGTAGGCTTCATGCCGTTAGTGCGGTTTGGCATTATCATACTCAAGAGTTTCTAGGTGGGACTTGAGTCTCGTTTGTCCTAACACACTAAACCCGACCAATTATAGAAACCTATGGGTAGAAGCTGGGAGAGATCTTCTTCTCTTTCTAAGGGGAAAAGGTGTTGAGGGAAGTAATTGAGCTGGGCTGAACAACGCTGCTTCTAGGGAATCGACCAGCATATTCATGCTTTATATACACCGTCTATAAAGAATTTTCTTCTTCTCTTGCGCCCTCGTCTTGCGCAGCATCCTCCGTGACTATGACATGCTTGATCTCGAGTGACATATACCCCAGATTCCATCCCCGCAAAAAGAATCCAACGCTCCGGAAGCGCACCGACGGGTTGGCTAATGCCGACAGCCGCAATGCATTGACCGAGATGCGGACCTCAAGCCGGACGCATGAAGGCACAAGTGCTAGAGAACTGTCCTCAATTTGTGAAATTTGTTTTGGGTTTCAGGTGATCTTCTAAGAAATGAGAGCCGCAGGATGTCATGGCGTCAATAGCCGCAGTGTTGATATGCTAAGACAGACAAAGCAGCCGCCAATGGCATTCCAGGGATAGCCCACGTGAAAGTGATTAGATCAAGAATTGACTGCTGATCCAATAGTTTCAGAAGTACAGAAAGGATAACGGAAATACAGAGGTGCATCGCAGCGCGCTTAGCATGCCATGACATGCCAAAAACAGATTCAGGAAGTAGGCGGATGTCGACATGGCGAATGAGAGAAGAGTAACAGTAGCAGAGAAAAGAATTCTCTACGTATCACATGGGAGACGGTGTCCCAACGGAATGAAGACAGATATGGAATTAAAATTTCATGTAGGCGTTGCAGCAGCTCATCTTTTTGTAAGCGGACCTTGTTGGCTACTGGCTGTGACCTTGGTCATCCAAGACTGAATTGCAAACTTGGTGTTGGAATCAATGTACCTTTGTATCTAACAATGGGGCCATCTCAAGCTGACAACGTTGATCGCTACAAAAATTATCCCATCATCCACGACAATTTCGGCTACTACTAGTTATAGTTCTAGCTCAGTCTGGGTTCATTGTTAGAGCGAAGGTCAGAGGCAGCGACCAATTTTTGGAAGCTGCAAAATTGAAAAGGTACAATGCGCCTTCCTGAAAACAGCGACTGAGTACGGCTAGTTCTAACCTGTTATAGATTAATACTGGTTGACATACCGGATGTGCATGATTTTGGCACAGAGGCACGAGGTGAGAGGCACACCACTCTCAGGAATAACATTGGCTTCCCCTACGCTTCGACCGTTACCAATGCTACTACCATCTGGAACATTTAAGAGTAGCTGCGGCTAGTGCTCCTGAAATCTCGCAGACATGACACGGCCTTCCACGCCTCCCATACTGTCCGAGCTTCGCAATGCTTCCTCTCCCGCAGGCCAGGTCGCCGCGTTGCGGGCTCTCAAGAATGAGCTCATTGGACATGAGCAGAAGAAGGAAATGTGGATCGGACTGCGCGTGCTGGCGCCTATAGCGCGTATCTTGAATACTCACAAGGGCAACGGAAAGAGGAGGCACCGAGATCTTCACGGCGGTAGAGGTCAATCTAAGCAGAGAGGTGGTAGAAGCGACGAGGAAGAAGCTCGACTTCAGGCTATTATCATCGTTGGTAGCCTGGCATATGGTTAGGGAGATTTGCCTGCCCTTTGGTTGCAGGAAGAAGACATAGCTAACATTGTATGTCCATCATAGGTGGTTCAGCCTACATACCACCCATATATGCTGGTTCTGTCATATCACCCTTACTTTCTATACTGTCGCCTACCGAGTCTTCCTCTCAGCTCATTCTTGCCGCCTTACAAAGTCTGAATGCCGTGGCCGACTCGCTTCTCCTTTCCCGCTCATATCAGGACACCAGCGATGAAGGCCTGCTGGCTTTGCTATACACAGAGCAGCATCTCGCCTCGATCACCAATTTACTACTACTAACGTCGCACTCATCAGTTGTCCAACAGCAAATTGCTCTGACAGCAACGTTGATTAGCAAAACATGCCAAGAAGAGCATCACCGTGTTTTGCTAGCACAGTCAGGGGTTTTGGAGGCCCTAGCAGTCAGGCTGGCTTCCTTTGTCGTGTCTACAGGGTGCGCCCTGAACCCAAGTATTCATGCTGGGGTTGGCTCGGGTCAAACAAGAGAGATTGGCCATGCACCCTCGAGGTCGAGATTGTCACCGATTCTTCAAGCAATAAGTGCAATCATACAGCATTCGAAGTCAAGAGCCAATCAATTCCTGTCCACGCCAGCAATTGCCTCTGTATTCCAAAGACCGGACGCAGAAGCGACCTCGTACGAAAGAAGAGCTATAGGTTGGGGCCCCAATGCGTCAAGCACGTTCACCACCCGTCAGTCACCACCTAACATCATAGATCATTTGCTGCCATCGGTACCAAGTTCACAAACCCGGAGCCCACTATCTTCGGCGTCGAATTTCCCTCCGCTAGGTGCTCTTCATTTGCTGGGGAAGCAACCTCAAACGTCCAGAAGCTTCAGTTCCGCGATTGAAGTTATACAAAGTCAAGGACTCGAATTTATAGAAGAAGAAGAGACTCCATTGCTCGGCTGGCTATTGCACATTGCAAGAACAGCGAACGAAGTGACAGGCTTGACAGCTGCGTGGTTGCTCGCCATCTTGTATCGCCAAGGCCTAACCAGGCGTGGAAGAGAAGCAACTATTGCCTTGTTGCTTGTGCCTATACTTTCTCGGATGTTGGACAAGGATTTGAAGACTCCCCCCAATGTCTGCCATGCCTACGACGTCAATTCTCTTACAACGCCGGAGAACTTTATCAAGGAACAAGCACCCTCAGTCTTAGCGATGTTAGCTGCACACAGCTTAGAAGTACAGAAGGCGGCTGCAGAAGCTGGAGTCATCAAGAAGCTCTCACAACTTCTAAAGGAATCATACGATGAGATGTCTTTGGACTCGTCTGCGTCGATGTGGGCGCCTGAATCATCCGCTTCTGAAAAGACGGAGAAGCAAGACAACGCATCAAGGCTTGGACCTAGCGGGTTCTCACCAATGGCTTGTCACGTTATGAGACTACGGGAGTCGGTTTATGTGGCTCTGGCTGCCATTGCTTCTGACAAAGATGAATACAGGAAAGAGATCATAGAGAATGGAGTGGTTCCTTTTATTATTAAGACTTTGAAACCCGAAGGCACCGACCCATCACCCGTGGCTCATAGTAATGAAGCTTGTTCGCAAGATTTGCCGCCCCCTATGGGAAACCTAAAAGCTACTATAATGGCCGCTTGCGGAGCGGCTAGAGCTTTATCACGGTCTGTCAGCACGTTGAGGACGAGCTTGATGGATGCTGGTCTCACTGCTGCGCTTTTCGTCCTATTAAAGCATCAAGACATGGATTTGCAGATCCACGCGACTGCGGTGGTGTGCAATCTTGTCCTCCAATTCAGCCCAATGCAGGAGGTCAGTCTCTAGGTCATAGCGATTTTCACGGAAATGCGTGTTGATTGAGAAACAGGCCATTATTGAAGCGGGTGCACTGAAGATCCTTTGCGAGCATGCGCAGTCAATCAACCCATATCTGCGGTTAAACTCGGTATGGGCCCTCAAGCATCTTATGCTACATGCACCGAACGAAATCAAAATGACCTGTCTCGAAGAACTCGGTCCTGGCTGGTTAAAGCAGACTGTCAGTAATGATGCCGAAGTCCCGAACCTACATACAACACCGAGAGGCGACCGGGAGGAGGGCTCTGCCACTCCGATCACAATGAGTACGCCCAACGCCGCTGGAGAACAAGTAGACCTACTCAACGCAGTCGAAAATGTATCTAGCGAATCTAGTCACGACGTCGAAGAGGATTACGATGAAAATCTGAGGATGGTCGACAGTATTGGAACGTTGAGTGGGGCAGAACTCGAAGGGAAACAGCATGCAATGTCCTCAAATTGGAATGACAGCCGAAAGCCGCTTCTGGAAAGCCGGAATGCAGACCGTAGTCCCTTTCATCAAGGCATGTCTAACGAGTTGGCGATACAGAAGCAAGGGTTAGAGCTGCTCCGAAACCTGATTTGTGGAAACGGCGCTCCAGACATGATTGACTTTGTTTTTCGAGAGCTTGGCCAGGACAGATTTTTTGAGATGCTTGCTGCGAAGCTCAGGCCTAAGGTGTTTAATGCTTTCAATCGTGAGCGAAGATCTTCGGAAAATGGAGTGAGGCATATTCAACCGCAGATCGACATCGTCATCTCGATCTGCTATATTATTGTACACATCGCGGCCGGTAACCCTCGGCAGCGCCAATTGCTCGTTGCGCAGACAGAGCTTTTGAAGCTTATGGTCCCACTTTTTAATCACACAGAGTGTGAGATTCGCAGTTGTTGTGTTTGGATTTGCCTCAACGTGATGTGGACCGAGAATGACTCCGACAAATCGGCTTCCAAAGCGCGAGCACGAGAACTAGTCAAACTAGGGGTGTATGAGAAGCTCGAGCAGATGAGGAACGATCCCGTGCTAGACGTACGTGAGCGTGCAAAGACTGCTTCAGGTCTGATCGCGGAAGTTCTAAGGGCATAAGGTTTTACGACACATCTTTTCCCTCATTGATAATCCAAATATGGATGTGCCTCAGCTTCATCAGAGACCTGCGACCTAAGAGAGGTGTAGTCCGGGCAACGGTCAGTCCAAGCATTATCGTGCATTGTTTATTGAGCTCTCTCTGATTTTTCGGCCTGCTTTCGTTACCTCTGATGACTAGAGTTGGCTTCCTTGAACATCGTGGAGAAGGGCTTCTTATTGTTCCGTAATTGCATACATAGGCTGCTTCCTGTAGCGAACTGCAGGAGTTTTGGATGTTGATGCTCGAAAAGCAGCGATCGGTCAAACCTTGTCGCCTTTCGTAATCGCGTTCGTGAGCTCGTTTCACGCTGCACTTGGCAGACGTCTTTGGGACCAGGCTTTCGAAGTAGCCATCAATCAAGGCCTCTCATTCCTGTGATGGTATATATGAGCTACTTTACGCTGCAGCTGGCGGACATCGTTGGGTATGAAACCTCTGAACGCAGCCATCAATAACATGATGATAGTATAATGAGACGCCGTCTTGAATCACAGACCATAAACATGCAAATGGCTGGAAGACGCGCTTCAATTCGTAAATTGAATTCACATTGCCTGGTGTCAAGCAAATTGCACCATCATGTCTAGACACCCTATTGTGCCACTATGTCATTGCCAAATGCAATGAAGCGTGGATTCAGAGTAAATAAACGTGCCTTGGACCGTGAAACGCCACGGTGAGGTTGCTGCCTTGTTGCTAACTTCACTCTGATACTCTAGAGCTGCGGATTGTCCTGGTGGAAAACCCCAGCACAACGGTCAGTGCTCTGACTGAAGGTCTGACTTTGGCTGCCCTGGCTGCTCCTAAAGCTATGCTACGGCTGGTGCCAGCGCCCCCTAGAATGTTCAATTGCGTGTTCAGCCTCGATCCTGTCCCGCATACAGACGAGTTCAACGCCAGGTTTCATCGACTGCCCACACACGCTACGGCTTATCCGTTCCAAGGAGACCTTAACGATGATTTGGAAGCACTTTCATGAGCCATCGGGCACAGATTCACCATGACAGGATATCATAACGGTTAAGCCAAGATGAGGTACTCTCCGCGTCATCTTTGGAGATAGGTCTGCTTCTATGCAAAACCGAGACGGTATATACGGTAGCGTATCCATCCGTCTTCGAGAATGTTAGCACCCGTTCTCCTTAGCCCTTTCACCACATCTCTTCCGCTTGCAGGAAGCCAAACATGGCGCCTTCTAAGCTCTGGAAGCTGCCAAGTCGGTTGATTGACCAGTCTCTCCAGTACGCTTCAGTGGTAGGGTATGTGTAGATGCATGCCTTTCTTGAGCTCATGTTCGGACGTGAGTAGAACTAGCCGGCGATACCCGAACCGGCCCAAGCAATGACGTCGTATCTATTCTTGTTTGACTGCCCTAGTCTCAGTACTGCGCGTTCCGCGTAGCGGGTTACGGGTATGAGGTTAAACGTTGCCAAGACCTCGATTTTGGCTGTAAACACCGAAATCTATAAAGTACCTTAATA
>JAABUW010007156.1_pt1 | contig 13588 bp, 12 predicted proteins | sample 5560081 | NCBI WGS metagenome assembly JAABUW01 (sample SAMN10711882, study PRJNA513363) | rock metagenome | isolation source: Antarctica rocks | place: Antarctica: Victoria Land, Knobhead sud
CTCTGGCAATGCACTCGCACTTCATGAGAAGGAGTTTGAGCATTTCCTCACTTACACGACTGGCAACGAGATGAAGGCAATGGAGAAAGATGGCTTACTGGAGAAGAGCTCAGCACCGGAAGGTCTGTTTACGGGCGAAGCTGGACGAGCGTGGTGTTGGGCAGTGGCAGACTTGGGACTGAACAAGAGGGTTCTTGGTTACAACGACCTATGAACATCGGAGATGTAGAGAAGTGCGGCGTGTGGCGTAGTAAGCATCTGGGACGAGCATTTGATACCCCTGCATTCATGATAATTCGATACCAAGACCCAAGGTGCTCCCATCAACCACATCTAGACATACTGACGCTGGTGCGGAATAAGTCGAAACCAATCCAAATGCTTACGTTCGAGAATTCTCCTTTCCGACAAAAGAGTGACAGTGCCTCAGAGCGGTCTTTCAACGTCTAACCACTGCACAACGTCAGCTTCTGGAGCAACCTCAACAAGTGAAGCCACTGGAGAGACAAACGTCGAAATTTCACACACGTGAAGAGTGACAAAGCACGTGCGTCAACGCTATCAACTCTTTCACCTTCCGCCTTCAACCAGACCTTGCAAACACACTGTTGAGGCGCTCCTTGAGCTAGGTCTCGGGGCCTGACAGCCTGCAAGACTCTCAGCACAAAGGCCCAGCCAATTGTCCTTTGCGACCTCTCATCAACCTCACTGTCCAGATCTTCACACGCGAGAACACACAGCGGCGAATATCTTCGAAGCCGCACAACCCCATCATGGCCTTTCCCTTTGAACAAGCGGTGAAGATTGACGATATGGAATCAACGCTCAACCTACCAGCACCGATGCTACAGGTCACTACGACTGAGGTTGACGAACTGGCAGCGCATATGGCCAGCACCATCTCCGTCACCGACTTCGCAGTCCCACCACTAGATCAGTTTCCTCGAGCAGACAGCACACCGTCGATAACCTCGAGAGGCCGTCCGACGCTTCAGCGCAACAACAGCTCTTTCTCGGCGGTGTCGGCGATCTCGACGATCTCGACATTCCGAACCAACCTCAGAGGTCGGAGCAAATCGTTCCTTTGGTCCAAAGATTCGTCATCAAAGTCGAGCTCCACCGTCCACTCGCCAGAAATCCAAGCTATGATCAAGCGCGAAGTTCTCCCAGATCTCGACGCCGTAAATAAGGCTCTTGAGACCGTCAACAGCAGCTCGGACAGCAGCGACGAGGAGAAAGCCACTTGCGTCATCAAGCTCAGCGCGCTAGGTAAGCACCACCCATGGGTGAAAGGGCTCTCCGAGACACGATCGCACTCCATGTAGCGCTCTGAAACCCTTTAGACGCTTCGAAAAGGCTGAGATACTTGCTGACTGGTCTGTAGCGGCAGAGCTCGAAGCCGCCCGCAGAGACGGTAAAAGGCTGCTCAACGAGGCCATGCAAGCTCGCAGTGACGGCAAATATGAGATCTGCAGGGCGAACTGCCTGCTAATCGTCCACAGCCGGTACGCAGAGATCGAAACCAGGATCTATGCGTACAACATTCTCTCCACGCAGGCGTCATGTGTCAGACAGGCTGACAGGTTCCTCGACAATTCAGCGGCACTTGTGAACGGCGGGAACTTGTGTGACGTAGCAAAGAAAGAGCGTCTGCTGGGGGTCATTGCTCTCCTGCGGGAGAGCGCAAAGAAGAGGGCAGGAAAGGCACCACAGACGACGGCAGAAGAGGCCGCCACGGAGAACCAGCTTTCGGACACATGGTATCATCGCGGTTCTCCCAAGTGGCAGCGCAGTGTCGTTGACGAAGCGGTCAAGAACGAGAACGGATGCACGAATCTCAGCTTACCGGACCCTGCTACGATGGACGAGAGGAGTATCACTCCCAGGGCCGAGAAGATCTTCAAGTGGGCTGGTGAAGGAGGGAAGGCGAAGTCGAATAAGATACGGACCACCGAGGAGATACTGTGCAGCTGTGGGAGACAGGGGAGGGGACAGATCTGCTTGGTGCATCGTTTGTGATCTGGTTGGTATATGGTGGGGAGCTGGGTGGAGGAATTGGGTGAAGTCGTGTATCGGGTTTAAGCTCGGTCTAAGCTCAGATCGGCAGGACCCTAAAAGCTTATTTGATTGACCTCGACGTGTCGCGTCAGGTTCGTGACAGTTCGTCCTAAAATCAATCAACTTCAGCTCTTCCTACTCCTTTAGAGCAAAACAAGATGGGCGCCATCAATCTTGCCGAATGGCAGAAGCTGCCCATAGGTCTGACCGAATTGTGCATCAACACCACGCTCCGCTGCGGACAGTCCTTCAGGTAATGCTCCATCAACCAGGGACTAGAATATGGCTAACCTCCCCCCAGATGGCGGAAGGACGATGCCGGAGCGTGGTCAATGGCCTTACACAACCGGATCCTGTCTTTACACCAAGACCCCGAACACCTGTACTACCGCTCGATACCACCACCCGCCCCTCAAGCTCCTCTCACACCTCCGTCCTCGCATCCACCCTCCATATCGGACGAGATCGAAGACGATACATTGGATCTGATCAAACACTACTTCAACCTGTCTGCGAATTCAAGCGACCTATACGCTCGATGGTCAGCGGCGGATGCCAATTTCGCAAAGAAGGCGCCAAAATTCACCGGCATTCGCATCCTCAACCAAGACGCATGGGAAGCGCTCGTGGGCTTCATATGTAGCAGCAACAATAATATCATACGAATATCGCAGATGGTGCATAAGCTGTGCGTGAACTACGGGCCTCTACTGGGGCAACTGGAAGGAGAGGCGTACCACGACTTCCCACCTCCACAAGCTCTGGCTGGAAAGGATGTGGAGTCGAAGCTTCGAGCTCTAGGGTTTGGTTACAGAGCGAAGTACATCCACCAGACAGCTCAGATGGTCTCTGCGAAGCCGGACGGCTGGCTTGAGTCCCTCCGCAACCCCGAATCACCTGTCCTGGGCACCAAACCTTCGTCCGCCGGCGAGTGGTCAATTTCTGGTCGCGAAGGCTACCGCGCCGCTCATGCTGAACTGCTTGCGCTTCAAGGTGTGGGACCGAAAGTCGCTGACTGCGTCTGCCTGATGGGTCTGGCATGGGGTGAGGCTGTGCCTGTTGACACGCACGTGTGGCAAATAGCGCAGCGAGACTACAAGTTTGGCAAAGGCAAGCATTCGAGTTTGACGAAGGATACGTACGATGCGATTGGTAATAAGTTTCGTGCTCTCTGGGGCCAGGAGGCTGGGTGGGCGCAGAGTGTATTGTTCACCGCGAATCTGAAGGCGTTCACTGAGCAGCTAGTTGGGAAGAAGGAGGAAGTGGTTGAAGGTGTGGAGGTTAAGGTTGAGGAGGACAGTGGCGAAGTCGTTCGTGATGTCGTCAGAACGGCGAAGGTGGCTAAGAAGGTCATCAAAAGGCCGCTCGAAGAGGAAGGCGAGAAGCAGGTTGTTGAGATCTCGGAGAGGGTCAAGACTAGGAAGAGGAGAAAGGCGTCATGAGGATGTGTGATCAGCAGTGGAGAACTATCAGTAGGTGCTCGTTCTCATGTTCACGTTCATGTACACGTTCTCGGTCTCCGCGCCTCTCACCAAATGCTTCAAGCAGCATACTGATCGGCTCGACTGGCACTCACGCCTGAGACATCATCCACACGCGCAAGAATCCTGCTGGTCACCCTGCCGTCCTCTCGTCCACTGGGTCACGAGGAGCGCTTAGTAATGAGCCTGCGGCCGAACTCCGGCGTCCGGTTGTGGTGGATATATACAATTCTCAGAAGTATGCTCACGAATCAACGACGGCGTAGGCCAAGGCGGTCCTTTTCATAAGGGTTCCGGTCAAAGGAAGGCGCTTCCCCGTGGACACGAGTTCGATTCCTGCGCCAACGCAGAAGATTCCACCGATTCGAGGACTTACACCAACGGGCTATCTAGCAGGTGCTCCGAAGCATCCAGGTCATGATACAATGTGCCCCCGATCGAAACGACAAGAGATTAGCCTGCCCGGGGGTGAACTCTTTTGTTCTCAGAGCATACGAATTCATGTTTTTTGTGAGGTCAATTGGCCAGTAGCTTGAATGTCCGGCTTCAACGATAATGCCATGTTTACCACCCTAGATGGATGTCTTTTGCTATCTGCAAAAGGTGGATGATACATGTTACGGTCCCATCGAATGCAGTAGGAAGGTAGCTCACAGAGAATCGTGAGTCGCTTCATACGGCGATACTATTCGTTCAACCGCGCTCCTGCTCATGAGAACCTGTGGCAACCCCCATGAGCTCGGGCGATATATATTCGAGAGTCCTTTCGGTTCTGGTAAGTAACTTTTGGCATTGCTGTCATGTGAATGCCAAGACTATTCACTACTGCCAGTCCTGGCGGTCATTGCCCCGCGCTTCCTGGCATTTGCTCTTCCACTGGTCGACAAAATTCTCTGGACCTTCCTCTACCACTGACGTCTCCGCCGTCCAGAAGAATGGCGACCCCTTCGGTCTTCAGTGAGGACGACGCCACCATGACACCAACGACAACGCTCTCGGAAGTCGATGCAAGTGAGACGGCATGGTCCATCGCAGATCTCCGCGATATCGTGGTCGACCTGAAGCACGCGAAGTCAAAGTCCAGCATCTGCAAGAGACTATGCAGGCCCTCCGCACTACAGCTTCTTCATGCAGCGCTTCGCAACACGACCGACAATACTCAGGCCTTGAAGAGTACCATGGCTACGAAGGCAGAATTTGACACGTGCGCAACGCAGTGTCGCGACGGCTTCGAGAGAGTAGATGACGAAATCGCTGCGAATCAGAAAGACATCACCTCGGTCAGGGAAGCTGTTGAGACCGCAGAAGTGCAGCGCAGCGATGGCATCGCAGGACTGGAGCATAAGCTTCTTCTCCTGGACAGTAATCACAAATCCACCGAGGAGACGGAGCGCGTGGCGAAATCACACAACCTGTTTGTCGAGCAACAGCATACGAAGAACATGAAGATCCAGAACAAGGTCAACGATCTATCAAGCCAAGCAGCCAGTAATGCGAGCGATGTCAAGGGACTCACAGAGGGGATGAAGGCATATGTCGTAAAGGAGGAGACATCGCTGCTGAGGGACGAGACGACATGTCTGAAAGCGGAGATGAAGGCTCTTGTCGTGTCGACGGATTCGCTGAAGGCGGAACTGGCTGAAGCGTTGCAGAAGGAGATGAAGGAGCTCAGTGCTAAGGTGAATTTCATGCACCTGGCTCAGCAACTCGCGAAGAGGACCCAGTCTGACCCTATCGATGCACTCGAGAAGAAGATGGTCGAATCCGACGAAGCAAAGACGGTCTCGCAGGAGGGCGATGCAGCATCACGCAAGCACATGCTTCCATTGCATTTCTGCGATGAGACGCGTGAGCAGACTGACAAAGCTCGAAAGGACATCAACAAGCTGCGCGAACGTATAAACCGGAACGGTTTGCTGTACTTTGACTGAGCTTGCTGGAAGCAGACTGAGGCTACTGCTGAGCACGTGCACGGCAACTGATCTTCTGGGGCCTGCGATGCTTATCTCAAGGAACAGTCTACGGTACTAGCGGATGGATGGATGTGTGTCGCTCTCCCGTAGACTTGGTTGTAGTAGGTACTCTGAGCTCCATGATCACATGAATGCCAAGAGTTTCACTGTTGCCTTTTCTGGCCATTCACATGTCTACAGTTGCTCCGCCCCGCGCTTCCTGGTCCAAACTGTCGTCTTTATGGTTCGAAAAGAGTCTCTGATCTTTCCTTCACCGCTGACCTGTCCATCGTTCAACATAATGGCAACTCCATCAGTCTACAGCGATGACGGCGACTACACCCCGACACCAATTACAAGGCGGTCCGAGTTCGATAACAACGAGCACCTACGTTTATCACCACCGGAACATCACCTCGACATGCAACAGTTAATCGGCATGATCACGGAGCTCACTGCAAAAGTGGCCCTGCAAGACGAAACCATCTTGGATCTGAAGGCACGCGAAGCTGCACGGGAGGACAAGCTATTGATGCTGCAGGAGATCACGCAGTCTCAGCGTACTACTGTTTCTTTGCAACAGATGAGCATCGAAAACGTTCAAGCATTGCTTCGCAGCACGAGGGACGATACGAGGCGTGAGATGGCCACGAAAGCGGAGGTCCAGACACTTGTCACGCAGAATCACGAACGTCTCAATGAGCTTGAGCAGAATATCGTTCAGGCTGGCAAGGCGACCACAAATGTCCGGGAACAACTCGAACTCGCTGTGGAGCGTGCGGAAGCGATCTCAATCGAGCGGTTCGACAGCCTGGACGACAAGCTCATCACGTTGGCCGAAAAGCATCTCTCCACTGCGGAAGAGCTGGAGGGTGTCATCAAGTCGCATACTACCTTCGTTAGCCAACAGCAGCTGGAGAATGCAAGGGCGCAGGAGCTCTCGCAGAAGATAAAGGACATCGAGAGTGCCGTCAGTTCCCTGAAGCAGGAGAACGGACTTCGGAAGGAGGAGAACAGCTGCTTGAAGGAGGTAACGAGGGTTCTCCAGGACGACACGGAGGACTTGAGGGCTGAGACGGTAGTCCTGGGCACAGAGACAACGGGTTTCAAGCAAGACTCGGGCAGTTGGAGTTTCGAAATGGAGCTCATGAAGGAGAACAACGAGTCCGTGAAGGCGGAGACGGTGGCTCTTAGAGAGGATCCGAGGATCTTGAAGGAAGCTATGAGAGTGATCGAAAACGAAACGGCGCTCGTGAAGAACGACACTGCGACACGCACACCCAGCATGCCTGTGCCGACCAATTCACACGGACCACCAACCTACACAGCTCAGTCTGTACATGCAGCGACGGCAGCTCACGAGGCACGTGGAGGATACGTCGGACCAGGTTCCAGCCACTCTTTCGTTCCCCCAGGCACTCCTAACAGCAACCATGCACCATCTCGTTCTCAGCGCGGAGCTCTTCGTGGTGGCACAGTCAACGCTCATCCTACCAGGCCAGCTGGAATTCCATCCCCCGTAGAGTACACCCCTCCTCATCTCCGCAGTGGCAATGGCCGTGGTGGTTACATTAGCCCTGCACGTGGCAACCACAATGGACCTGCAGGGTGGTAGCGGTACCAAACAAGACCATTCCATGGTGAATGCACAGCAGCGTAGAATGAATGGAGAATGGTCGGCATCGGATCGTATTGGATGTGACTACCAGTCTCGAAGCGGATAGGCGCCGGAAAGACCGAGCCTCGTAGAAGGATAGCTGAGTTTTGCGAGTTATGGGGACTGGGTCCGTCCGGATGGTGCTGGTGCTTCGCATCTTCTATAGCCCGTAAGGAGAGATCGGTAGAGAGATTAAACCCTCAGCTACAAAGCACCTTTACACCTTATGCAACACTCCTTCCCCCTCATCATTATTTGCCATTCCGTTCCGAGTCGAGATCCTTACATGTGTTTTCTCCACAAGCCTCGTCTGAAGTCGGCTCTAGATCACCCGGCGAATCCTCGACGACCAAGAGCTCTAGCCTTTCCTCTATTATCTTCCAGCTGTCTGCGGTCGAATTCTGGTACGCGACCGGAGTTGCAGACGATGCAATGCTTGGATCATGGTACTGGCGGTGATCGTCCGCTCGAAGCGCCTTCACGCCTGTATTGACGGGCTTCACGCCACGACGTGAGTGGATGAGGGCAGGGCCGTAGATGGTTGGGTTGGAGCCAAGGGAGCCAGCGTGGTGGTGACGACAGGTGGTCGGAGTAGAGGTTGTGATGGTGAGGGTGAATGGTTTGGCAACGATGATGATGATGAGCGCCGCAAGGACGAGGGATGTACGGATGAAGACCATGGTCGATGTTGAGAGTGGTTAGTTGATGTAATAGTTAGCGAACTCTGTTATTGAAGTAGTATTAATATTGTATCTGAAGTTGTCTTCATAGTGTATACAAAGTCGTATTAATAGTGCAATGAAGGATGAAGGCTCGCGGTACAACTCTGTGCTTCTCGTTGCTTACCTTCGTAGTGAGAGGAGTGGTTGTGGCGGTCAGCAAGTATAACTTGTATGGCTGCGATAGAGCCATCTCGTAGAATGTAAATGCAGTATTCTCTCTGTGAAAGGATAAAAGAAAGTTAACCACAGCCCCTACGATAGCACAGCTCCGTTCGAATTGACGAGTCGAGAACTGCTCACCTATTTTATCATTGATGGTATCTGTTCAGCCAACAACCACGTTTCATGAGTAGTCCTTGATGTCCGATGTTTGTGAAGATTCGCTTGTTCGAGGACGCATACAGACTTCTGAGTCAGTTGAGGCATGAAGACAAACAAGTTCTCAGTTGCTGTCATATATGGATGGCTACTCACCAACCTTCCTCGCTTCTCACAGAAAATCCATTGCAAACGTTATTTCAGATCAAGAATTTCACATCGAAGGCAAGAGCCCTAGACCCATTGCGCCAATATGTCAACTATTGAGAGTGCCATAGCGATGGCAGAAGAGTCGTTCGCAGTGCGGTTAGGAGGGAGAGCTTGATGAGCTCTGTCGTAACGTTCGTACCGCTCTCCAAAGTCTGGATGATTCCCATACCACCACCACAGGGGAGCCCGTACCTCCTGGCAGGCGCAGACAGCAGCTCGAGAGCATGGAGTCATTGCGCAAGAAGGACTCGGATGTGGATGCCATGCTGGCGGCTCTTGCGACAGCTAAGACAGACCTCGCACAGTCCAAAACCGTCGTTAAGCAAGTGCAGGCTAGGACAGATGTGGCAGAAGTCGAACTGGAGTCAGTGCAAAAGGAGGCTGCAGAGCTCGAAGAGGTAGGTGGAGAGTTTCCGGAGGATATCTCTAGCGACCTCCGCCGCCAGCTCGCTCAGGCTTTGACGGTCAGAGCTCAGTTACTATCAGCCAGCTCGACGGCGATGAGAGACGTACAAGCGAAGCTGTATGCTCTTCAAGACGCCACTGCAAGTCTCAGGAAGGCGGCGGAGGCTTTGCAAGAGGCTTGGTCCACTGCGAAGGATCGTCTTACGTAGGCTCATATCTTGATCAACTGTAGAGTAGCTTAGCATCACGATGTAGGTACATCAATGACAGAATAGCTCACTTTGCCTCTGGACCAGCTGTCACATGAACGCCAAGAATCGCACACCTGCCATTTTCGTTCATTCACTTCACTGCCCCACCCTTGAAAATCTGTGTCAAGTTGTTCTTGTCCAAAAATTCGCTCTCATCCACCATCGAGCTTCACCCCCAAAAGTCTCGCAGTCAGGCAGATTCCGCACACAAGGTAAGGCCCTGTGACTGTTAGCCTCATTATGCTTTACTCATATTGACAGAGCGACAGCCATGGCCACTCACTCGCTCGAAGTCGCGATGAATCGCATCGAGACACCGCCAGCAGCCACAGACAAGCCGCTACCAGAAGACGATGACGAGAAGATCCGCAGGAAAATAGCGGCTGTGCAGCCGAGTGCGGATGGGAAAAAGAAAATCACAACCATGGTGAAAGCCAGAAAGGCGTACGAACGTGCTATGAGCATCGTGAATCAGCAGCTGGAAGTCTGCACGGCGACGGAAGTCAGGATCCACGAGTTGCACAAGAGCGCGATGGAGCTCAAGGAGGTCGGCGGTGATCTCGAAGACGATGTTCCCGACAACATTCCAAGCGATCTGAGCGAGGAGCTCTGGGGTTAGATTGCATTAGGGAGAGCTGCAGCTCAAGCCGGGCGAGAAGCGCATACGGATGCGGTGAGAAAGAAGGCTGATCTCGAAGTGGCGACTGAGGCTGCCAAGGTGGCGGTCAGACCTGCTATCAGGGAGATGGTTGTCCGTACCAGAAAATGATCGACCTTGAATGATGGAGGCGGAGCCGGTGGACTAGAAGGAATCCTTGTTTGGAAAGACCACCTGGGTACACATCGCCGGAAGATTCGTCGGAATCTTTCAGCCACAGATGAGAGTGAGGTGCAGGCGGAAAGATAGACTCATCTTGCTTGATATACCCTCTCAGCGACGGCTACGGGGTAGGTACAGCAACAGCAGACAGTAGCCGAGTATACTAGCTACAACAATGCCAAAACGCATACCGACTCACATCGCAAACGTTACCTTTTGTTCGTGAAACTGGTCATTAATTTCCGTGACACCATATCTATCCTTCCTATGCACATGGCCCTGCCAAAGAACGCCGCCTAATGCAACTGCGATGCTATCGGAATCTTGGCGACCGTGACATATTATCAACATCAAGATATAATAACGCTCCTCCGATCAACGAATCCGGTCCAGTCTCGCGCGGTTGACAGCGATCTGGTCATCGACCTTGTCCGTCTTGGTCGTGATCCGGTCGATGTGCTTGTTCTGGCTCTCGATCTCCTTTCCCATGGCCTTACCAAGAGCGTTCATTGTTTTAGCACCAAGGTGGATGGCATCCCTGTAGACAACACGTCAGTGAGCCGCATCTCTCAAGCCAACCCTGCTCCCAGGCACTCACAAATTGTCATCAATCTCATTCTCCATCTCCTCGTCCTCACTATCCGCCTCAAACTGATACTTCGCCCGCTCAGCCAAACTCTTGCCTCCAGGTTTCCTGATCGCAGTCCCGTTCACATCCCGCTGATACTGTTGCTGCCGTACGTTAGAGCCAATCGCCTCCGCTGTCGTCATATCCCGCTGTGCCCGCTCAGCCTGATGCTTCTCCAGTGCTATCGAGTTCGCGGCCTGCTCCCGGGACCTAGCCGTGAACGGGTTGGCGACGTGGACAGCGAACATGCTTCGGTTGAGCGTCTTCAATTCGGAGGCTTTCTCAGCTGCCAATCGGTTCTGGTTGCTCGCCATGTCGAGGTTGCGCTCCGTGTTATGGATACGCTCGCCTTGCTGACCCAGACGTTCGAGAGTCTCGCGACCAGTCTGCTCCGCTTGCTCGGCGATGCGGCGGGCGTTGCGGGTGCTAGCAACGTCTTGCTGCTTGATGAAGCGGATCTCGTTCTTGGAGGCAAGCACTTCTTGCTCTTCTTGTTCCTCCTCGGTCAGCTCTCGCTCTGGAGCACTGCCATAGCCACCTGGAAGATCGCTGGCGCCGTAGCCACCCGTGTTGGAGTAGGAGTTGTCGCCGCTAGGTTGTTGCTGTCCTGCAGGTTGTTGTGGTTGTGTCGCAGCTCGCTGTGCAGCGTCGCCGAACAGAGCATTGCGGCCTGCATCAGTGCTCATAGTGTCCTGGCTGTTACTCCTGCCCAGTCCACCATACCCGCTCGGCCCATGTCGGGACTGCTGCGGCTGCTGACTGCCATACGGATCGCTCCCATACCCTCCAGTCTGACCGTAGCTGCCTGAGGTCCCATACTTCGGCGCCGCTCCTCCGTATCCTCCAGCTGGTACCGGGGTCTTCTCGTACCTGTTAGGCTGTGGCGAAGGTCCGCGGTTGTTGTAGCCTGGAGGTGCATCATTATTCAAGCTGAGGTTGCCGAATGAGGAAGTTGGAGGTTGAGATGGTCGTGATTGTGTTTTGGGAGCATATGGGTCGTTCACAGCATTCTGGTTGGCATAAGGGTTGGCGGTACGGGAGGCATAAGGATCGTTTGCTGGCGGTGGTGCGGTGGCATATGGGTTGGCTGACGACGGTGCTGGGGAAGCCTTGTTGCTGCGGCTGCCGAAGAGTGACGCCTTTTTGGAGTCGAGGTCGGCGTCCTTTTCGCCTTTCTTGAATCCGAAGGGCATGTCGGTTTGTTTCTCGGATTTGTCGTAGTGTAACTGACTGTAAAGAAGGACAATGAGCTTATCAGGTGAGGTTCAGGAGTGGTCGTGCGTGGAGCATCGTGGCGCAGGGTCCAAGCCTCACAATCGATGTTGGAACGAAGACCTGCATTACGACTCACCATTGTGTCAGATACATTGATGTTTGAAGGCCACGGCTGTGCTGGTCACACTTTCTTTGAAAAGGCTTGAGCAACACCGGGGCTGGATATGGTAATGGCGACTCAGATGACGGGCAAAAGAATCAATCAACACCCAAGCTTGCTACGACGCGCCCAACGCACCACAATTACAGACTCAGGCCATCGTGGATCGACCTCGGTAAGACAGATACCATTCTCCTATGTACCACTTCTACGTACACCAGCCACCAGTCGCCCTGGTCTTAGGAAGCATCACATCTATCAGCGAGGATGTGGGCCCCAGCATACACCACAAGAATGCACCCAGCATCCATCAATCCTGGCCGACCATTCTCTGCACTCCCGCTGTCGTCTTAGTGTTCCTTCTCGCGGTGCTCCTGAAGATCCGCCACACGATCGAAAGACTCTGGGCACTCGATGTCCTGGCCGTCGTCAGTAGTACCAGTTGAGCAGGCACAGAAGAAGCGTCCCGGGACTGGATCTTGCTCCACAGTTGCCGCAACGTCCGATCCGGCGTCGACAGTTTCCGTGCTCGAGGCTTCGATGAGTTCTGGTATTGCGCTGGCGTCGACTTCGCTGTCACTATCCGATGAATCACTCCACTCTCCTGACCATTCCTCAGGCGCGATGACATGCTTAGGGTCTATCGTGGCCGCCGCCAGTTGTTTCACAGCTTCATCAATCAAGCGTGGTAAAGCTGGCTCACCCGACTCTTCCACTGCTCGGACGATCAAACTCTCCTTCACAGCTTGATCGATCATGCTCTCCTCGATCATGCAGTCTTCCACAGCTCGGTCGACCACGCTGGTTGCTGCTTGCTCATTTCCCCCTGTGGGAGGGTCCCATGTGTGCTTGTGTGTCTGAGTCACCCTTGCCTCCACGCCTGTTCCCTCTGTCATGGTCTTCAGTCTCGCCTCCTCAGTCATCCTGTCGTTGGCATCGATCAATGTCCTCAGCATCGAGATAACTGGTACGTCGTCCGGAACATCACATTGCAGCAGATGAAAGATGTATCTCTTCAACGCCTCCCTCAACTTCACATCGTTCTCCCCTGCAACCCGCTTCGGCCACAGCCTCTCAAGGTAGCAGCGCATGACATGATCTGCAACGACTTCCGCATGGTTCTCCAATTGGAGCCGGGTTTCAATGCCGGTATCCACCAGAGGCAACGTGTTGATATCGCGGAGCGCCATGGTGTTGAAGAGCATGAAGTCGCGGAATGCTGTGTGCTCGTCATTGCTGTAGAGGTTTGAAAGGCAACGGTTGACTCTGGCGAATGCTTTGTTGAGCTTACGCCGACGCACGAAAGAGGTAGTGTCAGCCATGGTATGGAGTGATACTAGCGGGTGACTGATGGTAGCTCAATCGATACTGGCAGCAAGGTAAGGATATTCATTCCACTTATGTACTTCGCCACGTTCCTACTGTAGTGCAATGTCTTGTTGCGAGCAAACTACTTCCCATGGAAAGCTCATTGTGGCTTCGAAAGGGTTGGACTCTATCGCTGGGAAGGAATGGTCCACAAGGCTCAAGCTGAGTCTCTCTGCTTCTTCAGGATGTCGTTGGCTCTCACAACAATAGGAGTCCTTGTCTGCCGGATGGAGATTTCGATCGCTGCCAGCAAACTGAAACTGGAAGACAATCGGCATGCCTCATACAATGTATCACACCTGGAACAAAGACCTGTGGCCAACGCTGTGTCGTGCACTTCAGG
>JAABUW010007163.1_pt1 | contig 13584 bp, 9 predicted proteins | sample 5560081 | NCBI WGS metagenome assembly JAABUW01 (sample SAMN10711882, study PRJNA513363) | rock metagenome | isolation source: Antarctica rocks | place: Antarctica: Victoria Land, Knobhead sud
GCGGCACAAGGTCGTTGCCGAACACCGCAAAGCCAGTCGGCACGGAAACATAGCTTGGCTCGGGTGTCGGATGGTGCGCCTTCTCGTAGTAGATGCGTGCTGATGAGCCAATGGTCTGCGTCACCCAGTATATCGTCACGTTCGTGAGCAGCTCGTCGTGGGTGATCACCTGGTCCGGCGGGGTGTGCGGATCGACCCAGGAATGGAACTTCTCTGTAATCCAACCCAGCAATCCGGTGGGGGAGTCGTTCAGGCCGTAGCCCAAAGTCTGCGGCTTGGAGCTGTGCATGTGCGCGTAGCCGCCTTCTGCGCGGTCCCAAACTGCCGACGCCCGGACAAAGCTCCGTTCCTCGTCGGAAAGGGAAGCGGGATTTAGCGTCGCTACGTGCTGCGGCGGCAGGCTGGTGAGATGGACTGCGGCCAGCCCCTCCGGGTGCAGCAGTGCCATCTGTTCGAGGATCGTCGCGCCATAATCACCGGCGTGCGCTACATAGTGGTCATAGCCGAGCAGGTCGCGCATCAGCTTCGCGAACAACCCGGCGACGACGGCCGGCGTGCAGCCCGGTTTCGTTGGCCGGCTTGAGAACCCGAAGCCGGGAATGTCCGGCGCGATGACGGTGAACGAGTCCTCCGGCCGGCCGCCATGGCTGACCGGGTCGGTCAGCAGAGGGATGATCTTCTGGAAACGCCAGAATGAATCCGGCCATCCGTGCAACAGAAGCAGGGGCGTCGGGTTAGGCCCCTTGCCCTCCACATGCACGAAATGCAGGTCCATGCCGTCCACCGACGCGGTGAACTGGGCAAGGCGGTTGAGCTTCGCTTCCTCGGTCCGCCAGTCAAAGCCCTGCTGCCATCGGTTGGCGAGCATCTGCAGGTACTCGCGGTTGGCGCCATAGTCCCAGCCGGCGCCGTCAACCTCGTCAGGCCACCGGGTCCGGGCCAGTCGAGCCTGCAGGTCTTCCAGCACGGCTTGAGGAACGCTGATTGTGAACGGCCTCACGGTGTCCTCGCGGCTAGTCGTTGATGGGGAAGTTGGGGCGGCCTGGGCGTGCCGGATCCCTGGCGCAAGGCTCGGGAAAAGCAGCGCGGGCACCAAACTCTGCAGCAAAGGGCGGCGACTGACGTATGAGTTGCCGCCGGGCGAAGAGCCAGGAGAGTTGTTGGAGGCGGTGGACCTGCTCATAGGTATTGTTCTCTGCATCGCTGACGCGCAACGTGCCAGAGACCGGCCGTGGCGGGATTGCCTTGGGCCGCCAGCGCTGCGAGCAGGGCTTGAGCCGGGTGAGCCAGGTTCTGGTTGCCTGTCAGGTGGGTTTGCGTACGACATGAGTAGCCGTCGGCGAGCAGGGTTGTTCTCCCCCTGCTCCCAGCGACGCGCCCGGCCCAGCTTTGGCCGTAGATCTGTTCGGAGGTTGCTCGGTGCTCGGCCTCATGCCCGTAAGTGCCCGCCATCCCGCAACAACCGGCCTGCACCACGTCGAGCGTCAGACCGAACCGGGCAAACACGGCCTGCCAGTCACGCAGCGAAGCTCCCGCGGTTGTACGCTCGGTGCAGTGGGGCAGCAACTCGTAATGGCCAGACAGCGTCGGGACAGTTGAGGACCGGAGACGCCTGGCCAGCCACTCCTGCGGTAGCAGCACTCGGGGTGCCTGGCCCAGCGGCAAGGCCGTCACGTACTCTGACCGGTAGGTGAGCGTCATCGACGGATCGACCCCGATCAGCTCCACCCCGGCTTCGGCAAGGTCGCGCAGCATGACGGCGTTGCGGGCGGCAACGCGGGCGAATGGGCCCAGGAAGCCGTGCACGTGCAGCGGCTTTCCGTTGGGCAGGAACGGCGCCACCCACGGGCGAAAGCCGAGAGCGGCCAGAAGATCAATCAGGGCCAGCAGCACGGGCGTGTCATAGAAGCTGGTGAACGCGTCCTGTACGATCACGACGTTGCTCGTGCGTTCGGTTGCGTCCAGTACGCGCAATGCGGCCGGGGTGGCGGTCGCGACACCCCGTTCCCGCAGGGCACGCCGGAGGTTCACCTTCGACAGCGCCGGCGTGGCGACCAGGCCCAGGCCGCGCAGGACTGGGTGGGACACTTTGGTCGCTGCGTTGGCTAGGCGCGGCGCCAACGCAAGCCTCGGTGCCATGCCCTCTAGCCGAGCCACGATGTGGTCACGCATAGGCCGGCGATAACGACCGTGGTACAGCTCCAGGAACTTGGCGCGAAAGCCTGGAACGTCGACCTTGACCGGACACTGGCCGACGCAGGATTTGCAGGCGAGGCAGCCGTCCATCGCCTCTTTGACCGCATGGGAGAAGTCGCTGGGATGGTGTCCCGATCGGCTGCGAGGCCGCCAGCGCCGACCGGATCTCCGCAGCGCGGCCGCTTCTGCCAAGGGATCGGACCCGGCCTCAGCCAACTGGCGAAGCCACTCCCGCATGAGCGCCGCCCGGCCCTTGGGCGAGTGGCGCCGCTCGCGTGTCGCCTTCCAGGACGGGCACATGGCGTCGTCCGGGTCCCAGTTGAAGCAGGCGCCGTTGCCGTTGCAGTGCAATGCCTCATCAAAGCCGTTGCGCACTGCGGCCGGGATTGCTCCATCCAGCGCGCCCCGGAACGGGACGCCATCGACCCGCAGCAGTTCCCTGCCTTCCGGCGCCGCGATCTTGCCCGGGTTGAATTGGTTGCGAGGGTCAAAGGTTGCCTTGATCTGCTGCAGGAACGGGTAGAGCGGGCCAAAGAACCTGGGGGAGAACTCCGAGCGTATCCCCTTGCCGTGTTCGCCCCACAACAGGCCACCGTAGCGGCTGGTGAGCGCAACGATTTCTTCGGTGACCTCGCGGATCAGCGCTTGCTGCGCCGGATCTTTCATATCGAGAGCGGGCCGGACATGCAGCACCCCGGCGTCCACATGGCCGAACATACCGTAATCCAGGCCACGCCGGTCCAGCGCCGCGCGGAACTCGGCGATGTAGTCGGCTAACCGTTCTGGCGGTACTGCCGTATCTTCCACGAAAGCGATCGGCCGTTTGTTGCTGGGCGTGTTGCCCAGCAAGCCAACCGCCTTCTTGCGCATGGTCCAGATGCACTCGACCTCGACCGCCTCCCGCGCCACGGCGTAGCCGAGGCGCCCGGCGCCGTTGCCGTCGAGCGCTTCTAGAGCTCGCGCCAACAACGCCTCTACCTGCCCGGGCGCATGGCCGACGAACTCGACTATGTTTACGCCGTGGAAGGGGCCATCCGCCTCGTCCGGAAAGAACGCGCCCACGTCGTCCCAAACAGGGTCTTCCCGCGCCAAGCCGAGCACGTGGCTGTCGACCGTCTCCACCGACGCCGCGCCCAGGGCGGCTAGCGCCGGAGCGTCGCGCAGCGCCGCATCGAAACTGCCATAGCATATCACAACCAGAGCGGCGTCGGCCGGAATTGGTAGGACGTTCAGCTTGGCCTCAGCGATCAGGCCGAGCGTGCCTTCGGATCCGCATAGAATGCTGTTGAGGTCGAATAGGCCGTTGCGGTTACGGATGTGGGCGAGGTCATAGCCCGTCAGGGAGCGGTTCAACCTCGGGAAGTGCTGCGCGATCAGCGCCGCATGGTCACGTCCGATTGCGTGCATCACCCGGTGGATGGCGCCTACCAAGTCCGGCCGACCGGCAACCGTGTCCAGCTCTGCTTGGTTCAAAGGCGTGGAATGCCAGACCGTGCCATCAGCAAGGACTGTCGTCAGCTCCAGGACATGATCGCTGGTCTTGCCGTACAGGCAAGATCCCTGACCGCACGCATCCGTGCTGACCATCCCGCCGATCGTGGCCCGGTTGGACGTGGACAGTTCCGGGGCGAAGAAAAGGCCATGGCAGGCGAGGGCGGCATTGAGCTGGTCCTTCACGACACCCGCCTGCACCCGGACCCATCGCTCGGTCGGATTGACCTCCAGGATCGCGTTCATGTGCCGGGAAACATCCACCACGAGGCCATCCGTGAGTGACTGGCCGTTGGTTCCGGTCGCGCCACCACGCGGTGCGATGGCGACGGCAGCGAAACGAGGCTCGGCCATCACCCGGGTGATCCGCACAAGGTCATCCGTGGTGCGCGGAAAAGCGACAGCTTGCGGAGCAACCTGGTAGACCGAGTTGTCGGTCGCGAACACGACGCGGTCGGCCGCGCTCGAGGACAGGTCACCCGCGAACCCACGGGCACGGAGTTCGGCTAGCAGCTCGGCGTGGGCCGACCGGGATCGTGGGGTGGCGTCCAGGATCGGGATCATGCGGGCTGAATACTTTGGCCGTGCGGCATGCACGCATCCCCTATTTCGGTTGCGCCGAAGCCTTCACGAAATCGCAGTCCGATTCGGTGAGGGGCCGATACAGCTGGTCTGCTGGCAAATTGCGGACGACGCGGTAGTAGTCCCAGGGATATTTCGAATCTGCCGGTGACTTCACCTGGACATAAAGCATGTCACGAAGCACTCGACCGTCCATGCGGATCGTTCCGCCGTATCCCAGCACGTCCTCTATGGGCGTCTGTTTCATGCGCGCGATCACGGTGGCTGCGTCCGTCGTGCCCGTCGCTTTCACGGCCTTCAAATAGTGCAACGTGGCGCGGTATGCGTCGACCTGCTGCGAGGTCGGCATGTGCTTTTCCGTAACGAAAAAGCGCCGGGACCAGGCGCGGGAAGCCTCGTCCATATCCCAATAGAACGCCTCCGCGAACCGCACGCCCTGCATCTGCTCCAGCCCGACGCTGTTAACGTCGACGATCAGCATGAACAACGGCACGAGCTGCATCTGCTGGTTGAGGCCGAACTCATGGGCCTGCTTGAGCGCGTTCTGCAGGTCGCCGGCCGTGTCCGCCAGACCCAGCACTTTTGCGCCGGACGATTGGGCGTCGAGCAGGAGCGCAGCGAAGTCGGACGTGCCGAACGGGTGCCTCGACTCTCCCACCACGTTGCCGCCGTGTGACCGCAGCACGTCCGCTGTGTCCCGCTGGAGCGCCTGGCCGAGAGCCGAATCGACTGTCAGGAAGTACCAGCTCCTGCCACCGTCCTGCAGGGCCGACAAGGCGACCGCATGGCCGAGCGAGTAGGTGTCCGGCTGCCACTGGATCCCGTTCGGTGAACACGCCGAGCCTGTCAACAGGGAGGAGGACCCGCCCGTGATCAAAAACACCTTGTTCATGACCCGGGTCAGTTGCTGAACGGCCAAGGCCACTGCGGAGTTGTTGGCATCCAGGATCATGTCCACGCCGTCCTGGTCGTACCATTTCTTGGCGATGGACAGCCCTATGTCAGGCTTATTCTGGTGATCCCCGGCGAGCAGCTCGATGCGCCTGCCTAGCACGGTGCCGCCGAAGTCGGCAATCGCCATACGGGCTGCAACAACGGACCCCGGGCCGTCATCCACGGCGGCAGGGCCGGACATGTCCGTCAGCAGGGCAAGACGCAGCGGTTTGGGCGCCTGCTGCGCGAATGCCGGCCAGGATATCAGGCCCGAGAGGGCGAGAACCGCAACAAGGCGGGCGATGAACGCCAACGTGTTTCCTCCGCAACGAGCCGTCGTGGTGTCGGGCCGATGCCCGGTCCCGTTCGGCTCTCTCGCACCTCCGTAGGCCGCCACGTCCAAATCTGCAACACGATTGTCGACAAAATGGGTAACAGGACATGCCCAACCTATCGTCGAGGGGCGCAACCGTCGACCTGACCTGACCCCATAGAAGTGAGCCGCCGGAGGTGAGACTTCGGTGTGGACACGGAAGGGACTGGGATGGCGCGCAAGCATCACAAGCCGGAGGAGATCGTCGCCAAGCTGCGGCAGGTCGAGGTGCTGGTGGGACAGGGCAAGCCGGTGGCCGAGGGTGTTCGGGCGATCGGGGTGACGGAGGCGACGTATTGCCGCTGGCGTGCCGAGTATGGCGGGCTGAAGCTGGACCAGGTGCGTCGGCTGAAGGTGCTGGAGCAGGAGAACGGGCGTTTGCGGCGTGCGGTGGCTGACTTGACGCTGGAGAAGCTGGTGCTGAAGGAAGCCGCGTCGGGAAACTTCTGAGCGCCGCTCGTCGTCGGGCGTGCGTTGCGCACGTCACGGCCAAGCTGGACATCTCCGAGCGGTTTGCCTGCAAGGTGCTGGGTCAGCACCGTTCGACGCAGCGCAAGGCGCCTGAAACGGCTGACGACGAAGCGGCGCTGACTGTGGCGATCATCGACTGGGCCCGCCAGTATGGGCGCTACGGCCACCGGCGGGTCACGGCTTTGCTGCGGGCCGAGGGCTGGAGGGTCAACCACAAGCGGGTGGAGCGGACCTGGCGCCGTGAGGGCCTGCGCGTGCCTGCCCGGCAGCCCAAGCGCGGGCGGTTATGGCTGAACGACGGGTCCTGCGTGCGGCTGCGGCCCGAACGGGCCAACCACGTCTGGGCCTACGACTTCGTCGAGGACCGGACCCGGGACGGGCGCAAGCTGCGCATGCTGAACGTGGTCGATGAGTTCACCCGCGAGTGCCTGTGCATCCGGGTCGGGCGCAACTGGGGTCATCTGACGGCGGTCCTCAAAGACGCGCTCGCACCCGGCAGCCTTGAGCGCGTCCACCTGGCGGTCAAACACCTGCCGCTCTTCACGGGTGGACACCCTGGCGTAGCCAACCAGCTCCGTCATCCTTCGGTCCCCAACCTGTTCACGATAACCTCGATCAGAGCAGGTTATTCGTCAACTAATTGCTACGGGGTTTTCGTGAGGGAAGGTGCCCGGTTCGGCGCGCGGTCCAGCATCTCACGACAAAGGGTTGTTTGTCGTGAGCCACAGCCGTCTGCGGAGGTTCACCTGGCAGCGGCAAGACCGCGCTGGCGCTGTTATGGATCAGACCTAGAAACCTCGGCACGGCCACCCGGTAGCTGAGTCCAACAGGAAAGTTGGACATCAGAGTCCCTTGTTGAACGCTGCGCCCGGTATACGGCAGATAGGGTTAGGGTCTAGGGACAAAGTTGGAGGCCGTAACGAGATTCGCGAGACTATCGGCGTGGTTCAAAGCGGACGGTTTATGGGTTACACCAAAGGTGGCCAGAGCCGCGCCGACCAAGGGATTCCGCGTTTCGCGTGTAACCCGGATCTGAACCACACCGGCGGCGGGGCGCGTCGGGCCGCCAGACGGGATGCGGCGGCGATCGGGCTGGACCAGCACCTTCGTGGCCAGCCTCGAACTTGCCAAGCTTGGCGAGGTGAACCTTGCCCAAGCCGGGACGTTCGCGACGATCCGGGCGAGCACGGCCCATCCGTCCTGACGCGGGGGGCCGCGGGAGGCGGTTGACAGGGCGCGCACGGGACCCCGCAGCCGAGTGGGTGACGGCCGTGCGGACCGCCCCATAAGGAGGGTAACCGAGATAAAATGGCGTGGAGCCTCGCGCTGCATCCGGGACCTCGCCTAGGAGTCAGAAAGACCGCAGACGGAGCGGGCGGCGGCCACCACGCCGGGCGTGCCTGCCGCATCCAGGTCAAGCAACCGGAGCGCGTCGCCGTCCTGCACCTCCAAGAGCCTGCGCAGCTTGCGTCCGGGATAACCCTTGGCTCAGGTGATCAGGACAACTTTGTTCCTGGACATTGGGCATTCGTGCTGAACGAAAACGTCAGGAAATCGCGGGCACTTCACCTTGTTTGGCACCTTGGTTGGCCGCTGCCGCGATGTCGTACAGCAGCCGGCCCACCGTTTCTGTGGCCCCAGCGGCCAGCCACCGGTCCGACCTGTCCGTGGCGACGCGCTCTGTGCAACAACGTCCCGTGGCGTCTATATCCCCCGCGCGTGAGGCGATGCCGCGCGACCTGCTCCGCATCGCCGCACAAGTCGGCGTGATAGTGCTGAGCGCACCATGAGGACGACGCGTTTGCAGGCTGTATGGAGGAGCCACTTTTGACGAAGCCCCAGCGGCGCAGCGCGCCCCCTCCAGCTTCGATGGCCACCCTGCCGATCCGCGCCGCCGAGGCGCTGCAGCAGGGACGGTTCAAGGATGCCATCGAGCTCTTCAAGCCGCTGGTCCGGCAGGACCCGCGACCGGAATGGACAGAATCCTTGGCCGACGCTTATTGCGGTCGGGCCCGCGCCCTGGCCGCCAAGGGGATGTTCAAGGAGGCCACGATGGTCCTCGAGAACACCCTGACCCAGGCGGGCACGCTGCGCGATCCCCACCTCTACGTGACATGCCTGATCCGCGAAGGGCAGCAGCCCAAGGCGGCGGCCTATCTGTTCCACTCTGTCGTCAGCGGTGCTTTGCCGGCCGACAAGCAAGCGGCCCTCGAGGCCTTGGCTGCCGCCTTGTTGGTGACGGTCCCGCTGCTTCCGGCGCCGACACGCCTCGATTCACCCGAAGCAGCACGCTGGCGCGAACTGGCGGGCGCGTCGCGTGAGGCTCTGGCCGCCTGGGTCGATGGCGCACCGGCGGAGGAGGTGGACCGGCACCTGCAGCGCATCTCGCTGCGTTCCGCCTTCCGGCCGGTCCGCCTGCTGCTCAAGTGCCTGATCACTCTTCCGCCAGATCCCGAGCGTACCCAGCGACTGTTGGAGACCATCGAGCCGGCCTCGCCGTTTTTCTCATTCCGTCAGGCGGTGGAGGCGGCGGTGCGCGCGGGAGCCGGGCTCGACGTCGATGCATGGCATCGCCTGACGCCGACGCAGCAGGCCTTTTCAGCCGAAACCGGCGGCCTGCCAGCGGCGGCTGTGCAGTCCCTCGGCCGCCTGTCGACGGCCGCACGCGGTGGCCCGGCGGCGTTGTTGGTTTGGTTGCTGAAGCAGACCGACCTGCTGCAGACCGAGGTCAAAAGCGCCTGCCTGAACCTCCTGCCGCAGGTTCCCGACCACGTGTCGCAGTTCGAGAGGAGCTTCGGACCGCTGTCGCCACTGGAGCGGTATCGTGTCCAGGCGCTGGCGGCAGAGGCGCGGGGCGACTGGCGATCCGCGGAGCGTTCCTGGTTCCCTGCCGCCCGGCTGACCGGTGCGGCCGAAGACCGCACATCGCGGTTGGCGTCGGGCGTCATCTACCGCCACCTGGCGCGGCTCGCGACCATGCATCCGGAGATCGAGGGCGGCGATGACGAAAGCGACGCCGAAATCTTCTATCTCGAACGCAGCAGCGATGCCGATCCTGACCACATCCCCACCGTGCTGGAGCGCATCACATACTACCGAACGGACGGGCGGGAGAAGGACTGGCACCGCCTGGCAGAGGAGGCGGCGCAGCGCTTTCCCGAGGACAGCCAGATCCTGCTTCAGGCGACCCAGTCCGCGGTGGCGCGTCAGGCCTATAAGAAGGCTGCCGGGTTTGCCCGCCGGCTCCTGACGATCGATCCAATCAATCCCGGGGTGCGCCGGCAGATGATCGAGCTGCAGCTCGCCCATGCCCGCAAGCAGATGCGCGCGAAGCGTCCCGACCTTGCCGCCAAGGAATTGGCGCAGGCGGCCGAGTGGGACCGTCCGGATGCCCCGAGCGGGCGGCTGCGCATCGCCCGCGGTCTGGTTGCGTTGCAGAGTGGCGAGAAGGAGCAGGCGGATGCCTGGCTGCGCGAGGGGGTGACGCTCGCGGGCGGCGGCGTTGCCGGCTGGTTCCGCGCGGTGCTCGAGGCCGAACTGATGAAATGCGCCGGCGGCGATGCCTTGTGGCTGCGCAAGGAGTTGGCGCGCGCGCGCCAAGCGCCACCGACGAAGGAGTCGGTCATGGCGATCGTCTCCGCCTTGGGCCAGGTGGGTGCTGGCGAGAACAAGCGCGCGTTGTCGGGCCTGTTGCTGGGGATGCACGCGTGGCTGCTGCAGGGGGCCGGGATCATCTGGTCACCGGCAGAGTTCCAGATCCTGGCCGACGTGTTCGTGCGGTTCGATGCGTTCGAGCTGCTGGGAACCTACGCGCGGGCGGCGCGCCGGCGGGAGCCGGCGAACCCGGACTGGCGGTTTCACGAGATTGCGGCCCGCACCCGGGGCAACGGCGACGCGATGACCATGGCCGAGACGAACGAGCTGGACGCAATGGCCCAGGCGGCCTCCGAACGGCGAGACTTTCACGCCGTCAAACGAATCACGCAGTTCCTGGGCCTGGATCTGCCCCGATCGTCCCGCAGCGCCCGGACGGCAGATGACTTCGCGGACGCCATCGACGACGCCGAGATCATGGAGTTGCTGCAGATGGTGCTCAAGGGCATGCCCAAGGGGGCGGCCGACACTCTACGCGGGCGGGTCGGGGAGATCGGGCGAACAGCGGCGATTGAGGAAACAATGGACAGCTTCCGCGCCTCGGAGCTCGGCGCCATTCTGCCGGAGCCGATGATGCGGCAGCTCTGCGAGGAGATGGTGGCGCGGGCGACGGGTGGTCCGGCAGCCCGGAAGGATCGGCTTTGATGCGTGATCCCTTCACCGTTCTCGGCGTGGACGAGGCAGCCGACGATGCCGAGATCCGGCGCCGCTATCTCGCTCTGGTGCGGGAGTTTCCGCCCGATCGTGAACCGGAGCGGTTCCAGGAGTATCGTGCGGCGTATGAAGCACTCAGCGATAAGCGAAAGCGGCTGGAGATGACGCTGCTGCGCACCAATGAGGCCGCGCTTTCGCGGCTGAGCATGGCGGCGCTGCACGCGGCGTCGCCGCTGGCCGCACGAGCGGCGAAGCGGACTGTGGCAGCGCTGATTGCCGAGGGGATCATGCAGGTCGCAACGGAACAATGAGCATGGCCAGGGGCTCTGCCGTCGGCCTTCCTTCAAAACAGGAGTCAAGGTGGACGACAGCATCAAGCAGGCGTTGCTCAGCCGGTTCCAGGCCTGTCTCGACACCGCGGAGACGGCCGCGCCGGAGCCCCAGACCGAAACCTCCGACCTGTATTCCATCTTCGTCGAGGTGGCCGGCCTGCGCAGTGAGGTCCGCACCGAATCGCGCCTGGTGAAGGAAGCGCTGGATCAGTTCCGTGGTGTCTTCGACATGCTGCAGGCGAGCCAGGCCAGCGTACAGCAGGAACTGGACCGCGCACGGTCCGCAGCGCGCGACCAGGCCGACGCTGCGCTGCGCCCGCTTTTGCTGGACGTCATCGACCTGCGCGACCGCCTGTTTGCGGCGCTGAAGTCAGCCTCGGCGGCGCGTCCCGGCTGGCTTGGTCGACTGTTGCGCCGACCTGCGTCGGGCGATGAGGCTTGGCAAGAGGGCCTGCGCATGACGTTGCGCCGCCTCGATCAGGTGCTGCTCGACCGCCGGGTTGTGCCGATGCAATTGGTCGGCCTGCCGTTCGACTCGCGGCGCGCCCGCGTGGTCGCCACGTCGGCGGCCCGTTCCACGGCGGACGGGACGGTGCTTGAGGAGGTCCGCACCGGCTTCCTGTGGGACGACCAGGTCTTGCGGACCGCGGACGTGATCGTCAGCAAGAACGCCGACGGACAAGGAGAACGCGCATGATGGACACCATCGTCGGCATCGACCTCGGAACCACCAACTCGGAGATCGCCGTCTACCAGGATGGCCGGCCGGTTGTGCTCGCCGACGAACGCGGCCGCGTGGTCCTGCCCTCGGTGGTCGGCCTTTCCGAGACGGGCGAATTGCTGGTCGGTGAGGAGGCTCGCAACCAGTTCATGCTCTACCCCGAACGCACGGTCCGCTCGATCAAGCGGCGGATGGGCACCGACGCACTCGTGCGTCTCGGCGAGCGCGACTACGCGCCGCAGGAGATCTCGGCGATCATCCTGTCGCGCCTGAAGGCGATTGCGCAGCTCCGGCTGGGAGGTCCGGTGCGCCGTGCGGTGATCACGGTGCCGGCGTATTTCTCGGACGCGCAGCGGCAGGCGACCCGTGAGGCCGGCGAGATTGCCGGGCTGGAGGTGATGCGGATCATCAATGAGCCGACGGCGGCGGCGCTCGTCTACGAGGCCGCGCAGCATCAGGGCAAGCGCATCCTGGTCTACGATCTCGGTGGCGGCACCTTCGATGTCTCGGTGGTCAGGATCGAGGGCGGGGTGGTGGAGGTGATCTCCAGCCACGGCAACAACCAGCTCGGCGGCGATGACTTCGACGAGAAGATCGTCGCGCACGTGCTCGAGCATCTGAAGCTCAAGCACGGGGTGAGTGTGTCCGACCAGCCGCAGGCGATGGCGCGCATATTGCGCAGTGCCGAGACAGCGAAGAAGCACCTCTCTGATCACCCCTACGCGCGCATCGAGGAGGAATACCTTGCCGTGAAGGACGGCAAGCCGGTCAACCTCAGTCTTGAGCTGAGCCGCGACGAGTACGAGGCGATGATCATGCCGTTCATTGAGGAAACGCTTGGAGCCATTCATGTCGCCCTCGGATCGGCAGACCTCACATCGTCACAGGTGGACGAGATCCTGCTGGTCGGCGGTGCGACCCGGACCCCGCTGATCCGACGCCGCCTGATCGAGGCGTTCGGGCGCGAGCCGCGCGGCGAGGTTGATCCGGATCTGTGCGTCGCCATGGGGGCGGCGATCCAGGGGGCCGCCATGGCCGGCATTGAAGTCTCCGCGGTGCTCGTCGATGTCACGCCCTACACGTTCGGGACGAGTGCGCTGGGCGAGCTGGACGACGACCTGTATCCCTATTGCTTTGTTCCCATCATCCCAAAGAACACGCCCATCCCGGTGCGCCGGAGTGAGGTGTTCTGCACGATCGCCGATGGGCAAAGCACGGTGGAGGTACGGATCTACCAGGGCGAGAACAAGGATGCCCAGGAGAACCTCAAGATCGGGGAATTCCGGGTCGACGGCCTCAGCAAGGCACCAGCGGGGAATCCGGTGATCCTTGAGCTGGCGCTTGACCGTGACGGGATCCTGCAGGTTTCGGCGCGCGAGAAGAAGACGGGCCTCGAGCAGCGGATCACCATCGAACAGGCGATGTCGCGCTATGATCAGGCGCAGCTCGACGAGGCGCGTGAGCGGATTGGCGCATTGTTCGAAGATCGCGAAGAGGGGGCGGAGCCGCAGGCCGCCAACGGCACGGCCCTCGATGCGCTGCTGTCGAAGGCCAGCACCAAGCTGGATGGCGCCGGCGAAGAGGATCGGGCGGAGATCATCGATCTGATCGAGACGATCCGGGATGCCCGGAGCAGCGGCGATGCTACGGCCTTGGAGGAGGGACGCCAGCAACTGCAGGATCTGCTGTTCTATCTTGAGACGTGATCGGTGGATCGCTGTCCGCTCTGCCGCGCCGCCCTCAACGGCGCGGAGACCTGCCGCCGGTGCCGGGCCGAGCTTCAGAGGGCGCAACGGGTGGAACGCGAAGGCCGGGCCCTGGTCGACGCGGCCATGCATTGCCTGTCTCGAGATGATGCCCGCACCGCGCGGCAGTTGCTTCGGCGTGCACTGGTGCTCCATGCGGCGCCGGAGACCCTAGCCTTGTGGCAGATCGTGGCAGCGTCATCACGACAGTGCCACGACGTGGACACCGGCGAACGCAGCCCGCAAGAACGCGAATGACGCCGGACCGATGCCAGTCGGGTAGCACCTGCAACGAAATAATCCGTGGTGGCTCTTATTGGGTTCCGGGGTGGTGAGGCCAGCATCGGGAAACGGGGCCGGGAGGCTCTGGTGCGCGAGCAAAAGCGGGCGTAGGTGACCTGCTCGCGCGAGGAGCTTCTGCCATGGCCGCAT
>JAABUW010007164.1_pt1 | contig 13583 bp, 15 predicted proteins | sample 5560081 | NCBI WGS metagenome assembly JAABUW01 (sample SAMN10711882, study PRJNA513363) | rock metagenome | isolation source: Antarctica rocks | place: Antarctica: Victoria Land, Knobhead sud
CACAGTTGGTGCGCTTCGACTACGATTCGCCGACCGCGGCGATCACTGCGCCCGCGAGCGGATCGACCGTGAGGCGCGGCAGGGGCGTGGCGGTGGCCGTCACCGCGCAGGACACCGGTGGCTCCGGCGTCGCAAAGGTCCGCGTGTACGTCGACGGCGTGCTGGTCGGGACCGACACCTCAGCCCCCTACTCGGTCGTCTGGACACCCGCCAGCAAGGCCACTGGCACTCGCACCATTGTCGCCGAGGCCGAAGACGGTGCGGGTAACGTCCGACGCTCAACGAGCGTCACGGTCACCGTCACCAGGTAGCTCTTTGGGCGGCGACGTAGGCGTCGAGCATCACCGCCTCACCGCTCGGCCTCCTGCGATGCCCACGCCACGGAGGGCATGCCGCCGCGGCTGCTGCGCCGGTCGCCTCCCCGTCGCCGGTCGGCGGTGCCGGCGTCGAGCGCGACCGGCGAGCTGTTGAACCCCAGGGAGTGCTCCGTGGCCTCGATCATCCGGACGACGTCGAGCCCGAGCTTCGGACTGGACACTGGCTCGCGGCCGGTGTCCATCGCGGCGACGAAGTCCTCGAGCTCAAGTCGCAGCGGCTCGTCGGCATCCAGCCTGGGGCTGAGGATGTCACCAGAGCGGTAGGAAAGCTGGTACTCGCCGAAGCTCTGGGGCTCGATCATGTCGACCCCGCGATCGAACACGCGGACCTGCTCGGGGCCGGTGTCCTCGTAGACGACCATCCGTTCGCTCCCGACGAGGACGGTCCGGCGCAGCTTCGTGGGCGCCAGCCAGGACAACTCGATGTGCACGAGCGTGCCGCTCGGCATGCCCATGTCGATGAACGCCACGTCGAGCTGTCCGGAGCCGACCGAGTCGCGCCCGATGGCCCGCACGAAGGACGGCTCGCCCAGCCAGTACAGGAGCATCGAGAAGTCGTGGGGCCCGAGGTCGCGCACCACGCTGGCATCGCTCTGGTGGATGCCGAGGTTCACGCGGCTGAACGTCCCGAAGAACAGCTCGCCCAGCTCGCCGGCGTCCAGCAGCTCCTTGACCTTCCGGACGGGGGGCGAGTAGAGAAACGTGTGGCCCGGCATGACGACGAGTGAGCGGCTCCCGGCGAGCTCGATGAGCTGCCGGCACTCCTCGCTGCTCTGGGCCAGGGGCTTCTCCACGAGCACGTGCTTGCCGGCGAGCAGCGCCTCGCGCGCCAGCGGGAAGTGGGTGCCCACCGGCGTGGCGAGCACGACCGCGTCGACGTCGTCGGCGCCCAGGACCTCCTCGTAGTGCTCGGTGCGGCGGAGCGCGGGGTAGCGGCGGACGATGGGTTGCAGACGCCGGGCGTCGCGGTCACACACCACGGTCACGCGCACGCCCTCGGTCTCCCAGGCGTTGCGCAGGAGGTTCGGGCCCCAGTAGCCGAGCCCGACGATCGCGAGGCGCTTCGACCGCTCCAAGGTGGAGCTCAAGCAGCGTTCCCGCGCAGGAGCGCCAGCGGCGTACGCAGGAGGATCATCGCGTCGACCCGCGGGCTGGTGATCCGGGCGTACTCCGCGTCCAGCGACAGCATCCCGCGGAAGCCGATCTCGTTGCGCCCGCTGACCTGCCACAGGCCGGTGAGCCCCGGGCGGACGGCGAAGCGCGCGTACTCCTCGGGCGCGTAGTGCTCGAGCTCGTAGGGCAGCGCCGGCCGGGGTCCGACGATCGACATCTCGCCCCGCAGGACGTTCACGAGCTGGGGCAGCTCGTCCAGGCTCGTCCGCCGCAGGAACGCCCCGATGCGCGTGACGCGCGGATCGCCGGTGAGCTTCTTCAGCCCGGGGCCGTCGTCCCCCCCGGCGATGGCGAGCTGGGCGATGTAGAGGCGGTGGGCCTCGGGCGACGCACCGTCGTGCATGGTGCGGAACTTGAGGACCACGAAGGGCAGGCGCCAGCGCCCGTACCGCTCCTGGCGGAACAACAGCGGTCCGGGCGTATCGAGGCGGATGGCCAGGGCGATCAGCGCGAGCAGCGGGGCGAGCACCACCAGCAGGACCGCGGCCAGGGCGACATCGATCACCCGTTTCGCGCGCTCCCACGCGAGGGGCGGCCGGACCGCGGCAGGTTCATGGCGCCACGGCGGCAGCTCGTCGGCGCCAGTGGAAGGCACCTCACTCTCCAGCCCGATATTCACGTCGATGCCCGAAATGCTCTCACCACCCTTCCACCGCCGCACCGTTTTCCTATTCTCCAGAAGATAATCCGAATCCGGCTCAGCCGCGCCCCTTCATCGCAAGTGTTCGGCCGAAGGAGTCGCAAGCTTTAGCGACCTCCCGTGAATCCTCTCATCGTCGGCGCGGAGCCCCCGGCGATGAGGGCTCGGCGACGGCGTCCACCAGCCCATGCCGGTGCACCTGGCGGCCCGTCGCGCTCGTTAGATTACTCGGAGCGCGACTTCCGGATCGCCGAGCGTCCAGCGCGCCGCGTGCTCTTGCTGCCGCCGTCCTCGGGGACGGGCGACCGCGAGATCGAGCGGGTGGGCGTTCGGCCCGCCCCAATCGGCGCGGTCTCGCCCTCGGGTGAAGGGTCGGGCCGATCTCCGTTCGGCATCCCGTAGTAGCCCTGGCTCCCCGCCGGGGCATCGGTCACCACGACACCGGGTACGTGGGCGCCGAGGTTGCGCAGCACACGCAGGGTGCGTCGCGCTGCGTCCTTGGTGGTCGTTCCCAGGCGGGCGATGACGATCGTCGCGTCCACGAGGTTGGATACCGACACGGCATCGTTGACCGTGCCGATCGGCGCGGTGTCGACCACGACCACGTCGGCCAGCGCCCGCGCGGACTCGATCACCGAGGCCATGTTCGGCCCCGAGAGCAGGCGCTGAGGATGGGGCGGGGGCGGGCCGGCGGGCAGCAGCGCCAACGACGTGCCGTCACTGAGCGTTTCGAGCGTCACCGGGCTCAGCGTTGGGGCGTCCATCCACACCAGTTCGTTGGCGAAGTCGCGCCGGCCCGAGAGCACCGCGCTCAGCCCCGCGCTGGGCGGCAGGTTGGCGTAACGGGCGAACGCGGGGCGGCGCAGGTCGGCCTCGACGGCGATGACCCGCTGGCCGAGCATGGCCAGCGCGCACGCGAGCCCGAGCGTGACGCTGGTCTTGCCCTCGGCGGGGCCGAAGGAGGTCACCATGATCGCCTTGGAGTCGCCGCCGAGGCTCGAGTAGCGCAGGTTGCCGGCCAGCAGGCCGTAGGCCTCGCGCTGGGCGTGGTCGTCGCCGGGCTTCTGGGAGCCGGCACGGCGGGGCGGTCGCGGGATCGCGGCGAGCAGCGGAAGCCCGTAGACCTGCTCCACGGCCTCCTCGTCCTTGAGCCGGCGGTCGAGGAACTCGAGGCCCAGCGCGGCGGCGATCGCGAACACCAGTCCGAGCAGGCCGCCGAGCAGCCCGCTGAGCACCGGTCGTGGACGCGATGCCCCGGCCGGGGGCTCGGCGTTGCGGACAACCTGGACGCCCCCGGTCTGCAGGGCGGAGGCGATCTGCAGTTCTCGCAGGCGCGCCTCGAGCTGTCGCCCCTGGGTCGAGGCCCGGTCGGCGGTGTTCAGCGAGGCGAGCTGACTACGCGCCAGCGCGGCCGCCTGATTGAGGTTGGCACGCGCCGAGGCACGGCGGAAGCTCACGTACTGCGTGGCGAACGCGTTGGCGATCCGGGCCGCGCGCGCAGGATCCGGGTCGCGCACGGTGATCGAAACGATGTTCGACGTGTTCTCCACCGCGGTGCTCACCTCGTCGAGCAGTGCCCGCGTGGACGTGGGGAGGCCGAGCGTGCGGCGGACGCGGTCGGCGATGGCGTCGAGCTTGATGAGCGCCACGTCGGTGTTGACCGTGCGCTCGGGATCCTGCGAGGCCGAGGAGCCGGTGGGATTGCTGAGGGTGTTGATGGGCTCCTGCTGCTGGAGCAGGAGCTGCGAGGTGGCGTCGTACTGCTTCGTGGAGGTGAGGCTGACGGCCAGAGCGGCGCCGGTGACGAGCGCGGTGAGCGTCAGGATCAACAGCCAGCGGCGCCGCAGCACGCGCAGACGGTCGAGGAGCTGCTGTGCGGGCGTCTCGGTGTCTAGGGGCTCGGACGTCCGCTCTGGATTCATGGTAGGAGGCTCCGGGCCGCAGGGACGGACAAGGTGAGTCTAGGAGGGCGGACTCGGACACGAGTAGGTAAGCGGCCACGCCCCTCGCTGCCTGCGCCGCCCGCTCGAAGAGCTCGAGCTGACCCGAGACGCCGGTGGCCACGGTGTCGAGGTGCGCCGGCCCGGGAACCTGGAGCCCGTTGGGGCCGAGATCGGGCCACTCCGGGGCCTCGAGGCGCGCGTCGAGGAAGCCGATGATATCCCGGAGTGCGGCGGCCATGAGGCCCGCCGACGCTACCAGCGCGCTTGCCCCGCCTCGCGCGCGTGGGTATGTTCATGCGCTGCGGGGGGAGCTTGATCCGCCGCGGGGAGGAACGCGAACGTGTCAGCGGTCGACGCCGCGAGAACCGACAGTCGAGATGACCCCACCCTCGTCGCCGCCGTGCGCACGGGGGACGACCGTGCGTTCGAGGTCCTCTACGGCCGCTACCGCTCCCGGATCACGGGCTACGTCCAGGGGATGGTGGGCGACTGGGCCCGCGCCGAGGACGTCACCCAGGAGGTCTTCATCTCCGCGCTGCGGCGCATGCGCGCGACGGATCGGCCGATCGTCTTCCGGCCCTGGATCTTCGAGATCGCGAAGAACGCGGGCATCGATCAGTTCCGCCGGTCCACGCGCACCGAGGAGGTGCCGTGGGAGACCGATGACGGCGAGCGCGTCCAGGGTGTCAACGGCGGCGAGACGGGCGCGACGCCGCGGACCCCCGAGAGCGCGGCCGAGTCCTCGGAGCAGCTCGAGCACCTGCGCGGCGCGTTCGGCGCGCTGTCGCAGTCCCATCACGAGATCCTCGTCCTGCGCGAGCTCGAAGGGCTGTCCTACGGCGAGATCGGCGACCGCATGGGGCTTTCGCGGCCGGGGGTGGAGTCCACGCTCTTCCGCGCGCGGCGCCGGTTGACCGAGGAGTACGACGGCCTGTCGACGGGGCGCTCCTGCGAGCGGATGGAGACCGTGCTGATCGCCGCGGAGCGGGGCGCGCTCGGCGTCCGCGAGCACCGGCGGCTGGCGCGGCACGTCGCGTGGTGCCGACCCTGCCGGCGCCAGGCCCGGATGGCGGGCGTCGAGGGCCTCGTGCCCGCCGGCGCCGTCGCGAAGATCGCCGCCTTCCTGCCGCTGCCGGTGGTCGACCTGGTGCGGCGGGTGCTTGGTGGTGGTGGCGGTGGTGGCGTCGGCGGCGCAGCGGCGTCAGCGGCGCAGAGCATGGACGCGATGACCGCGGGCTGGTCGAAGGCGGCGATAGTGGTCGCCGCGCTGGCCACCGCGGGCGCGGGCGCCGGCGCGGTCCACGAAGTCTCCTCGGCGCCCCGCACTGCGGCACGGACGCCCGCGCCCCGCGCTGCCCCCGCAGCCCCGCGGGCAGCGCGGCCCGCGGGCGGTTCGGTCACCGGCGGCGACGGCGCGGCGGCGGAGAAGGTCGCCCAGCGCGCACGCCGCGACAACCCGCGCACGGCTGCGCGGCGTCGCGCGCTGGGCTCGTCGACGTCCGCGGCGCAGGCTCCCACCCGCCCGGGTACCGGCGGGCGCGCTCAGGCCGGTGGCGGACCGTCCGGATCGGCCCGTGGCGACGGTGGCGGCGCCAACGCACCGACCCCCCCGCCGTCGGGCTCACCCACGACGCCCTCCACCCCGCAGCCCCCGCCCGTGAGCGGGCCGACCGTCAGGGTCCCCACGTTGGAGGTGCCGCCGGTGGTGGTGCCCGGACTGCCGGCGCTGACGGTGCCGCCGGTGACGCTCCCGCCGGTGAAGCTGCCCGACCTGGGCGGCGTGGTGGGCGGCGCCGGCCGCACGGTCAAGGGCGTCATCGACCATGCACTCGGCGTCGACGGCTAGACTCGCCGTTCCTTCGGGGCGTGGCGCAGCCTGGTAGCGCGCACCGTTCGGGTCGGTGAGGTCCCCGGTTCAAATCCGGGCGCCCCGATTGGCAGGAAGCCCCGTCCCCGCGGGGGTTTCGGCGCTTCTGAAGGGCCGCGTGGTAGCAATGAGGTAGCAACGAAGTACCCGTGGACCGGTTACCCTGAGGGCCATCGCGGTCGCCGCTCAAGCGCGACAGGGTGGCTGGCGATAGCTGGGAAGGCTCCCCGAGCATCCTGCTATGCCCGACGAGAACGACCTCGAGATTCAGCTACCGGCCGTCTGGGTCGGTGTCGACGATGCCCCGATCGTCTTCGTCAACCAGTTCGCCGCCCAGGTCAACGCCGGCGAGGTCACTCTCACGTTCGGTCAGGCCTCCGCGCCCATGCTCCTCGGAACCGTCGAGGAACAGAAGGCTCAGGCGGCACAGCTTCCGTTCGTGCCGGTGCGGTCGGTTGCGAGGCTGGGCTTGACGCCAGCGCGTCTCCGTGAGCTTGTTGGCATCCTCCAGCAGACATTGAATCGCGCCGACAAGCAGGCGGCAGACGCCTCACAGCCTCCGAGGAGGCCAGCGCCGAAGAAGCCAAGACGATGACTGTCACCCTCGCTTACAACGCCACCGTGGTCTCCGGTCGTCCCGAGACTGCGATGGTCGAGAACCTCTTCGCCGGGGGGAGCTATCCCTTGATGCCTCGTCGCATCCCCGCGTTCATCCCTTCCGCGGACCTGTTCTACTGGACGAACGAGTGGCAGGCGGGGGAGGCCCGCTCCGAGCAGGGGCTGCTCGACGGGGACTACCGAGAGTTCGACTCTGATGATCCTGACGACATCGTGCGTTGGCTCACCGACGACGCCTGAGGTGCACACGGTTCGGACGCCGAAGGCGTTCAAGAAGGAGTTCCAGAAGAAGAGCAAGCAGCAGCAGGACCGCATACTTGGCTGCGTCAGGAAGCTACGGGTCGACGTTCATGCCAGCGGGCTCCACGTGCACAAGATCCAGGGTCAGCAGGGCGTGTGGCAGGCCTATGTCGATGGGGCGAACCGCCTGACTTTCCATTGGGATGGCCCCGTGATTGTCCTCCGGCACAACTGCAACCACGACTTCCCTAGCCGCAACCCCTGAAGGCGACCGCAGCGTTCAACGACGCACTGACCAGGGCGTGGGAGGGCGTGAGCCGCGAAGAGGAACTCGCCGCGGGCGTTGAGCCCGACGCCCCGTCCTAGACGACCGCCAGGCCCGCTACGGTGCCACGCGCTTCAGCTCGGTCATCCGGTTCAGGATCTCCGCGACCTCGGGGTCCTCCGTGCGGAGGACCCCGTCGGCATCGGGCTGGAGCGTGACTCGCTTGGGGAGCGTGAGCCTCACCGCGGGGAGCGTGAGCCTCACCGCGTGTAGGGGCGCCCCGCTCGCGGCTACGTATTCGTGGGGCCCGCGTCGATCGTGCTGGCAGTTGCGGCACGTCCGGCGTGGTCGGCCTCGCCGGCTCATCTTGCGCACGTCGTCGAACACCCGGCCGCACGAGCACTCCACACGCTCGACGCGCACCCAGTCCACGATCTCGCGCGTGGAGTGCCAGTAGCTCGACGGCTCGTCATCCGGGCGTGGCGCGACCCCTGGGCCGTAGATGACGCGCTCGACCTGCCTCCACTCCCCGCCGAACACAGGCCAGGCCGCCGCGGGGCGGGACGGAGGCCTCTTCGCGCGATCACCGCACCGATGACAGAGTTGCGCGGTGCACTTCCGAGAGAGCGGCGCCCCTTCCCGCCGATCTTCCGGGTCGAACACCCACAAGCACAAGGGACAAACGCGGACGCGGACGCTCTCGCAGGCGAAGCCGCAGCGAGTGAGCGCCGCGTAGGTAGCCGCTCCGCCAAACTCCCAGACGAACGCGTTCAGGCGGAGCTTCAGGCCCTCCTCGAGATACCCGGTGAACTCGGCGTGATGGCCGGCTGCCCGAGCGTTGAACCCGGCGATGGTCTCGACTCGGGCGTCGAGCTTTTCGGCGGTCGTGGGTGCCAGCGGCACCGGCCGGCCGAGGATTGGTTCGAAGCTCGCGCCGAAGAGCCAGAACGCCACGTCTCGCCGAGTCCCCGGTATTCCGTGGCGTTCGGGGCCGGGCTTCTCGTGCCGTACCAAGCTGAGGGCGCACATGACCGAGATAATGCAGCAGCGTCCCGACAGCATCGGAGCCCGCGTGCTCGAGCGCCGTCACGCCCTCGGCTTGAGCCGCGAGGCGCTTGGAGCCGCGGCCGGTGGTGTGAGCTCGGCGACGGTCTACCGCATCGAGCTCGGACGGGTTCGCCCGCACCCCAGCACGGTGCGCGCTCTCCTCACGGCCCTCGAGCAGGCGCCGGAAACAGATCGAGCCCGGGTCACCCGCCCGAGCTCGATCCAAGCGGCCAAGTCGGTGGCCACCCATGCCGAACCTTAGTCCCGCCGCGGACAGTGGGGGGCTCGTCCCCGCCCGGCTGCTTCGCTTCGAGGTCCAGCTGCGGCCGAGGGCGTGCGCGCGGTGCCAGCGGCCCGTCGAGTTCGCCCGGCCCAGCCACATCTTCTGCCGGCGCTGCTTCCGCGCGAAGCGCAAGCGCTTCGGAAGGCACGGCTGATGGAGGTCGTCCGCGTGTCCTCCGGCTTCCTCGCCCAGACGCTCGACGTCGTGGACGCCGCGATCCACCCGCCCGACGTGCTCGCCGCCGAGGTCCGCGCCGGAATCGAGCAGTGGATCGACCTCGAGCGCCACGCCGAGCAGGTCGAGGCAGAGCGTGCCGACCGCGCCGAGCTGATCCTCGGGCTCCCGGCCGGCAGTCCCCCGGAGGCACCATGACCGCGATCCCGCAGGACGCGGCGCTCGACTTGCAGCTCGCCGCCTGCGCTGGCAACGAGCCGGGGAGCAGTCTGCTCGAGGTTCGCTACCGCCGCCCGGACAAGAGTGGGATGGGGCGCCACTTCATCCCGCTCCACGAACGGCGCCAGGCAGCCGAGATCGTGCGCCGGCTTGCCGTCAACGACGACGTGTTCTTCGGCGTCGCGCCCCGCGCCCGCCGCGGCGGCGGAACGGACTCCATCGACCGCTGCTGGACGCTCCACATCGACGCGGACGACCCTCACTCTCTCGCCGCGGTCCTGGCCTTCGAGCCCGCGGCGGCCGTGGTGGTGGAGTCGGGAGGAGGGGGTGGGCACGGTTACTGGCCGCTGCGCGCGCCGCTGGCGCCCGAGCACGCGGCGCGCGCGAATCGCCGGCTCGCCCACCACCTCGGCGGCGACATGGCCGCGACGGACGCCGCGCGGATACTGCGCCCCGCCGGCACGCTGAATTACAAGCACGACGCGCCGGCGCCCGTCGTTTGCGTCCGGCTGGAGCTTCTCTCCTACGACGCCAGCAACGTCGTGGGGCACTTGCCCGACCCACCCGAGCAGCACCGGACGCCCGTGGCGGCGCTGCCCCGGCCGGGCGGGCCCAATGCGGACGAGTTGCAGTCGGTCCCCGCCACCTTCTACGTTCCGGCGCTCACCGGGCGCGATGTCGGACGGGACGGCAAGTCCCAGTGCCCGTTCCACGCCGGCGGGGAGGAGCGCACCCCGAGCCTCCAGGTGTACACGCCGCCCACGGGACCCGGCTCCTGGTTCTGCTTCGCTTGCCAGCGCGGCGGGTCGATCATCGACCTCGGCGCGCTGCTGTACGACCTCGCGCCCCGTGGCCGCGGCTACTGGGAGATCCGGCGACGGCTCGCCGGCGACCTGCTCGGCCACTTCCAGGCGGGGGTGGCGGCATGACCCCGGACGTCCACGTCGACGTGAAGGCGCTCGCCGCGATCGCCTCCGGCGAGAAGCGCCGGAACGGCACCGCGCCGTCCACGAGCGTCCTCGAACCCGGGCGTGGGGATCTCGCCAACGTCGCCCGGTTCGTCGCCGAGCACGAGGGGCGCCTGCGCTACGTCGTCCAGCACCGCCGATGGCTGCGATGGGACGGCCAGTGGTGGCGCGAAGACCGCACGGGGGGAGCTGAGCGCGCCGCGAAGAACACCGCTCGGCGTCTGCTCGCGGAGGCCGTGGCGCTGCCGGACGAGAAGGCGCGTCTTGCCGCGGTCAAGTGGGCGCTCACGAGCCAGAACGAGCCGCGGATTCGGGCGATGCTCAGCCTCGCGGCCACCGAGCCGGAGTTCGCGGTCTCCACGGACGAGCTCGACGCCCACCCTTTCCTGTTCGCCGCCGCGAACGGCACCGTCGACCTGGCCACGGGGGATCTCCGGCCCGCCGATCCCGAGTGTCTGCTGACCCGCGGCACCGATGTCGCCTATGAGCCCCGCGCTCGGTGCCCGCGCTGGGAGTCGTTCCTGCGCGAGGTGTTCGCCGGAGACGACGAGCTCGTGGCGTTCGTGCAGCGCCTCGCGGGCTACGCGCTCACCGGCGACACCCGCGAGCACACCCTCGCCGTCCTGCACGGCCGCGGCGCCAACGGCAAGTCCACCTTCGTCAACACCCTGCGCCACGTGGTCGGCGAGCACGGCGCCGTCGCGGCGTTCGACACGTTCGTCCGCAGCCGTGACGACCGCGGGCCGCGTAACGATCTCGCCCGCCTCGCCGGCGCCCGCCTCGTCTGCGCCTCGGAATCCGGCGAGGGCCGCCGCCTCGACGAGGCCACCGTCAAGCAGCTCACCGGCGGGGACACCGTCGCCGCCCGCTTCCTCTATGGCGAGCACTTCGAGTTCGCGCCTCAGTTCAAGCTGCTGCTCGTCACCAACCACCGGCCGCGCGTCGACGGCGACGACGACGCGATCTGGCGAAGGCTGCGCCTCATTCCCTTCAGCGTGTCCTTCCAGGGCCGCGAGGACCGGGACCTCGAGGCCACCCTCGAGCGCGAGCTCCCAGGCATCCTGGCCTGGGCCGTTAGCGGCTGCCTCGAATGGCAGCGCGAAGGGCTCGGCCAGGCGGGTGCAGTGCAGCGCGCCACGCGCGATTACCGGCAGGAGGAAGACCTCCTCGGCCAGTTCCTCGAGGAGGTGTGCACGCCGGGCGGCGAGGTCAGCGCCAGGGAGTTCCGCGCCGCCTACGAACGCCACTGCGAAGCCAACGGCGAGCGGCCCCTCAGCAACGTCGCGCTCGGCAAGCGCCTTGCGCAGCGAGGGGTCGATCAGCGACGCGCGAAGGGGGCACGTTTCTACGTCGGGCTACAGCTCGTAGGGGTGCCAGATACCGGGAGGTGCCAGTGATGCGGGTAATCGCCCTTACGCGCGCGTGTGAGGGGAGATTCTCACTCCGCCGACACCATCTGGCATCTGGCACCCGTGCCCCCTGCTCGGCGTGCGGCGGCGTCCTGCTCTGGGCCAACGGCCGCCTCGTGTGCCGTCACCCTCACTGCCCCGGCCACCAGGACGCCGCATGACGCCCGCGCCGCTGCTCACCGCCGGCCAGGCCGCCGAGCTGCTCAACGTCCCGGAGAGCTTCGTCCGCGCCGAGGCGCGCGCCAACCGCGTTCCCCACGTTCGCCTCGGCGCGCGTTACGTGCGCTTCGAAGCGGACGCGCTCGAGGCGTGGTGGGCGAACCGTCGCCGCGGACCGCAGCCCAAGACGCATGATCAGAAAGGTTCGCATGGATGAAGCACACGCTCACGACCACTCCCAGCTTCTCGCCTTCGTCGAGTTCAAGCTGCGCGCCCTGGCCGACGTCGTCGCAGAGGAACGCCGTGCCCTCGGCGTCGCGCCCATGACGCAAGACGCCGAGGGGGAGCAGACGTCGCCGCCGCGACGGACCTCGGCACTGCGCAGAGGACGGCGACGCACCCGATGAGCCAGCGCCCGACCATCCCCATCCAGCATCCCGGCCTCGTCGAGCTCGCACAGCGCGCCCGAAACCGGCGGCCTCCGCCGACCCCCGGCCGAAAGCCCGCACCCGCGGCCACCCGCGGCAGCACCACCAACCGAGGAGAAGACATGCTCACCGCCGAACCGCCCGCCGTCCGAGACGCATCGTCGTCGTACCAGGAGTTCCGCAACGACCAGGAGGCAGGCCTTCACGGCGTCCGCGCGTCGGCCGCCTTCTGGCGCTACCTCACCATCGGCAACCCCAACCCCGCCGAGGCCCTCGACCGCGACGAATGGCGCACGCTCTCCCGCGCCACCGGACCGGCCGGCGGGTACCTCGCGCCGAGCGACTTCGACACGCAGATAACCACCGCCGCCCGTGCCGTCAACGTCATGCCCGACCTCTGCCGGGAGGTCGTGACCGACAACGGACACGACCTCCCGCTCCCCGCCGGCACCGCGCACGGCACCTCTTCATGGACCGCGGAGAACGCCACCGTGGCCCCCAGCGACGACGCGTTCGCCCAGGCAACGCTCGGAGCCCTCAAGGCGCAGACCGCGACGATCGCCAGCGAAGAGCTCGCGACCGACGCGACGCTCGCGTTCGACCAGTACCTCGCCGACGAACTCGGCGGCCGCATAGGCCAGCTCGAAGAGTCGGCCTATGTCGCTGGCACCGGAAGCGGCCAACCGCAGGGCGTGTTCGCGACCGGCACCGGCATCGCGACCGTCACCGCCACGACCGGAAGCGCGGCGCTCTACACAGCCGCCGACGTCACGGCCATCTACAAGGCGCTGCCCGCCGCCTACCGCAACCGCGCGACGTGGCTCATCGCCGCCGACGAGTACGCCAACCTCGTCGCCAGCCTGACGACCTCCGGCGCCCTCGCCTTCCCCAGCCTCCAAGCCGAGAGCCCGACGCTGTTCAGCCGCCCCGTCGCAATCACCGCCTACGCCCCGGCGCCCACCGCAGCGGCCAAGACCATCGCGTTCGGGGACTTCAAGACCGGCATGACCATCCGCCGCGTCCGAGGCGTCTACGTCCAAGTTCAGCTCGAACTCCACGCCGACAACGGCCAACGCGGATACCGCGCCTACCGACGCAGCGACTCCAGAGTGGTCGTGCCCGACGCCATCCGCCTCCTGCAGCACAGCGCGACGTGACCACCACGCCCCGTTTTTCAGGAGGAGACGAAGACCTGACCGCGCGGTCAGGCTTTCCCCCTCCGCCGTCTGTAAGGCCGAAGAAGAAGAAGCGTGGAGCGTCGACAACGGCCCGCGGCTACGGCGCGAGGCACCAGCGGTTGCGTAGGCAGTTCGCGCGCCTGGTCGCTGGCGGCGGGGTGGTCTGCGCTCGGTGCGCCCGCCCGATCGTTCCTGGTGAGCCCTGGGACCTCGATCACGCCGATAATCGCTCGGGCTACCTCGGGCCGTCTCACGCGGCGTGCAATCGCGCGACCGCGGGGCGCCGGCGGCTCACGTCGAGGGACTGGTGACGGGCCATATGGGCCACCGAGTTTCCTGCCCGCCTAGCCCGTGCCTTTCGGGTGAAGGGTCGCCTCGAGGGGATCGCGCGGTTGATGCCGCCGCCCGGGCAAGGCGACCCGGCGGGCGGGAGAACAGCTTGCGGTGGCGACCGACCTCACCCGAGTTCCGCAGTTGATAGGCATGCGGAGGTCGATTTGAGGGTGTAGAGCCAGTGTTCATGGGCTCTCGGGGTTGCTGAGGGCTATTGGGCGTGGGCACACGGCTAGTCGATCCAGGCGTGTGTTGTCGGGTG
>JAABUW010007166.1_pt1 | contig 13578 bp, 10 predicted proteins | sample 5560081 | NCBI WGS metagenome assembly JAABUW01 (sample SAMN10711882, study PRJNA513363) | rock metagenome | isolation source: Antarctica rocks | place: Antarctica: Victoria Land, Knobhead sud
CCACCACAGAAAGCCATGCAATTTCCCATGACTGAAGATCAAAGACAAAAAATGGACAGCCAGCATTTCCCTCCCGCGATCCTCAACAGGAATAATATTCTAGGTCAGCTACCAGAAAGTGTAAAGACATGGCATCAACTGAAGGAGTATGTGATGCACAACGCTCAAATCCTGCCCCCTCAGCTCATGCAGAATGTGAATGGCTTGCAGGGTATTCATATGCAGCAGATACTAAGCGATCAGAAGAGGAGGCAGCAACAGCTGCAGCAGCAGATGAATCAAGCGGCCCAGGCTCACTTACAGTCTGGGCCAGGGGGTCCAGCTCCGCAAGCACCAATGATTGCCCAACAACCCGGCCAACCGCCTGTTACTCAAACACTTGTTCCACCAAATGCTGCTCATGGATTTGTAATGCCAATTCTTCCACCCCCCACCGCGGCGGAGATACAACATGCGCGAGCTACATTACCTGATCGTGTGAAAGGGATTTCTGACAATCAGCTCCGACAGATGATCATGCATAGACGGCAGGAAGATGTTGTCAAGGCAAACCAGCAGAAATTAAACTCAGCCCAACAAGTTCAACAACGCAATCACTTGGTCCAAGCTCCACGTCAGCAGGGCCAATTTCCGATCGGGCAACCCCAGCCTGCGCAGGGGCCGCAGGCAGTTCGGAGTCAAGCTCAGCCATCACAGCAAGGCCCACAGCACCAGCCGCCGCAGCCACCACAGGCTCCCAAGCAGCAGGCTCAGACAAACGGGCAGGGAAGACAGACACAAGCTAACAGACCTAGTGCTCAGAACGTTCCTCCGGCTAGCCAGAGAGGTCCCAAGCGCAATAGTAGTGACGATGTCATCGAAGTTCCGGACCCCAAAACAGCACCACAGCAAGGACGTCCTTCGAATGCCAGACAGGCTCCAACGAATGGCATGCCGCCAATGACTTCAGAAGCATATTCCAAGATGTCCGCCGAGCAAAAGATCGAAGTGGGGAAACGCATGCACGCCCAAGCTGCTCAACGCGCGCAGTCGGGACTGATCGACCAGAGTGCTCCAGGGCATGCACCTGCACCACCTACAAACCAAAGCGGGGGACCGAATACCGGTAAAGACGGCCGATTGAATCAGTTGATGAACGAGGTAGCTCAGAATACACCTACCCGGCCCATTATACCTATGAGCCCACGGACTAGAAGTCAGATGATTGAAAGGCTGAAAGATAAGACGGGTAACTTGGTGCAAAGAATTGAGCTGTCGCTACCGGTCTTCCTCAACAAGGTTCAAGATGAAAAACAGGCTAAGGAATTGCTTCGCATAGTATGTCCTCTCCCAGTCTCATTAATGGATACGTAGTGACCTTGATTAGCGATTGCTCCTCCTTCGCCAAGTCCAAGGTCCAGATTTCAGCGTGCCCGTCGAGAACTTCACAATGACCTTGGAGGAGCTGGATAAATTTAAGAATCATTTACACAGGTACTTCACTTACATGCTGAACGCCTTCAGGCCTCCTCCGAATCAGGGGTCTGGCGCAACAGGGCAATTGCCACCCGGTCAACCCCAACAGTTGAATGTGGCAAATCTCCAGCAACAGCAAGCAGCAATCAATGCGGCAAGGGTTGCTACTGCCCAAAAAAGTCAAGTAAACAACAATCACAGCAACAACAAGAACAACAACACTAATAAAAACAACAACAACAACGCTAGCAATACAAATAGCAATAACAACAAAGCACCTGCCGCACCGACAAGCTCGCATGCACCTCTAAATCCATTTGGGGCCACGTCTCCGCAGGGTGTTCCCCAAGCTTACGCTACACAGAACGCGCTTACTAGGGACCAACTGAAGCTACCGCCGGGCAAGAAAAGAAAGCCTAATCAAGGTGCTAGCGGTACTCCAACAGCTGCCCACGCCAGCGACACGCCTCTAAGCAAGGCTTCACCACCTGTGAAGGTCGCGTCCCCGGAAGCACCACGTGCACCGGTGGTGCCGAGTATGATGAAATGCACAGTGTCAGGTTGTGAGACTGGTAAGATGGGATTTGCTACAAAGGAAGACCTGGAGAAGCATAGGACGGAGGTGCACGAACCCAGAGAACCGGTCATCAAAGATCCTCACGAAGCCGCAGCTTACGCCATCGAAGCGTTGCGGTTCGCACTCAACCTAGACGAGAACGGAAAGTCCAAACCAGTAGCGCAAGAATCAAAAGCCGAGAAAGGCATCTTGCAAGCCCCTTCTATGAAGGCTTCAGCATCTTCGCAAGGCCAGAGCTCCATTAAGCAGGAAGTGGCAACGCCAATGAGCAGGATCCCCACGCAGACGGGACCCTCGCCTTCGTCCAATTTGCTCAAAACACCGCAAGCTACAGCAAACGTCAAGACTCCAGCGTCAGAAGCCAAATCAGCAAGCAAAGATCCAGCAACGAAGGCATCAACGGCTGGGAAAGGTCCAGCAGCCGTAGCGCCTGACCCATGGGCCAACAGCCGGGTGAGGCCGGAATGGTTCCGAGAGGTCTTCGGCGGCTTAGGCAATCTCAACCGCCCAGTGCCCGACGACATCATCGCGGGTTGGATGGAGAGGAACCCAGTCACACCAGCTACGAGTCCATCTAGTGATGAACCCGACAAAGACACCCCGCACAAGAGCGACATCAGCACCAATGATAACCTCAACATCAATGTTGGTGGCACTGAGTTTGACGGGATGTGGCTAGATGATGGACTGCATGACAACATGGAAGCTTTGGACATGGGAGGAATCATGGACATGGACTGGGAAACAGCCTTTGGCTCCCCGGATGATGAGGGGGAGGCGTTGGGGAAAGGAAAGAGGAGAAGAGATCCTTTGGAGCCGAGTGATGAGTGGTTGAAGGCTTGGGCGCCGGACAAATATGAAGAGAGAAAGAAGAATGATGCACAGAGGAAGGGTTGAATTTGTGGGCATTTTCGTATGTTGGATTCATCAGCTTGCCAGTCGATAACGTCGGCTTCACCATTACGAGGATAGGCGCTTGGGGGAATGGTTATGACGATGCCAAAGTCTTAAACTGGCAGCGGGTTTGTTGGGAAGCGACGGCGATGGATGGGAATCGAGGGTGGAGTTGTCTGTACCTACCGATCTACCCTTCCATGATCGTTCATGGCTTTTAGACACTATACAATTCTGCTACGAAAATATAGACGTCGTCTTCCACCTGCTTGCAAGACTTTTCGTTCTGCTGAGAGTATGTATGCACTAGCCCCTTGACTTAATCAACGATTTTCATATGATATCTGCACATACTGTGACGGCTGTCCTGTTGGCTCTCTATCTTGGTGATGGTTTCGTTGTATTGATTGGCGTTTTTTGTTTTTGGTGGTTACGGTATAGGCCCCGCGGGAGAGAGGGAGAGGGAGAGGAAGAGAGGAAGAGAGAGGGAGAGAGAGAAGGCTGGTTGAGGTATCTGAGAATGTAGTTCTAATGGCGATGTTTTACAGCAATTTCCATTGAGGATGGAGAAGGTACTGGGGTATATTATAGAGAAAGGTGTTGTTGTTTTGTGGAATGTTGCTGTTGTTGGTAGATGTGATGTTCGAAGATTTGCCGTGCAGAGTTTAGGTCGTGGATTTGCGAGTAAGTCTTGCATTGTGTTGTGGTTGATGGATGTGGTTGATGGTTTGTGGACAGGAGGGGAGGGGGAGAGGGATGGAGAGGTGTAGAGGTGTAGAGGTTTAGAAATGTAGAAGTGTAAAGCTTCAGAGTGACAGGGATAATATTTGTCAAGTTATGGTTTGTAAGGTTTCCGAGCAAGTCATGGAGTATGTTCGATGGTTTTTTGGGGGGGAGGGATGTAGAAGATTACGTTGAAATGAGCAGGGATAAGATTTGGGAGTATTGAGTGGGTCTTTCTAGATGATAAAGTCTGTATCTATCACGATCTAATTGATAACCTGTCTATCACAACATTCCCTGGCCTATTATGAGGTGGAAAATAGGCGAAGTCCCTTCTACCCAATCTATTTTGATAAGCTCATAAGTAATCACAACGCAGCACTCCCCATAACCCCCCTAAAAATACCCTGTCCATCCCCAAGCTTCGCAACCCGATCCTCCAAAAACAGCCTCCGTCTCTTCGCAGCGCCAGGTTCCGAGGCAATAGCTTCCACCTCCGCATCCGACAACCCATTAACGACAACTGGTGAGAAAATCTTCTCAAGGCCGCGGATGATATGGCGTTCTACGACTTGTGTGGTGATGTTGGCGACGAATGTCTTCTGTTGGACCTGCGGTTGGTGTTGGTTAGTAATTTTAGATGAAGTAGTGGGAGAGGGGGTGAGTGACAGACTTTGTAGATGGCGTAGAGGCAATCGAGGGCTTCTTCGCAGCTGATGGTTTCCATGTTGGGATCGATGGCTTGGGAGTGGGTTTGTACGACTTTGTCGACGTCGATGCTGGCAGAGGTGTGACGCTCATCAAAACAACCTTGACCGGTGTGGGTGGTTGCATCTTTGATACTCTTAGCAAGAGACTTCTTTTGCCTCTCCTGGCGACGTTTGTTGATGGTATCGGTGTAGTAGTGGTTGTAATTGATCGGATAGCTCCTCACATCTTCCATGATCCTCTCAAGCTCCTGCATGGCCTCATCGTATCTACCCTTGAGGGCATCTTGGACCAAAGATGCGCGAAGGCGGCTGACAATGTCTTTTGGACATTTGTCTTCAAGAAGGACATCGAGGAATTTGCTGCACACTTGAGCTACTTCGTCGAGGTAGTCCACTGCAAGGCGACGCCAATAGGAACACTGTTCCCAAAATAACTCTCCAACAAGCAGAGGGTTGAAGTTCCCCACTAGCTCTCGTCCACGGGTGCGAATAAGGACTGAACGTACCCATGCTAGCGCCCCAGCCTTGTTCATCGGCACAGGTGACAGAGAATCGTCATTATCCAAAGATAAAGGCGTAGGGGCCATATTTGTATTGGAAGTGTCAATTTGGTATTTGTGGCCACTGGTACGGTGATTGTCTGCGAATTGGGTGTTCATGAACTGGACCACAGCACGGATTCTCCGAATCGTAGCTGGCGACGTGAGGGTGAAGCTATGATCGGCATTGACGGTAAAGTATGTGCCCTCGTAGTGCCCATTGACTGCTGCCTTGCAAAGCTCGTAACAATCGAGGCTGAGTTGCGCCAAGTAAGCTTTGCATTCGCTGGCTTGTGTTCGGCGGCTCCCCATGATGTCGAGCTCATCCTTCGTCTCGGAAAGCGCCTCCTCGAGGTCTTTGCGGAGTCTCGGTAGTTCCTGCTTAACATGTTCGAACAGTAGCGTGCTTAAAGGGTTTCGTAAGGTATCGATACCAACACAATTCGTGGGTAGGGTCTTGAAATTGGACGTGCGAAAGTACTGATCTTCGGACAAGTTGCGTTCCAAGAGCGAGGCATCTCGTTCGTCGAACTTTCGATTCTTCAAGACATGCCAGCCAAGCTTGAAAAAGATATCCTCATTGCGTGCTAATTCTAAAAAAGCTTTCTCACTCCCTGAGTCTGAAGGAAGTAAATCGGGTTTCGTGATGATGCCAAGCGTGCGATCACCCTTGGGATCTACCTCTCTTACCTTCGTCAGGATCTTCTGGTTGGCACAGTCGTAGGCGGCTGAAACAACAGCCAAGCAGATCGTTCGCGGTTGAGAGATATACTGATCTGTAATCTCCGCAACAAGCTCGACATCGGCCTTTGTTACTTCTTTGGTGTTGGTCTGAATGAGTCCAGGGATGTCGACCAACGTGAGTTGGGGTCGTGTGGGCCCTTTAATCTCAATGCTGAGGACGTCTTTGGCAAAGGCTCTGGGTTTGGAAACCGTGCTTAGGCTGGGCTCCTCGTCCATGACGGCCTTGGCTGCATCCATGACGCGAGGGAGCTCGCTGAAGTCGGTGATTGACTCTTTAAAGGCCTGGATTGTCGCTTGCTGGCTGGAGGGCCTCTTGGTATCAGGGATAATCTTGATCGTGAGGGAATTGGTAGCTGCACGTCCAAGAATGATCTCTGTGGCAAACCTTGTACATAGATTGTCGTTCCTTGGGAAGGGAATTTCTGTCAACGCCTCGAGCACCGAGCTCTTGCCAGCGGATTGATCTCCGCAAACCACAAGTTGGGGAAGGGATAGGACGCTACTAAGGCCACATTTGCGGACCTGAGCCACTGTATCGAGGACACGTCTCTGCTCATCAGTTTGAAGGTCCTCAAGGGAGGTTGTCGTGTCCACCTCTTGCTTCACAACGACCGTCATCTGTATATCGGATTGCCCATTGGCCACGGCCTGGGTGTCATCGTCGCTGGTTGCTTCGAACGCCATTGTAATTGAGGTGGAAGGGAAAGGTAGAGAAGATTGAAGAGGTACGAGATTTCGGACGGTTTTCTAGCTTTCACCATCTCTTCAAAGCTATGGTCCTTTGTTCCAGCGAGCCATCGACTTCGGTGAGTGCCCGTTTAATAGCCCTAGTAGCCAATAGATTTCAGTACTATGCAGCTGTTAGCAGCTCTTGTAGCCAATGAAATTTAGTACTACACAGCTCTCAACAATTCTCACGATTCCTGGCAAACAAAGTAATGCCAGGCAATCAGCCGTTCCCAGATTTCGGAATAGTCGACTTTTCATTTATTGAGTTTGTGTCATGGACTCAGCCGCTTTTGCTCAGGTCTCTGCGTCAAGTTGTTTGCTCTTCCAAGCCACGTCATGCAGGCTTGCGAACGTAACCCTTGTATATCAGCGGCCCAGCAATTTCGAAGAGGTTGCCATCAATCAGGTATTCGTCGACGAGTCTGTTCGGTGTACGGCGTCATTTCAATTCGTGAGCATTGGCTTTCATAACGAAGCAGGCCTCCCTTTGACAAGACGTCAACCAGGGATTGAGTTCTTGAGGCACAACGGACTTAAGAGTGAAACGGAAAAGCTTCCTGCTGCCTATATCAACATGCAACGAGAGGGGAGGATTATTATGGCCTAAATTGGAAGAAAATGGATGGCGAGGATCGGCGCTACAAATTGCCGCCAAACGGCATGATGCGAGCTAACAGACAGAAATGCATGTGAGAACACCGTGAAGAGATATGTACATTAGACCTATCGTTCGCATGTTGCTGTAAAAGCCAGTCGGGTAATACGCTCATTCGAAACTGTTATTACATGATGCCGCTGGGAATGACGTTCCAATAATCATCAGTTTGCACGAGTCTTTGTCGCTTCGGCGGTCAGTAGCGGGCGGTGGCATATAAGCCAGATTTTCCGATGCCGATGTTTGCCTACTTCTTCGCCGCCGGCTTCCCTGTCACAGTCCCTGGGGGCTTCTTGGCTCCTCCAGTCGCATTCTTGACAGGCTGTGCTCGTCCAGTCACGGTGCCTCCGGTCTTCTTCGCTGCCGCTGCTGGTGTTGCTGGCGCCGGCTGCCCTGCCACTGTCCCCGTGGGCTTCTTTGCACCTCCAGCAGCACCCGCAGGAGGTCCCTTTGGCGCTGGTGTTCGTCCAGTCACTGCCCCTGCCTTTCCTCCATTCGCCCTGGCTTTTGCGGCTGCTGCGGCCTTCTCACGTGCTGCAATAGCTGCGTTCTGGCTGGCTAGCGATCGAGTGTTCTTCGCGGGCGTTGATGTAGGCGGTGGTGTAAGCTTTTTCTGTGGGGCATATTTTGGCATCCCAGTCATCCTTGCTGCGTCCTTGTCTCTAGATAGGCCAAGCGGATTGCCTGCTGAGCCAACGCGTGGTGTCTGAGCACCAGTCGCGTCTTTAACGTAGTTGGCAGTGTCGTTGACGTAGGATCCGTAGCCGCCAGCTGCATTTGCAATGCCGTCGCCGACATTGCGGCCTGTCTGAGAGATACCATCACCGACACCGGCGATTGCACCCCCAACTGCGGAACCTGCACCAGCGATGGTAGTGTCGACTGCCTTCCAGAAAGGGTCGAGGAGTCCCATTGTGATGTTGGGGTAGGAATGTGGTTGGTAGGTCTGTTGGTGATATGTATGTAGGTATTGGAACCGGTTGTGTTGTCGTTGGTTCGGTCTGGAGTAGTGTATGTATATGGCAGGTCGAAGTCCAGGAAGTCCCACTGCACAAGAACCGGGATAGAATTTACAAGGGCAACCATGACGCGTATAGACAAGGGTCTGATTGGCCGGTGCTTAGCTTGCCCCAGCTCGCACTAGCGTCGCACTGTTTCCCAAGGTGCCCTACGAAGTAAGGACGGGGTTGTGCCAGAGCAAGTCACATTGATGAAAAGCCGAGTCTTCTACAGTAAAAGGAGTGGACCTGTCCACGGACCTACATATTTCTGGGGTGGAAAGATGAGCAGCCCGCGAGCGTCGAAGTCACTCCAAGCAAGGAAGGCTGAATCTCATTCTCTTTACCTGGATTGGCAGAGATTGCGAACTGTCAGAAACCGCAATGGATGGACATAGGTCTATGATACGGCCGGCGATCTTCGAGAAAGCGGTCCTGAATGAGACCAGATGTGAGGGGATGGCCCAAAACATGCTGCCATGCAGGTGCTCCCTTGCCTTATCAGCTCAGGGAACCTCCGACATATTTGGCATTACTACAATATAGTACGGCGCGACATAGGAGTCACGACCTGCTCATGCTTTATCTCAGCTTTCTGCGTTTCGATACGGAAACATGTCATTAATGGATAACGTTTGGTAGGCTGGGTCCTAATGATCATACGCGCCAACTATCTGGGTATGGGAAAATCAAAGATATCGGTATCCTAGAACGCAGACAAACTGACCCAATTTTGTATTACAAAGCTGCGAGAGACATTTCGGAATCCCCGAATCACTAGACACAACATCGTCCACAGTTTCGTTGCCGTGTACCTCCTGCACATCAAATTCAACATCCAAGTCTCCTTCTCGCTCCGCGTTGACCCAAAAATATGCGTAGCCACCGGACCGGGTACTCCAGCTAAGAAATACGTGCTAGAGTTCTTTGTCCAGTTCAGGCAATTGCAAAGTTGACATGGTGGCGGAAAAAAAGCGCAAAGACCGACATTGACTCTCACAGATCGCTGAATCAACGCAACATGCCCTCCATACAGGCAAAATCACACGCTACCGGAAGGACTTTTCATCACCGGAGAGGACCAATTTTCTATCCAACATCAACTGTCAGACGAGGACAACGATGGGGTTGCTCTCGAAAAGGAAGAGCCTTTGGAACACGACGCGATCCTATGCAAATGTACCCGCCCAACCTACCTTCCTTGCAGTGTTGGCTCTGCAGGCTTGAGAAAAGTTGATAAAGTGCATCTGGTGAAAGATATGAAGTCAGCTGAATGACTGATTTCTCAGTATGTTAGTACAGAAATTAGCCATGGATCTTTCCTCGGGCATTCCTCAAGCGACTGATCGTTAAAGTCTATTCACACCAGACGGCGCAGACAGAGGCTGCCATGGAGGATACAAGCCACAGTAGAAGGACGGAGAATTCTTAGTCTCACACGTGGGATAATACCACCTGAGAAACAGCCGTGAACGGCAGAAAACGAGTGGCTCAAGGGGATCTCTGTGTTGCTCTCCCTGTTCTCACTCACCAGCGATGGTGTGGTGGGTCCCCGATTACGCCAAGTCTGATATTATGGGGGGCTCCTGTAAGGCTGTAGCTGAAGAACTAAGTACTGTTGTAGAAGTTAGTACGAAACAGGAGCCACGTTTTGCGGGTACCGTAAGAGGAGATGCCGAGCCCCTAGTGAGCCCTCTGAGACTCGACACGTGAAGATGGACTATTTCTGGAAGCTCCTTACTCCGTAATGTGATATTCTTAGCAAATACTAAACAGCAATCCCTTAGTCGTACCTCGATCTCTTTCTTTTGCTGCGTGTCTGCACAGTCTGCATAATCCACTTCTTCAAGCAGGAGACTCGAGACTCGGAGCCTACAGGATCCCTGCGCTTTATCTCGGCAAGGCTGTTCCCGATCGGGCGAAGCAGCCCCTGCTCATATAATCCGTTTTAGATCCCTTGATCACACCTCTCCCTCTCCCTCTCCCTCCACCTCCAATCATCCTCATCATCACCAGTTGCGATGGGCGCTTTCGATGACACAGAGCCTCGCTCACCGACTAAAAGCATGTTGGGTCGTGGTATCGGCGAGGCCAGGCGGAGGATCGTGCTCATCATGTTCCTCGCCTTCTTCCTACTGCTTACTATCGTCGCATTTCGACGCCAGGACACAATCAAGGATGTTGTCAATCAAAGTCTTCATCGCACAAACACTACACATGCTGTCGCAAAGCCTGAAACAGCAGCGGACTCAAAGACCGATCTGATGTCGGACACTAAGCCAGACACAACGAATACAAAGACAACCACCGACGCTGAGACAAGTACAAAGGCAGATACCAAGACGGACTCCAAGTCAGGAACAACATCAATGTGGGGAAAGTCCAAGTCGAAGGGTCCAAAACTAGACAACGGTGATCGAACTCTCGCCCCAAGTACTCTTGCCGATATCCACAATAGCACTTTAGGGGTATGTTGCACTAGTCACAGACAACAGGCAGCTCGTAGCTGACGAGACTAATACACTAGTTCGAGAACGTCTATGTCATCAACGTGCCATCGCGCAGCGACAAGCTTGACGCGATGAAGGTGACTGCCTCCTTGACTGACTTCGAATTCGACATCATCGAGGGAATCAATGGCAGGGACGTGCCTAAGAAGGCGCTATCAGGTGTAAGGCGATACCCAACTGACTTGGTCGAGTATCGATGTTGACAAACCATCCTAGGTTTGGAAGGAATCTGAAGGCCTCGGCGGTCAAATAGGCTGCTGGCGTGGCCATATGGAGTTTGCTGGACAGTGAGTTTCTCCGTCTATTGGGAGTCTCCGTACTAACGATGCCCGTCTCTAGTGTCGCTAGGAATCGATTGGCAACGGCTCTTGTCATGGAAGACGATGCTGACTGGGACGTCGATTTCCGGACACAACTTGAATACATAGCTCTTGGTAGCCAGGTCCTCCAGAACTCACCCAAAGACAAGACACCTCACTCGCCCTATGGAGACGATTGGGACCTGATATGGCTTGGTCATTGTGCGAATGCGCCAGTCGAAGGAGACAACCGGCGCTTCCTCATGAAGAATGATAAGACTGTCACACCGTTGACCCACCGTACGAACTATGGTGCTATCCCAGACATGTCTCCGTACGACAATACCACTCGCATCATGTACTGGAGCAGGGGCGGGACCTGCACCTATTCCTACGCACTCTCTCTACACGGAGCTCGAAAGATGCTCAAATGGCTCTCCATGGATATCTATTCGGGACCGATCGACTTTGGTCTCAATGATATGTGCGGGAAGAAAGAGCGAGGGTTCAAATGTATTGGGGTCTTTCCACAGATCATAGCGGATCACAAGCCCGCTGGTGCCGGCAACAAGGACACGGATATAGGCGATGGAGGAGACAAGATCAGGCAGAAAGGCTTCTCGTACAACATCGTGAAGAGCACCCGAATTAATGTGGATGCTTTGACGGATGGTGACATGGACAGAGTTGTGAGTCAGTGGCCGGAGGAGGATCCCCATCTGACTGGGCCTATTGTCACCGAGTACGCGGTCGACCCGCCGCAGTGATCGGTTTCAAGTATCGATAATGTCCTTCCGGAATCGATGGAGTTGGGGCGAAACAGACGGATATTGCTGGGTTTGCAACGTCGAGATTGGTATTTATGCATGGCATACATATCGTGACACTACCTGCGCGCTGCCTACACTGGAATCTTTTGGCATACGAGACAGAGAGGGGTTTTCTCACGAGAATCACTCGGGGCCTGAATTCGCGCAGCAGATATAGAAGAGGCGCAGAGAAACGAGCATTTGGGCTCATCTGCAATCCTCCACTGCATGGAAGTTCAAGTCCTTGGTGTCAAGTTTTGCGTTCCTTGATTCAATGTTTATTTACAAAACATCATGTAAAAATTATCATGGATATTCGTTTCCTCAGATCATCTATGTTGTGTCAATGGTTCTGGATGACCTCTACGATAGCAAAGCACCACCATATCGCACAAGTCTCGTAGTGAGGAATGTACAGTTTGTACATTCACTCTCGCTTTGCACACCATGGCGTAGGACTCATGAAAACAGTAACCATGGCATTAGCAGTCCAGGACCAAACTGTCAAGGCAGGACTATGCACAGTCACATGATCGTTTGGCCGCTAAGCGGACCCTTGTCGATCACTTTTGCTCTCCGCTCGACTTCGAAAGCGAACCGCGATGTCAAACCATCCAGCACCTTACCAACATTAGCAGACATCACCACGACCCCACATCTACAATGATGAGAGCATGCTTTTCGGAATCGCGTAACTTCAGAGTATCTACCACATAGAGCACCTCATCCTTACCACTTTCGACTCATTCACCCATGATGTCGAGGCTCTCTGAACTCCTCAACCCCGCCCCAGCTTCTGGCTCAGAGACACTATCAACGACAATTCACGCCCCCCCGGTACAGCCCTTGGTCTTAGACGGGCAAAACCGCCGCGCATCCTCAGTCTCGTACGGTGCAAGCGGAAGTCCAACTCTTACCCGCTTCCCACCCATAACCTCACCTGGGCTGGAAGCACTGGCAAATGCGGCCAGCAACACCTCTCCCATTTTATCACCAACGCAACATTCGGGATCATTCGCGCACTCAACACCGTATCAGCCGACTTACTCGCAGTACGGCTCCCGACCTACATCAAGTCACGCAACTCTACCTCCGCTTTCCAGCGACTTCTCACACGCGCCAAATCACAATGGATCACACTCTTCTGACTTAGAGCAATACCATCACCATTCAAGTGGTGAAAGGCGCTTATCGAACGTCACAGATCCCTCAGCGCGACTTCCTCCTCTACATCATTCGCCCATAGAGCACCGTCCTTCATTTCACTCAGACGCGACTCAACCACTGAATGGGATAGCCGACTATGCCAATGGCACCGCGCCAGAGTACACAGCACTTCAGTCACCTCAATCTTTACTGGTAGACCCTCACGCGAACCTTGACTGCACCACAAACACACCAGCTACCTCACAAATTAATCAACCCTCATCAGGACAATCACATCCACTGCCAATAGCTAGTCCTGCTGAAGTGCAGAGCGAACAAGTAGTGGTCAAAGCAGAGATTACAGAAAGTTCACTCCCGATGCCCAAGATTGAACGTCGACCCAGTGGGCAGGAAGGCGAAGGGTTCGGAGTTGATATCAAACATCCAGAGTCACCTGCTCCAAGGACCCTAGCCGACATGACGAATGGCGCATCTTCACCCATGGCAGTAGACAACTCAGGTGGCGCGCCGTCTCTCAAATTCAAGGGACCACCGAGCAAGAAGCGAGCAGCACCAAAGAAGGGGACTGCCAGCGCAGTCAGGCCAGCAGCAAAGAAACGAAAGCTTGATAGCGAGAGTACCGATGGCACGCCTTCAGCGCAGCGAAACGGTACTCCTACATCCAGACGGACAAGCAATACGCCAGCGCCCAAGAATCGCAAGCACGGCTCAGTCACCCCGGCGCGAAGCTCGTCTGTGGCGAACGTACCTGAAGAGGAAGAGGGCAGTG
>JAABUW010007168.1_pt1 | contig 13576 bp, 14 predicted proteins | sample 5560081 | NCBI WGS metagenome assembly JAABUW01 (sample SAMN10711882, study PRJNA513363) | rock metagenome | isolation source: Antarctica rocks | place: Antarctica: Victoria Land, Knobhead sud
GGGGTAGTGACTTGGGACGCGTTTGATGTCGATTCGGTGTCGCAGTGCCATACTTATATATGTTCCAGAGCATGTGAATCGCTGCCGTGACACCCGGCACGAGATGTATGACTCTAGCCGTCCTGTACTGTCAGGAAAGGAAGGGTTAAGCTGAATCATCTTCAGCACTTGGGGGCTGATTCTGCATATGGTCGTCGTAAGCCGGCATGCTTTGGCAGACTAAACCTAGGGCAGCAATCCTTGCGATGCGACGAGCTCAGTGCATATAGTAAGGCAGAGTCTCGTGCCATGCTGCAGCCCATACGTGGATGAACAAGCACAGTGTCGGACGCCTGGTGCTACTCAGCCCTAGGGCCGCGGCCGCTTCTCGGCGGTCGTTGCCTTCTTTGGGATTCCCTGCCGCTGACAAGATGTGAAAGTCGTGAGATGTACTGTCCGACGGCTCGATCAAGATTTGGACAACCGATGATACACTTGCCTAGTGAAATCAAACGTTGAACTAGAATAGACGGTTGTGACCCAAGTCAGCCGCTCTCCAAGTTACTGGCACTCTAGCTTACATGTAACACCGAAGTAGCATTTGAATATAGCTCTCAGTTCGATAGCATGGCATACGCCGTTCTATGCAGGAAGAACATCTCCGTTCTGAGCCGCCATCTCGTTCGGCGCGATACCGTCAAGTGCTGCAGCTCCACTTCCTGGCTGATGTGATGGTGCATCGTCCAGCCCGTTTGAAGTAGCGCCACCAGGTGGCCCATTGACTATTTCTGTCTTCTGTGCTGAAACTCGCATAAAACCAGAGAAGAAACAGTTGATAGCCTCAGTATCATCCGTCGGACCAACGTAGGAAACGTACTGGTCAGGTCTAATGATCACGATACAGCCCTTTGGGTCGATGTTGAATGTCTCGTATATCTTGCCATGGCCTATCATCAGTGAGAGGCAGTCAGCGAACATACAGAGCAATACCGGAACAGTCAAACTTTGGAACGCACCTTCATGGTAGGAAACATCGTCCACGTAGATCTTCATATAATCAAAACCATCAACATCGTCGTATGGACGGAAGACTTCCGGAAAGTCGAAAATCGTTGCTGAAGTCCTTGGAGCACTGTGTACGGCGAGCACCTCGAACACTGTATCATATCTTGCGTCTGCAGGTGTGAAGCGGCGTAAGAACGACGCTTCGTCGTTGAAAGCTTTTCCAACGGTCTCCATCTTTGACTTCTGTTCGGGTTGTGAGATATCACCAGTGAAGACTACCACTCGCCAGCGCCCGTTGCTGGGTAGAAGCTCCTGGAAATGCCATGGTCGAGCGTCCGACTGGTTGAGGACCTTTGTGGAAGGCATTCGCATGCCTATCTTGATGCCTGGTGCCAAAGATTGCATCGATTCGATTCGGAACTTGCTGGATACAGAAACATCCGTACCGTCGCCTTGGTCCTCGACATTTCCAGACTTGGCAACTATCAGGCTCGAGCCGTAGTCGACAGCTGGTCGAAGATCTTAGCGAGGAAGGTAATTGGCATAATGCCTCGACTTACCAATACCACTGGCAAACATGTTTCCCTTCTCAAACGCACTCTTAAACTCCTCCATGGAGATGCCCTCGGCGTCCATGACATCCTTGGCTGGTCGACCCGAGAATAGACGACTGAAGCGATGGTCGAAGTCAATCAAGTCCTTTGCAATTTTTCGTCGCTCGGATTGATAGGTCTTCAAGATGGATCGATCACAGGTGCTCTTTACAACATTTGCGATCTTCCAGCCTAAGTTGAATGCTAACGGAGACCGTTAGCAAGAGGCTTTTGAGTTTCGCATCGGTTCTAGCGTACCATCCTGCATACTAACGTTCCTGAAGAACGTTTTTTGTCAGCGCCAAACAGTAAATGAGTGCTATGCAAGACGTACATCCCCTGACCAGCTTTCGGAGAGTGCGTGTGCACCGCATCGCCAGCCAAGAATACTCTCTCGTGCGCTGAGAAGGACGTCCCAACTCGCTGCCCGATCTGGTATGCGGTCCACTAGCATACCATTAGTCAGAACTTCCCGTTAAACGGCCATAGGCGTTCTGCATACCCAATCAAGGACACGGTATGTAAGCTTGTATGGCGCCATGATGCGCTGCGCAGATTCGAGGATGACTTGCGGCGTAATCTTCGATCGATCGACTTTCGCGCCGCCTTCGCCTTTCTCGGTCGTAGTCAGCTGGATATAAAGCCTCACCAACTTGTTCTCGCGAGGGATGACCATAACACTGCCGGCATTAGCGGAGTGGATAGCACAACGCATACGGATGTCCGGGAAGTCGGTAATCTAGCACAATGGTGTCAGTGGCTCATCTTTCGATCGATCAAGGTACAGTCGCACCGGTATGATGTCGAGCACGCCCCAAATGTAATCCGTTGAATCACCTTCCAGCTTGAATCCCAGCTGGTTGCGGACCCACGAATGTGCGCCATCGGCTCCAAGCATATATTTCGCCTTGACGATTTCCTCTCGGTCAGCCTTAGCGTCCAGTTTGGAGGCCTGGAGGAGCTCGTGAGTGTCATCCGGCGTCATGTTACTACGAAACAGACCATCTTGTATAGCAGCGCCATTCGCAGACGTAGCACTTTGCTGCGGTGTGGCGTCATTTTCCGACAGATGTCGCAGCGTAACGGTGATTGGATACGCTTCATTGTCGTCCACGAGACTCTCATCGATCGAGAGTTCAACAGGCATAACTCCTCTGTCGACGCCACTAGCTCCGCATGCTTCCATGGTGTCCTGTTTGACAATTTAGAGGTGGCGACAACAGTCAGAGTTTGGGTACGAACGTACCAGGAAGAAGCGCTCAATTCTGCCTTGATGGAGCACGATCTGTTGGAATCTGCTGATACCGGGAATCGTATCAGGGATCCTGTCGCTACGTCGAATAACACCTTGGTCATCCGGGTTCCACAAGCATATCTCTAGCATATGGTTCGATTCTCTCCATGCTCTGTGCCCGAATCCAAGGGAGTCCTAAAAGAACAATCAATGGTGTCTCCACGCACGAGAGGGCTTCAATCATTCAACTTACGAAGATCTCCAGTGTACGACATTGCAGTCCTGCAATACCATAGCGTCAGCATCCGACGACGGAACACGACTTCACTAACCATCTGCCTGCCCATTGAAGATCTTCGTTCCACGTTTGTCTACAATTCGTGCTTTGACGCCACACTTTGCAAGCCATGTGGCCATCATCAGCCCTGCAGGGCTACATTTAAAGCACAGGGTTAGCTAGTGTTACTGCTTATGGGCAGGATATGTTGGCTTACCCGGCACCAATAATAAGGACATCAGTATGGCTCTCTGCCCGCTCTTTGACCGCCATGGTAAGTTGTAAGATTCGAGGCTCCGCAAAATTGGCAACCGAATTGAGTGATACCAGGTGACCGCTCAATAAGATATCGAAGCAATCAGCTCAGCTGTTCAATGAACTGATAAAGCCAGGGCAGCGAAGGTCATTTCGACTCTTTGTCGTTGTAGTTTATAGGTAGCTAGCTGCCGTACCTATAACCCGTAGTGTACATGCATAAGGTGTTGGAGTTTCGAGCTTTGAGCTCCATGCAAATGCGGGGTGAGGTATAGAAGCTGGCTGGCTGTCGAGACCCAGAGCGGCGCGACTGAGGGGACGTCTACCACACATGCCTTTCGACCGGACCGCGGTAAGGCCATAATAATAGAGAGTGTATAATGCCGTAAGACACGTCGCCAGTACGAGAACAGTTAAGTGTGGTGTAGTAGTATTGCCGAAATCATGTTGGACCGGTGTACAGCAGAGACGGGGATAGAAGAAACTGGTCGAAAGCAAATTGCTATACCCACCTTTAATCTCTTCAACAGCCATATGAACTGATGTTATCATGAACTGCCCTGGCCCTCGGGATGTGTAAACCAGCCTGAGCTTGAGTATGTTGGGTGGTAGATCTGGGGTTCAAAGCCTGAATGCTCCAGTTCTTCAAAGACCAGATCGCAGGAGCTCCTATACGAGAAAATCGTCCGATAAAGCACTGTAATAATATCATAAGCCGTCATGCTGCTGAAGATGTGGTCTCATGTCTCGGGCGTGCCAAACTGATATAGGTCCGCATCGCGTAAATGCCGAAGGCGACGAACATACAAGGCCGCCGATTGTGCGTTATCAAGACCAGATGGAGGCTCAGGTGCGAAGGATGTCGAGTCGAGAGTGAAGTGGTGATGGCAGTCTGACACGTGAAGTCACAGAATGTTGTCCTCGTTTCCGCTACGGGAAGTCGACGCATCTACAGGAGGGTATCAAAAAGAATGCAAGTGGGTCTAATCATATGCGGAAGCTCATTGGCTAGCCCGCTGAGACAATGCCATACTTGAAAGTTGTGGCTGAGCTCCACTTGCATTCTTTTTGATACCCTCCTGTACGTTAGGAGGTGGGCGCAGCAGCAGTAGTTCTAGTCCGTGCAACGCAGGTGTGCATAACAGGTGTGCATAACTTTCTAAGCCGGCCAACCTCGCGTCCTGCTTCATACGTTGTCCTACTGCTACTGCTGTTATCGCTTCATGCAGCACGTCAGCGGCTTTTTAAACTGGATGACTGGCGTTCACCGGCCGCGCAAATAAATCCAACCGCAATATCTCTGGGAGCGTCCGCATCTCATAGACCGGCCACTCTGCTCTCTTCCATCTTGTCGGCCACGCCGCCTAACCAGCGTCGAGGACACACACGACCAGCTTCAATCCGTGCTAATCGCTCGCCTACCGGCAGAAGTTCGCGCACTCATCTGGGAACATGTAATCGGCAGCGAGAACGACAGAGATGTGCTGCACCTCGAACTAGCCGACGGCATTCTCCGACATAATCGCTGCTATGAATGAGAGAGCGGACTGCCGGACTTCCAACACGACTGCTGGACAGCGGCCTGGAGAAAGCGCTTCCGCGTCGGCGGCGGGTTGGGGAACAAGGAGCCTAAGAACCACCGCCGTGCCATTCTCCCGCTGCTATCTACTTGCAAGCTCATGTACGTCTCGCATGTAGTCTTGCCTACGCGCTCCAACAATTTGTAGCTATACCGAAAGCGTTGATCTGCTCTACTCAGCCAATACGTTCGATTTCCGCAGAACGGACAGCGTATCAGGCTACCGAGCGTCATGCTTCCCTATCGTGTACAACAACTGCGCCGCGTATAGTTCAGCACTGTCCTCGCTTGCTACCATAAGTGGGACTTGCCTCCAGGTGTTCCTGCCGACTTCTGGGAAATCCCAGACGACCGTCGGCAGTGGCCGGCCACTTGCGAGGTCATGGCTTCTTTGTAGCATCTGCAATACGCACGTATTGCTATCTTTCTGATGTGCTAGCTTGAACGGCATCGCTATGAGACGAAGACTGAGCTTTTGTACGAGATCTTGCAGCCATTAAAGGCCGTCTATGCCTCCGAGTTTACAGTGGAGGTCGCTATGCCACTCGAAACAGTGCGTGAACGTCTTGGAACGACGCCCTTTCGCTTAATTAAGCGCGAATATCCTGTATGTTCGAGCCTTCCATCGATCACCATCAGCGCTGACAGCCTGGCAGGAACCGCTATATTGATACCTTTGGCGATCATTTGCCCATCCATAGCGCAAGGTGGTCTTCAAGTGCCGGGCGTGGTGAGGGAGTCCAAGTAGGGCAGTGTTAACTCGGCGGCAAGACAGTAGCGGAAGGGACGGTGTCCTGGTTACCGTGCTGATTGCCGATGTTTCCGGATAACCATCACATGCTCATGCTGACGAATCTTAGGCGATACCGGCAATCCAAAGGGCGTTGAGCGATGGAAGCAAGGCGGCAACTACAAAAAGGACTGTGTCGTATGGAGCATTGGGGGAGGAGGTGGCAGCCTTTGATGGAGCGGGCAGGTTCTCGCTATTTATTCGGCGTTCTCGATCATCTATAGAAAGAACGCCTTTAGCTATACTACTTTTACGTTCTAGAGTACTTCCGCTATATTGCTAAGGGTTGCTTCGAGGTAGAAACTAAGTTCGTAGCTAAATGAGCTGTTGCCGCTAGGCAAATTTAGCTGGCGTTATGCATATTCACATTCACTTCCACGCGCGGCGCTAACGGAAGCTTAACCGGCGAGCGGGTTGTGCCAAGGCAGAATGCCGACGTCGAGTCTCATCATTTCCTGGAAAAGCAGACAACAACTAGGCGGCTGAATGCTCTGGCGCATCCGTGACTTTGCCATTGAGACTCCCTACACGTCTCACCTGCCTTCTTATACTGCTGGAACCGTTCTCACCCGGCATTGAGGCGCAGCGAGACCGCCCAGAAACGATGCTCTCGGCAATGAGATGAGAATGGCCACCGCACCAGCGCCATCATAGCAGAGCGCAACCTCACCTTATTCCTCCGTATTACTGCTGCCACTTCACTTCAGCGCCCGGTTCGCTTATTAGGCACCGTGGGAGCACTCACCGCTCGCATTGGTGTGCCTCCTTTCACCGTTCGTCTCGAGGTCATCACACCGCATCCGACTGGTCGGATCACTTTCCGCCGACGACTACATTATTTTCGCCTCACCACCACACCTCCGACAACTCAGTCGCTATGTTTGAGCCACTGGCAGACACGGGCAAATGGCTCTGGGCCCGGATACCTCGACGACTTCGCTTCAAGTACATGCGCCTCAATTTCATCGTCGTTCACTACGCCTACCTGATCGGCTGGGCCATCGTGGGCTCGGTCGTTCTATTCGGTGGAGGCCTCATGCCATACATCGATGCCCTCTTCTTCGCTGCTGGTTCTGCCACGCAGTCTGGCCTGAACACCATCAACGTGAACGAGCTGGAGACCTACCAACAGGTCACCATGTACTTCATCGCTTGCGTCACAAACCCAATATTCATCAACTCTGTTGTTGTGTTCGTACGGCTGCACTGGTTCGAGAAGCGATTCGAACACATTGTCAAAGATGCGCGAGAGCACCGACGATCGCGAGCAAAGACCATCACCATGTCAAAGAGCGAGATGAAAGAGGAAGCAGCAGACCTAAGTCGTTTGGAGCTGGGTGTCAATGGGCGAGAGATACGAGTGCTTCACGACACAACACAACCGAACGGTATGAATGGCAACAAAGCCAGGTCTAAGGAAGACGAAGCAAAATTCATGGAGAAGATGGGCTTGGACACGAATGCGAAAAGTGTTGAACCAACACCGGAGGGTAGCAACGTAAGCAGCGGAGGTGCCGATGATGCTACTTTGACAGAGGTCCGAAGGTCCGAGAACGCTATCGATGACGGTCCGGCACCAACAGCAGCGGAGCATCATCTAGGACTTCACCCGACGCTCCACAGACAGATAACTTTTGAGGATGAAGTCAAGCAAGATGCAGACGAGTCGGCGGCGGAACTTGCCAGGGTACCCGACCAGGTCGATTCATCTAAGCACATCGAATTTCTTGCACGGCAGCAGCGCAACGCTCGCGAAGGTTCTGTGCTCCACATTCCCGGTCCACGAGACTTCGATCGCGGTGAAGTGCCTCAAGAGATGCACGACAAAAACGATTTGGCACAGACACATACCCAGAACACTCTGTACACCATATTCAGCGAAAGTGATCGAGAGGGCATGAACACGAGAGGCACCGAAGAACTCAACGGAGACGACCACCCGCCTCGAAGCGGCATCAAGTTCTCCGAAGCACAGCATCCTGGCCATCAACAAGATACGGCTACGTTCGAAACGGCGCCAACAAGCAATTCCAAGTCCGGTATGGAGCGTATCAAGAGCAGCATCAGCAACAGGCTCCGGCACCGTCGTTCAAACTCAAACGCCTTACACATGAAGCAGGGAAAGGGCAGTATTGCTCGTACTCTCACTTCCTTGACAACCACAAGATCGAGGGACCCCAAAGATCCAATGCCATACTTGAGCTGGCAAGCCACCATCGGTCGAAATAGTGCTTTCATGGGTCTGGATGAAGAGCAACGCGAAGAACTGGGAGGTATCGAGTACCGGTCACTCAAGACTCTCAAAAACACACTCCTGGTCTACTTCTTCGGCTTCCATATCATCGGTGTCGTGATCCTTCTGCCATGGATATTATTGACCCAGCCTTGGAAAGGAGTGGTTCGGGATGCTGGCCAGAGCCCAGCATGGTGGGGCGTCTTCACCTCTGCCAGCCTGTTCAACGATCTTGGCCTCACTCTGACTCCGGATAGCATGTTGAGTTTCCAGAAAGCAATCCTGCCCTTACTTTTTGGGTCGTTCCTAATCATTATCGGCAATACCGGCTTTCCCATCGCGCTTCGATTCACAATCTGGATCTTCAGCAAGATGGTTCCGTATGGCTCATCAACCTGGGAAGAGTTCCAATTCTTGCTCGACCACCCACGCCGCTGCTTCACGTTGCTCTTCCCATCGAAAGCAACTTGGTGGCTCTTCTGGATCTTGGTCATTCTCAATGCCGTCGATCTCATCTTCTTTATCATCCTCGATCTAAACGATCCGGCTGTTACCATCCTTCCACCTGGATATAGAGTATTGGATGGTTGGTTCCAAGCCACGTCCACCCGAACAGCAGGCTTCGCATGCGTCAACTTGGCCGATCTGCATCCCGCCATCCAGGTATCGTACTTGGTCATGATGTACATCTCCGTCTTCCCGATCGCTATCTCCGTTCGGCGAACAAACGTCTACGAAGAGAAGTCCCTCGGTGTCTTTGGCGGCGAGGAGGAAGGCGAAGAAGGCGCGGATCCATCCTACGTTGGCCAGCATCTGCGTCGCCAGCTTTCATTCGATTTGTGGTATATCTTCCTTGGCCTCTTCATTATCTGCATCGTCGAGGGCGACAGGCTGGGCGATACGAAGGAATATGCTTTCACCATGTTCTCAGTGCTGTTCGAGATCGTCAGCGCCTACGGCACCGTGGGGCTGAGTCTTGGCTACCCTGGCACGGACGCGAGTTTGTCGGCTCAGTTCAGGGTTATCAGCAAGCTGATCATCGTGGCTATGATGTTGCGTGGTCGTCATCGTGGTCTGCCATACGCTTTGGATCGCGCTATCTTGCTACCGAGCGAGAAAATGCAGAAGAAAGAAGAAGCCGACATGGAACGCCGAATGACTCGCCGCGGCAGTATCTTCGCAGAAGGCCATGAATCCGAGCGCGTGCGTCATGGGGCTACGTGGAGTCAAAATGAGATCGATGAGAGCGGGCTTCCACGACAGCATACGCTGCTTAAGCAGCAGATTATGCCGGCCGGTGGTATGGGAGGTTCGCCGCCTTCTGCTGGAGAGGAGTCGCCTGAGCGGACACGAACGCTGAGACGTAGGACTAGCGGTCTGTCTAGCGGGAGTGGGAACAAGAAGCATGGGCGTAGTCTGAGCTTCAGTGGTGTCGGAAGGGCGATTGCTGGAGGCTTGAGTGCTGGACCGACCTTGCCGAACAAGCATGATTGAGGGTGGAGATTACTATTGGTGATGGTGGCATACCTTCTTTGAGATGAAGCGTTCTGAGCGTGTACATAGTCCGACAACGTTCGTTGGCACAGCATGGCGCTGGGAGGCGTCCAGGGTTGGGCATTGGGCATTGGAGAGACCATGAGTCAGGTCGTAGCAGACAGAACAGCATAGGCTTGCTTACTTTCCATCTTGGTCCAACGCTTAATGGCACAATACTATGCGTCGCTTCAATTGCTGTTCGACCGCATTGTCATCATATGTAGTCCCGCTTACCGCTCTAAGCCGCACCTTTCATCCTTCGCATCCAACGACAACGTCCTCTTCCGGTCTCTTGGCTGCGTATTGAAATCTCGCCAACAAAAACATGCCACATGCTACCAAGAGCAAGCCCGAGACAAGGACTAAAGATGAAAAAGGCAGAGACAGACCCCCAACAATCTTCGACCCGAACTGGACCTGGTCGAACCCATCGTCCTGGCCCCTAAGCATCCGCTTTCTCCCCGTCGGCGTCGCTATCATAGCCATAGGTCTCGCAACCTACTTTCCCTCCGTGTTCGGCAACCCATATGGCCGCTTGATGGTCGACAACAGCTGCGTAGGGACCTTCAATTATACCTTTCAGATCGCCGCCGCCAAACGACATGCAGAAAACCTTGCTACTCATGACTGGGAAATCGGAACCGCAGGTCAAGCCATCCTTGAGCTTATCAGCCCTCAGAAGGCGGTGTTTAGCGCAAACCCATTTCCGAATGGCAAAGTACCCTATAACTTGATCAAAATGGACGAAGCGCTCCTCTACGTCTTCGAGAACGTGCGAATCTGGAGCGAAGGGGAGACGATCGTGTCTAACAACTACTCTGTCTCTGACCCAGCTTCGTTGGGTGTTAGTGCGGTGATGATTGGGCAGATTTGGCATGGGTGGGCGCAGGCTGCTGATGAGCAGAAGAGGTATTTGCTGGAGAAGGCGCCGAGGCATGCGAATGGAGCGATAAGTCACCGGGTGGAGGTGGCGGAGCTGTGGAGTGATGCTGTGTTCATGTTCCCGCCGTTTTTGGCGTATTATGGGGTTGCGATGGGGGATGAAGGGGCGGTGAGGGAGGCGTTTAGGCAGGTGGGATTGTACAGAGATGTACTAATGATCACGGACGGCGACAGGAAAGGACTATGGCGACATATCGTCGGACCCTCCGAAACGGCTGATGATGGCGCCTGGAGTACCGGCAACGGGTGGGCAGCGTATGGGATGGCTAGAGTGAGAGCGACACTTGTGGGTTGGGAGAAGGGAAGGGACATGATGCGGGAGGAGGTAAGCACCGAAGGATGAAAATGTTCTCCGAGATACGATCGGACCCCGTGTTGGGCTCTGAGATCTTTTGGACTCTTCGACAAGGCTGAGACCTTCGCTAACCCTTTTGTTCTGTAGGTAGCGAAGCTGGATAAGTGGATGCTTGAGAACATTCTCGGCGCTATGAGGACAGACGATCATGAGTCCGGCTTGCTCAGGAACTATCTTGCAGACAATTCGTGGTTTGGAGAGACTGCTGGCACAACACTGCTGACTGCCTCGGCATACCGCTTAATTATGTTCATGGAGCCAGGCGCCGAACGAGACAAGATCCTGCGCTGGGCAGATCGAAAACGACGAGCTGTTGTCCAGCACGTCGACGAAGACGGCGTTGCGAGACCGGCGGTTCATTCGTTGAAGCACGACCAGCGCGAGCCCTTCGAAGGCATCAATCCCGAAGGCGAGAGCTTTCTGCTGCTCATGGGAGCGGCATGGCGAGACTGCGTTTGCGCTGGAGTATGTACGGTAGGTCCTTGATGTAGCAATCGACTCTGCGAGACCATTGTGCTGTCACTTCTTCGGCTGGTTGACAGGCGAATTCGGCGTCCCCTTCTCAAACAACGCTCGAATATTTTCCAAACACTCCTTCTCACTCTTCGCGAACGCGGACTCCGTCAGACCGCCCATATGAGGCTGCAACACCACTTTGTCGCTCTTCATGAAGTAGTCCTTGATATTCGGCTCGTCAGGAAAGACGTCCAGCCCAGCTCTCGCTAGTTTGCCACTTTCCAAGGCCTGAATCATGGCCTCCTCGTCTACTACAGCGCCTCGAGCGGTATTGATGAGAAAGGAGCCGTGTTTCATCACCTCGAACTCTTTGTACGATATCAGACCTGTTGTAGCAGCGTTGAAGGGAGTGTGTAAGGACACGATATCCGAGCTCGACAGCAAGGTGTGCAGATCCTCGCAGTAAGTGACCGAATACTTCTCCTCCTCCTCCGCAGGCAGTCGGTGGCGATTGTAGTACTTCCCACGCATATTGAACACTTTGGCTTTGAGAGCGACATACTTGCCTATCGCCCCCAGCCCCACAATACCCAAGGTCTTACCGACAGGATCCTGAGAAGGCGTAAGTCCCGTCTTCCACTGACCGCTTCGAGCCTGCTTCTCTGCGAGCGAGGTATTTCTTAGTACTGCTAGGATTAAGAAGATGGCCATATCGGCGGTTGCTTCAGAAACGGAGTCGAGGGTGTTGCAGAACCAGATTCCGGCGGAGGTCATCCAATCGACGTCGAATTCGTTGAAGCCTGCGGATGCTGAGGCGATGATTTGGCATTGTGGTACAATAGCACCGAGGAGGTCCTTGTCGAAGGGCTCGTAGGGGATCTACTTCACATTGAGTCTGTGGCCACAAGAATACGTTGGGCAATTGGACAAGCATACTGTCCCCATCTTGACGACCAGCGCATCGTACGGTCCATCCTGTGCGACCTTCTTCCGCAGTTTCTCCTTCGTCTCGGATCGATCTTTGGCCTGTAGCACCTATATGATATCAGTCTGAAGCACGAGAAGCATCCATCGAGTCGGAGATTCGTACATCTAGCTGATATTTCTTCTGGAAGTCCTCGAGATACTGCTTGTCAACATAATCCAACGGACTGCCCAACACCAAGACCTTCTTCCTCGCATTCATGGTGTCTTCCTTAGGTCGATGAACCAAGACCGATGCTTTCTCTTCGACGTCAACGACAAGCAACTGCGAGATAGCAGAAGTTCGTGCGGAGAGACGAGCGTTCCACAGATCAGTCTATGCCATGACCGCTGTCGTTGCGATTAAAGATGTTCATATGCAGCTGTCCAACCCGGCAGAAACCCCAATGAAAGCTGAGGTGGTCATGGTCTCGGCTTCCACCGAGCTTCGCGTGAGCTAGACCAGGAACAGCAGGAGCAAAAGATTATGGAATCTTGCAGCGTCGACTTTCTCTGCGTAAAGTCAGCGATGGCAGTGTTTGCGAATCCTTCCGATGCAAATATGCGCAGAGCGGGAAATCTTGCCGTACAGTCACGACACTCAATCTTGGTGTGGCCAGTTGAGCTCGTTCGACAGGCGCGACGAGGCATGAGGTCTGAAACAGCCACTCAATGACCTGAGGTAGGAAAAAGCTGTACACAGTATATGTTTTCTTACTGAGGAGGGGCTAGTAGTATAGCACAAATACACACCACCGCTACCGCTGAGTCTTATCCAGCAGCAGCACGTCTCTGCCATGATTGTCACGCACTCTCCACCTCATCCTGCCATCTCACACCCTGTTCCCACCCTTAGGTCTCGCGACGCCATCTCCCTTCGAGTCCGTCTCGCTCGAGCAGAACTCGCAGTCATGACTCGGACGCAGAAAGTCGTCCTATGACGCGGGCTCGGGGTACATGGTCTCCCTCAGGTTCACGCCCAGCTCTTCCCGCACCGGCTTCAGCTCTTCCACGTACTCGTCGTATTGGGCTTGGTTCTCTACTTTGGCTTTGATGCCTGTTCATACCACTTGTTAGCGGACCTGTCCGAGCACGAGACTATATATGTCGGAGATTTGTGGGCTGTATCTTACCCTCAAATATCCTCACAGCAGTAGGGTAGTCGTTGACTCGCCGCGCAGCTCTCAGGGCAGCGATAATGACGGAAGGGGCGGGGACGAGATCGTAGGCGAAGGCGTTGTTCAGGTTGCGCTGGAGCTCGAAGACATCTTGGACCGAGTCGAATTCTTTCTCGTATCTGTGAAATATCCACCAGCAAACGTTAGCAAGCCGAATATATGCATTTTCCCTTGTCGGCCTTGTTTGAGCAGCCATTGAGT
>JAABUW010007170.1_pt1 | contig 13570 bp, 13 predicted proteins | sample 5560081 | NCBI WGS metagenome assembly JAABUW01 (sample SAMN10711882, study PRJNA513363) | rock metagenome | isolation source: Antarctica rocks | place: Antarctica: Victoria Land, Knobhead sud
TTCGCCAGACAGTGCATGATCCCTTTCAAGGTGCTGGCGCAAGCCAGGTGGACTCAAACCCGTATGACAGCCAGCAAGCTCTGGCGCTCATTACTCAAGCCCTGCATGCTGCAGATGTGAATGTTGACAATGAGATGTCTGCCGGACCAGGCTCAGGTCAGTCACATGAAAGAGAAGGACAGTCATGCTTACAATTGATGCCTCAGTCACACACAGTGTCACAGACGCCGTTGCAACCACCGTCACAATCACAGACACAGACACAGTCACAGACACAGTCACAGACAGGACAAGCTACTTGGCAGCACTGCATGTCTGCCCTGTCAGGCTTCTTTTCAAAGCAGCATATGTCTCTGCCACAGTCCAGGAGCAAGCAGGCGTCCCCACACAGCAAGCCTGTGCAGCCAGTCTCCGATGACGGTCACAGAGACATGGCAGCAGCCTTGACAGCTGCTAGGGAGCTGGGTCTGCTGCAGAGTGTCAAGCTTGCGCTGCACACAATGCAGACCCACCTGCAGATGCACCTGCAAGAGCAGCAAGTAGTCATGGCAGAGTTTGATCTGCCCACAGCAGAGCACCCCAAGGACTGCACATCAGCTTGGCAACATAAGCCTAGCTCAGGACAATGTCTGTGGCAGAGTGCTGGCCCACATGAGCAGACCAGCAAAGGGGATTCATCTGGGCATCGGCATGATGTGTCGCGTGTCGGGCAAAAGCACGCGGCAGGGCCTGTATCACTGCAACAGGAGGGCAAGATGGTGCGGCAGCTCATCGCAAAGCTTGAGAAGGGTGAGCCCCCAACAACTCAATGTGCTTGAGGATGCATCAAAACATTCTTCCGGGCTTGGCTTGCCTTGCTGATGTGCTGATAAACACCTGTGTGTTCACAGAAAGCCTGATGTTGGACAGTTGTGAACGCTGTCCATCTGTGCCTCTCAGGATGACTGATGAGCTTCTGCCTGCCTGCCTGTATCTGTGCCATACTGATAGTTGTGGCGGTGCAGCCGACAGTGTATCTGCCCTTACATGGCTTCGCTTATGGCTTGTCAACATAGTACAATCAAGGCGCTAAGTTGCTTGTGAGCAGACAGCTGACGGTCTTGCAGGTAAGGTCAGACAGGCAGCAGATCAGGCTGATCTGGCAGACGTTTCCTTGTATTCACCAGATGTCACTGCCCTCCAGTTGATGCCTGCCTGACAGCACGAGTGACAGAGGGCTGCTTTTGCTATCAAGCAGAGTAATGCTTTCACAAGCATGTTAGTCGTGATTGTGCATATAGGTCAAACAGTGGAGCACATCAGGGTGAATCTGGCTGATTGGATCTTCCGATCACAAGCTTCAGCCCCAAGCCAAGCCGTTCTGATGTCCCAAGGTGCCTGTGTGGCCGCTGACTTTAGCTTGGAGAAGCTGTCTGGCTTTGGTGATCTGCTGCAGCATTGCACAGGGCTGGTCAGGCTGGAAGCCACAGGCAATGACTTGACTAGCTTGGCAGGTAGACCACACCATGCCTCTGCTGAGATTCAGCCCTGTGCTGTACGTCTCATCTGACCCTGTTTGTCCTGTACTACCCTGTCTGGTCCTGCAGATCACTGCATCACAATTGCACTTGCGCTGTGCTGTACTTGCCCTGTACTACTCAGCACTGTGTTGCAATGCCCGGTCCTGCCCTGCCTCTGCCCTGCCTTGGTCCTGCCTCTCCTCTTGCCCTCCTCTGCCTCTGCCCTGCCCTACCTCTGTCCTAACCTGACCCAGCACACATGAGGTTGACCTCGCCTCTGGTTCTTTGCTGTCCCTTGTTGTCCTGATGCCTGTCTTATATGCATATGTGCCCTGGTGCGCACATTTTGCGTCAGCATGTTGAGACTCAAACCTGGTCGTTGTAAATCACATGAACCTGCAGGCCTGGAGACATGTATGGGCTTGACACATCTGCGGCTGAACCAGAACAAAATTGAGTGTCTGCATCAAGTGCAGCACCTGTCCAATCTGCGGTAGGTAGCTTGCCAATTGCCTCGTTGCCAATTACCTCATTGCCAATCACCTCACTGCAGTCACCAGTCAGGAACAAATCAGAGCGAAAGAAAGTCAGGGAAGGAAAAAAATCAGAATGATGCAGTTCACCCCATTGTGTACCCTAAGTGTCATCACAACACGATGGGGACAATGTCATTTGCAGCTGCTCTCTGTATGGGCTTTGCTGGCATGACCGCTCAAGCAACACCATCAGCAGATGTGTCACGCACATGTTGTTGGTGTTCTGAGTGAGACCAAGCGCTGTATGCAGACCCACTGCAGGTGGGGTCTGCTCACAGCAAAATGGGCATTGCCAATGGGCAATGTCAGTTGCACAAAAGCTTGCCTGAGGATACTGCTGCCGTGCTTGTACTGACAATCACATCACATGCACTCTTGAGCAGCACTGTTGCTGTTCAAGTCACATGTTTTGTAACAACAAAAACTTGTGAGCACATATGCCCTCCAGTGACCATGGAAACAGCAAGATGCTGAATCTTCCCAACTGGTTGATCAATTTGGAAGATTCAGGTTATCTGTTCAAGAACTGCCTTGTGTGTCTTAGTCCTGCCGCAACTTTATGTGAGTTGAGTGTTTTTTTGCCAGAACCCAATATGACCATATGCAACTTGCAGGGGCCTGTACCTAGCAGATAATCACATCGCAGAGTTCCCAAATGTGACACCCTTGTGCCAGCTGCATACCTTGGAGCTGGCCAGAAACAGGCTGAACAGCCTTGGACCCTGCGGCGTCTCTTCAGAGTCCCTGTGCTGCTTGGACCTCAGCCACAACCGCCTCACAAGTCTGACTCAGCTGCAGCATCTGCCTCACCTGAGGGAGCTCACTGTTTCAGACAACCAGCTGACCAGCTTAGAGGGGTTGCAGGTATGGCAGCGACTGACTGGGGTGTCACGAAACTTAGATGATGTGTATCCAGCAAAATAGTACAGCTTGAACAACATAGAATTGCATGGAAGTGTACAATGTGCACATCTTGTGTGCAGCATGTGCTTCCAGTCCAGATCTGGCTGAACGACTTTGGTCAAATTGGCAGACTGCTGCTCCAGATGGTGTGGATGTTAGGCTGAGCAATGCTATGTGTCCCATAGTAGACATGCATGCCTTTCACTTACTATGCTGTAAGGCCTGCAAGCTTATCTTCAATTTGCCCGAATTCGCTTGGACATTGTCTCAGTCATGACTGGCACCTTCCTGAAGTGTCAAAAACATTCCACAACAGCAAGTAGTAGTGGAAGTAGCACAGACCAGTAAGCTTGGTCAAGGTAGTGATGATTACACTTGCTTGCATCCTCAGGAGAACCTGAATGGTGGGTTGTGGCCCTGTTCGGGAGAATTTGGATATTTTAATCGCATCCTCAGTGAAATGTGGATGATTCATTGCAGGCCAATCCTCAGGGGAATCTGAAAGGTTGCTTTCATTGTCAGGAGAATCTGAATGGTTGGTTGCATCCTCAGGAAAATCTGAATGGTTGATTTCACCCTTAGGAGAATCTGAATGGTTGGTTGCATCCTCAGGAGAATCTGAATGGTTGATTTCATCCTTAGGAGAATCTGATCAGTTGATTGCATTCTCAGGAGAATCTGAATGGTCGATTGCATTCTCAGGAGAATCTGTACCCTTATATGCATCCTCAGGAGAACCTGAATGGTTGGTTGTCATGTATGCAGGCCTGTCCTCTGCTGCTAGGGCTGGCAGCTCAGCACAACAAGATCACAGCCTTCCCTGCTGTCCTTGCTTGCTTGCTGCTGCGCATGCTCAACCTGAATGCAAACAGGTATCCACAACCTGTTTGCAATGCCATGCATAGCTGCCTTGGTACTCATCCCTTGCTGACAGGAATCTGTGCTTTAACATTGTACGCACTAGCATACCATGACCAGCATGCAGTCTGGCAACACCATCAGCATCCTCTGAGCTTGCATGACCTGAGGACAATCAATTCCGTGACTGTTCGGGGCAAGCATCTGGTTCTGCCTGCTTGTGCTCGTTCAGTCATGTCCTCACATGATCATGCATGTATGCAGACTGGCTGCAGAGACACGGAAGGTTCTTGCATGCTGATATGCAAGTGTTGTGCGCAGGATCAGGAGCATTTTGGAGACACCCTGGTTACCACACCTGATCCACCTCAAGCTTCAGGATAATCTCATTACCCACATGGGCCCCTTGCCTAATTTGCCCTTCCTGCAAACCCTAGACCTCTCCTTCAACCACATCAGCGATGTTGGTGTGGTGCAAACCCTAGCCTCCTTCCAGCATTTGCGCTCCCTCAGGGTGAATGACAACCCAGTGCAGCATGAGCCGCACTTCTACTTCTCCCTCCAGCGGCTCATGCCTTGGACGCAACATGAGTTTGGTCATGCCATGCACTTCCCAGATGATCAACAGATCAGGATGATCCAACAGGAAGCTGTGTTGAAGTCGCCGGAGGTTGTTCAGGCATGCTTGCAAGGGCCCCTACAAGCCAGCTGCAACAGCCCTGTTTCCAGTGATGCCTTTGGCCCTTTGAGAGTCCCAGAGATAGACATGGCCTCAGCCGGGGATGGGATTGGGCAACCTGGAGCTGGGGATGCAGCCAGGGATGCAGTCATTGCCAATGAGGACCAGGCGAGGGATGCTGACCATGACAGAGCAGTTCTCTCCAGATCTGCTGGGGCTGCTGCCTTGAGGTTGAGTCAGCATGACTTGATGATGCTTGAAGGCGCTGCTAGGCGAGTGCGGTATAGTCAGGTGATTGGCTTTATTACAGTCACCAGAACAAATACTGAAAGCTTGCCATCCCAAAAAGGGTCAAGAGTGTGCCCAGCAGGCAAAGCATGCAATAAGTTTCACAGATTGAAAGCCCTTTGATGTTCATAGCACAGGGATCTGTGCCCAGCTGAACAAGGCCGTGTTGATGCTCTTGCAGGGACAGGAGGCTTGGGACCGGCAAGCCATTTTCAGCATGGTCAGCAGGCAAAGCGTGCAGCTGAGCCAGCTGACTCACCTGCTGCACTGGCGGCCGGCCTTCCCCCTGACGCACACCTCCCCTGCCTTCTGGCACAAGCTTCTGCCCTCCTTGGCTAGCAGCCACGTGTTAGCTGATGCCGAGCTTCATTTTGTGCGGGCTCTTGCAGGTGTGGTCGGCTTTGGCTCTTGCTTCTCTTATGCACAGCTTTTTTTACGTGAGTGATGACGTTACTGCACACACAAGCCATGTGTCCTGAGGATGGAAAATGTGTGTGTCATTACATGCCATGATTTCAGCCACCAAGTTTGATACTGCACAATTGGGGGAAGCAGGGGAAAGGAATCAAAGTTTATGTTCAATATTATGTTAACATGGAAACCACTAATCTCCCACTTCAGCAAAAGCTTGCTCAGTTCATTGAAACAGACAAGGCTGACAACCTCGTCGGGTCCTAGGGTCGACTGTCACTACAACAACAACGTCCTCAGTGGTTTATTGCGCATCGTGCCTGCTGCACAGGAGAAGTGACTCCAAAGTCACAGCATATGCAATGTCAAGCTAATTTGACCACACCACAAGTCAAGCTGCACACTTGGGCCTTTCTGACACCCAAAAGCACTGCCTGGTGTTGCAGAGGATGCATCACTGCGCAATGCTGTGGTCGAAGGGGCGGACTTTGCTGAGCTGGCTGGCCTTTGGGACAAGCGCTTCCGCCGCCACTTCCAGATTCAGCTCCAGCAGCCGCCCTGTGTACATCAGGTACCAAACTGCTGCCCCTGCTGCTGCTTTGAACCACCCTCTTCTATATCACCTTTGTTACAATGCTGCCGCTGCTGCTATTTTGAAAGACTCTCTTCTGTATCATTCACTTTAGTATGCTGCTGATGCTGCTGTTTTGCACTACTATCCTTTATGTCACTATGCTGCCGCTGCTGCTGTTTTACACTAGTCTCTTCTATATCATTCATGTTACTATGCTGCTGCTGCTGTTATGCAGTATTCCCTTCTATACCATCTTTGTCACTAAGCTGCCGCTGGGCTGAAGTAGTCTCTTCTATATCATTCATGCTACTATGCTGCTGCTGCTGCTGCTGCTGTTTTCGACTACTCACTTCCATATCACCGCTGATGCCATGCTGCCGTTGCAGCAGCAGCAGCAGCAGTCATTGCACTGTGGCTGCACATCAGGTCCAGACCCAACTCCAGCTTGTGCAGAGTTCTTGCAACAGGTGTCAGTCTGTCATGTGTCATTCTGTCACACATGCACTTAACAAAGGTGTACGGCGTGCTGAGTAGGGAAGGCTGGAGGGGTCGGCGCTGTACGCTCAGCAGCAGGCAGCCGTTGCAACGGCAGCTGCAAAATGCATACAGGCTGTGTGGCGAGGCAGACTGGCCAGACGCAGCACAGCCTCACTGCGACTCGTGTTGCAACAGCAGCGGCAGCTTGACAGGGCGGCTACTGCATTCCAGGTGAGTCATGCAGGGGACAAGTCCTGTCCTTCATAAAAGGGCAGCGGACATGACCTGCCACATTGTATGCGCTGTCATAGGGGTTGGTGCCTCCTGGCAGGGTCTGAAGTGAAACAAAGACAGCGCACACTAGTCCATGCCGTCCTGTGTGGTGATTATCAACCGTCACAGGCTTGCAACAGCAGCTGATGTTCCATACTCACAGGCCAACATGTACATACGTCCTGGTAGTACATTGGCAAGTCAAGAATACCCAAGCGTGCAAATCAGACAATTCTGCCATGATACATGAGCAGTCAACCTGGGAGCATAGCACACACAAACCATGATGCTGAGTTCAAGGCAAACCATGACATGCTGAGTTGAGGCATTCAGCTTAGATTGGAAGTGGTCAAAAACCCTAGCAAATTTACAGTTGTCTCACATTTGACATTTGTGCACCAGTCTGCATTTGATCTCTGACTAAATGGATTTGTCAGGCTGATGCTTCAGACGGCCCAAATGTCCATGCTCCATCAGGACCACCATCACCACCACCACAGTTACCAATTAGGGTGCACGCTCTGTGGCTCATGGGAGCGTATGTCTTGTTGCTGATGTGTGTGTAGACAGGCAAGCCCAATATAGCTCACCCTTGGGGCCTTTTGCAATCAGTGCCAAAAGGGGTAGTCTCTTCTTTGTTGTTCCTAGGCAGCATGGAGAGGGCACACAGTGAGGGAGCAGGCCTTGCTGCAGATGCGTCGACAGGCTGCAGCATCCCAGGAAGCCATCAAGCAAAGCGCTGCAACAAAGATCCAGGTAGCTTGTTGTTGCAGCCTTGCCCATCATTCATTCTGCCAAACGGGCAGTGCTTGACGCTCATTGCAAAAACCAGAAGCTTTCTGTCAGCTTCTGTCATCCAGGAGGCCAAAGGTCGTGCCATAAGATCTGCATTCAGCTTGGCACGGCATGATGTCAAGGTGCATCCTGATCAATGAAAACAGCATCACACAGCTTCCTCAATAGCGCAAAGCAGCAGGCACTCTCTCCAGGGCATATGCTCATAAGACCTGTGGGTATCATGCTCTGCCTGCAAAGCTGTGTGCTGTGACTGCACAGGCTGTAGTAAGAGGCCGGAAGCTGCGCCAGCAGCTGAGCCAAGCACGCCAGGCTGCTGCCTACACAGATGACACATTACATCCTGACTCACATGACCCTGATCTGGACATGGATGACATGAATGAGTTTTTGGCGTCCCTGCCAGATGATGAGCCATCCCCAGCGCAATCTGTAGCCTCCACCTCATCCCCAACACTTGCACATGCCCCAGGCTCAGCCCTAGTTGGTGGCGCAACTCCAGCGGCCCCTCATCAAGTTCTGCCATTGAATCGGTTAGCAGATGCTCGCAGAAGTAGTCACGCCTCGGCTAGCACATCTGGCGGGAGTCAGACTTCCTCCTCTTCTTTGTCTTTGTACCATCATGCTGCTGGCTTGCCTATGGCGCTTCCACAATCGAGTAGGGGCCACACAGATGCTTCAGTGGCTGCCAACATTGGTGGTGCTGTCAGAGAGAATCTCCAGCGCTCACACAGCACATCTGCATGGGGTCCCCATTCCAGTGTTGGTACTGTCACACAGACAGTACATCGGTCACTGAGCGCAGCAGAAACCCCAAATGGCACTGGTGCCTGCACGCAGCGTCCACCAGGACAGCAGACAAGCAGTGGCAAACCTAGTAGACATGGTTCACAGCAGCAGCAACAAGAGCCGTATCTTCCCGTATTGATAGGCAGTCATGGTGCAGCGCCAATGCAGATGGCCTCTGTGCCTGAACATGCAATGATTGCTCCTGGGTTTGCAATGGTCAGTACAACAAATACTGGCTTGCGAATCAGTCTACCTCCTATTCAGGAATTGCCTAATCAGCGGTCCACTGGTCCAGTAGCCCTTAACCGCGTGTCCAGTGACGGTGGTCTTGCAGCAGCAACGGCCACAGCTGTGGGTGGCAGTGAAGAAGACTCACAGGAAGCAGCCAGGGGCGGTGGTGGCAGGAGTGCAAGGGTGAGCCGAGCCAGCTCTAGTGTGAGGTCAGAGCAAAGCGTCGGCAGTCAGTCTCCTGACAAGGCAGCTGCCAAACAGGAGCGCCACAAGGTTGGTCTCTGCATGCCATCACTGTCAGGTGTGTAAGATGAGGTGAGTAACAAGCGCTGCAGACAAAAAAGTCACAGGTAGAATGTGGGTGCAGTCCGCGCTGAAGCAAGTGGTGTGCAAAAGGCTGATAATTGGTTCCAACAGCAATGAAATGGGGAAATCGGAGGGTAAGTCAAGTGACATCCAATATCGTGCTGTGGGCGATGCAGGCCCTAATACAGCAGCTGGCCCCTGACAATGTGTTCACCGGCTGCCAGACTGAAATAATTTGTGGTACAGTGCATGCAAGCTAGGACAGCACAGATGTGGTGATGCAGGCAATGATAGAGCAGCTGATGCAGGAGTGGAAAGTGGGAGACTTTGCAGTTGCAGAGTCCATCTTCAAGTCTCGTCAGCGGCAGTTGAAGCAGAAAGGAGGCGCTCAGATGCGGCAGAAGATGCAGGTGGGCAAGCCTAGAGTGTGTGACATGAACCATAGCACGCGAGCAGCCATGGCAGATCTTATCTTATTTATTTATTGCGTGTCATGCTGTCTCCCAACATGAGAAATATACCCCACGATTTTGTGCAACACCCTTGTCTTCCCCCCTTGCACCCATATGTAGCATCACAGTTCTGTCATCATTGTACATGTGCCTCGTGTTTTCCACATGTCTTTCTGCTGCATGTGAGCAGCCACCCTTCCCGCGTTCTCAGTATTCCGATCAGCAGTCCCAAGGTCTTTGATGAGAAAAGACTGCACACCACTTCAGTATCAATATCTGTTTGTACAGTACAGACTCAGGCGCCCAAAGCTGCAGGGCTGACTGCAGGATCCGGAGGTTCGTTTAGCTAGATTGAAGTTCCAGCTTGGGAGTCAGGCACCAAACAGCAGGGCTGCATCTGTGCCACGATATCCTTGCAATCGGGACCTCGTTCACATGCGCCATGCAGCTCTTCCTGAGCCAAGGTGAGGCAGCTGAATGTATGATACAAGTTGTCTGTACTGATGCATTGTTCCCAAACAATTGAACCAAAGTGGTTAGGACTATGTCACTGCTGTGCTGGAGCCATGCAGCAATACAGAGTCGTTGCTGTCCTGCTGTGCATGAGCATGTAGTGTATGATATACCCTTGGATGCACTGCCTGCCGCTGAAAGATGCAGGACTTCATTGCCTTGACCATACTCACCAGCAAACAGTGCCAGCAGCGTACTGTCGCAAAAGTCCGTGCTTGGCCTGATGGGTACATGTATGTCACACAGCTTGGAGACAGGCCTACTGGGGTCTTTGTCCGCAGACGGATCCATGCAGCAGCTGCTGGACAGTAGGCAGCAACAACGATGAGTTGGCCCTCCACAGGTTGTGAGTTTTGAGGGCTAAAGCCATGCGTTGGCTTTGGTATCGCGCATTATTGTGGAACACAGCTTTGTGACAAGCAAGTCATTGCACTAGCAGAACAGATTTTGCTTCGGGAGTGTACATCAGTTTGGCCATTGACTGTGAGCGAGCAAGGCATTCTCACAGGTGGACATTACGTCTTTAGTTGTCTTAGGACTCGGTTCAATCAGCCAACAGTGTGATAGGTTCAAGCTAAAACAAGATGCTGTGCATGAAAGGCTGTGCATACCATGCAAATGCATCCTTGCAAGACATCTTCACTTGATTACCGAGAATTGGACAAAAACTACACTTTAGGAATGGTCATTGGTTCATGTACGTTGACCAATTTACAAGGCACCAGCTTGCTGCAGTATCTTCTTGAGCTCTCCACTCTGCTGCTTAGACACTGTGTCATCACCACCGCCAATGAACTTGCCACCAATAAACACACGGGGTACAGAGCGACCACCTGTCAGCTGGTTCAGGTAGTCCTGAATTGCTTCACCATCCTGCCTCTCGTCAAGCTGCACACCGAAGACACAATGGTCAAACGACTTGCCACGATCATGACCACGTAGAAAAAGCAGTGAAGCCAGTATCTTGACTGGTGTGCGTCAAAGACCCTGGTAAACCCGCGAACACACAAGGTGGCGATCGAATGAAATGGTTACCTCAACCACAGTGAAGTTGCTGCCCAAGTCCTGTTGTAATGCTGCCTTGGCCTTCTTACAGAAAGGGCAGTATCTGAACGAGCCAGCAGTCATCAGCGAGGGAGATTTCCGAGTATGAGACGATATGGGCGGCCATGCTGTATGTAGCATGCTTGTACTTACGACTTGGAGAAAATGACGACCTTCTCGCTCTTGATGAGCCCGTCGACAAATGACTTGGGGTCTGATCCGCCCATGCTTGGTGATGAGGTGCTTGCGGACTCTGTCTTGCTGGAGCCGAACAATCCCATGTAAAGGACAATTGAAGTGGCGGTCAGCAGCAGTAGCCCTGTCTTCCAAGGATATTGTCTGCGTGCTTTTGGAGGAGCAATTGTGAAGGTGTGCTGCAGTAGCTAGGAAGTATGTGCTTCTTTCTGTGCTCCGTGCGTAACGACGTTCATTGCACACGTAAGAGTGCACGTAAGATGCCGTCCTCGTCAATAAGCCCTAGGGCAACAAGGCAATCGCCCTTGAGCAGGTGCAGCTTCTACGCCGGCGCGGATTCGAAATTCGCGCCGGCGTAGAAGCTGAGCCTCAGGGCAAGCCTATATATATGAAACCATGACAAATCGCAGGGAACATACTACTGATGTTCAAATGTCCATGTTTCCTCTGCTGTCCCTTTCAATCAATTTTGCGTACTGAGAGATGGTGCAGGGATGTAGGTTGCATGCCAATGACGGAAAGTACAAAATAATGTATACATACACGGAGTTGTCAGAGCGGTCAGGATGAAACTATATCAACATATACTATAGTAGCTAGTATGTTTCAGATCTGGTTCAGATCAGGTCTAGATGTACCAATTGGCAAAGTCAGCAAGTCAGTGCACTGTTTGCAATAATGTATCTTACCCGGTTGTGCCAAGGGAAGCCCTAATGTAGCAGTAATCTGAACCTTGTGAACAGCAACACGCTGACTTGCTCTGTATGACCATCAACCTCTGTAACATCCAAGCTTGCACGCCCAGTTGAGAAACCTTGTATGCATAGAGGTCAACACCGGTGACTGCCATATGACAAGTGAGACACAATAATAACTATATTTTCAAAGCAACGATGTCAGGCCGCTTGCCAAAGTCAGGGCTTCCAAAGCCGAATGGAGCAGTATATGTTGCACACAGTGTCATCATGTGCATTTTCCCATGAATCAGAGGGATCACGCGAAGCCCTGTAGATCTTACGGCTCTTACAACTGTAAAAGCGCATAGTGCTTCACACTGAACACAGATGAGGAATGAGCACTTGAATGAGGGGTGATAGCAGAGACTGTACACAAATCTGAACAACGCGCATCATCATTGCAGCAGGTGTTCATGGACTCCTTTGCCTTGCCTTTTGCTTGCATCAAAAGGTCTTTCTGTTGCATCATGGCTCTCGCATGGTGTTGTATTGCCTTTTAGGATGTGCCTGTTCACAAATTCTACACAATGTGGGTGTGCTGAGAGGTGAGCTGTCACAGCTTGCTGAAAGCTTATGGGCCCTGGTGCACTCAAGCCTATATCTGGCCAGGCATATGAGCCATGCAACCTGCAAATGTACATAGATGTGTTCTAGCTATTAGGCACAGCATGCACAGGCACACTGCCTTTCTGCAGCAAGAGACAGGTGCACTTGTGCACAGCCCGACAGCTAAGAATGTGGCAGCTGACACTGGACACGCCTGGCAGAGAAGGCCAACAGCTTGTTGTGACAAACCGGCTGGGAAATGGGGACTACTTTGCTGTTGCCAAATCCGGTCAATAGCTTCAAAGATGTCGACTGGCAACGGCCACACCAGAACTTGCCGTTGTATGCTGATCTAGCTGAAGCTCAGGCGCTCATATGGGCCGGTTGTGAGGACATGGCCTTTCTAAGCATCTTTTCTCGTTGGCGATCCAGAACCATAGCAGCGGACTGCTCTAGATCTTTTGTGCAGTCACATAACAATACGACACTGCGACGTGTTCATCTGGTTCACAAAGCAAGTGTGAACGTCCTTGACGGTCTACAGGTTCAGGCTGATTACTGCCCTTCGTATCCTACGCAAGAGAGAGAGAGATTACAATGCTTTAGCCAGCCAACAAGTCTGATCACATATAGAAGAAGACAAATGTCAAATTTGGAGGAAATCGAGACAACTCAGAATAAACTTGAAAACCCGCATGTGATCTTGCTGCGCAAAAAAGGACCTCATAGTGTCAGTGTTCGTGGAAAATGAAGAAGCATATTGCTGCCTCAGTGGGTGGAGAGCTGGACACTCAAAAACCATGTGTAGTTCATCTGCAAAGCGCAAAGTGGATGTCGAGGGTCACAGGAGGCCAGGCAGAGGCAAGTTGTTGAGCCTGTGATGCAGCCAGAGCCTGCTTTGTCCATTATCATGGATCAATGAGGTCCTGAGCAGCGCGATGACTACATGCAGCAGCAGGCTGCTATCTGGGATGACATTCAGCGGTCCAGGACAAGGGCGAATGTGCAAACTCAACCATCTGCTACTGGTGGGCTTCCACAGACTTCATCAGGCAAGGGTGCGGTGAGCAATCATGCCAGGTCTGTAGAAGGCAAGTAGAAACGGACTTATGGAAGGTGAATTGAGGAAGCGGTGACAATCTCAGGGTCCAGGCACACGCACAAAACATGTGTCAGGCTCACTATAAGGTCTGCATGTGTCAGGCTCACTATAAGGTCTGCATGTGCCAGGCTTGCTATGAAATCCGCATGTGCCAGGCTCACTATAAGGTCTGCATGTGCCAGGCTTGCTATGAAATCCGCATGTGCCAGGCTCACTATAAGGTCTGCATGCGCCAGGCGCACATGCAATATTCGGAAGCTTACCTGTCCTGATATGCATGGACACTGACTCTGGCAGCTCTACTTGCTGCAGACTGCGATGGAGTCAGTTGCACTTGGTGGGACTGTCGTGCAAGTGGGCTT
>JAABUW010007171.1_pt1 | contig 13569 bp, 13 predicted proteins | sample 5560081 | NCBI WGS metagenome assembly JAABUW01 (sample SAMN10711882, study PRJNA513363) | rock metagenome | isolation source: Antarctica rocks | place: Antarctica: Victoria Land, Knobhead sud
CGAAGAATTGTCTGAAAAGCTCTTCAGGCGATATTTCCTCCTCAAACATCGGTCCACCTCGCCCAGGCGCACCGCGTTGCGAAGCGAAACCCGAGAAAGGCGATGCGCCGGAGGAAGCTTGCGATTGGAAGCGGTTGTCTGGGTCCCCGCCGAATTTGTCGTATTTCTGCTTCTTCTCCGCATCACTCAACACCTGAAATGCTCTGCTCACGCTTTTGAACGCTTCGTCGGCGCCGGGGTAGCCGTTCTTGTCCGGGTGGGTTAGGAGGCTGAGTTTGCGGTAGGCCTTTTTTATCTCAGAGTCGGAGCAGGTGGCGCGCACGGGTTCGAGGCCGAGGATGTCGTAGAAGTCGGTGGGTTTGCAGCGCTTGACGCGGATTACGGCGGCTTTTTGGTCGATGGTGAAGGCGCGGTCGGAGGAGCCGTCGTGGTGGGCCCGGGACTTGGTGTCGCCGTTGGGGGTGCCGTTTGGTTGGGCGCCAGAGGATTTGGCGGACATGGTTGTGGTGGTGGGTGCGCTCGAGGCGCTGTGGGGGGTGTTGGAGGGGCAGAAGGTGGTGGTGTTGTTAGTTGAATGTTGTCGCGAACGGCGGGCGGGGAGGTGAAGTTGCTCTCGGGGTCGGCGGTGATGTTGGTGTATAGGCCGAAGTATTGTACAGCGGTTGGACGTTGAGTCAGGCGAAAAGATAAGGTGGTGTCAATAGATGCCACATTGCATCTCCATCTGGAAGGCCCAAAGTTCAACCTCACGGAACCCGCCGAAACTCTATCCCCCCCATGACGTCCACTCACTTTCTTCACGTGCTCATTCACAACAACACCATTGACACCCGCACGACATCGCATATACCAAAGATGGGACGGTGACACCAACTCACCAACAACGATCCGACTCATCTCCAATACTCCCCGAAAACACCTCCACACCAACCGCAACGATGCCAATGCCCTCCAAGAACCCCGAGAACCCCGAGGAAGCAAAGCAAGGTCTCTTGCAATTGGCGTCGACATGGGGTAGTACGTACACCAATCATTACATACCTCTCTATCATGCATGCGACTAACACCTATATCTACACAGAAAACTCCGTCCCCCCCGCCCTAACAGCAACCCTAATCTTCGCCCAACACGCCCGCCCCTTCCAAACCCTCCCCATGCTCTTTCCCCCCATCTTCCTCTTCAGCTCCTACCTCAACCTGCAAGGTTTCGCCACCGACTCCGCCGGCCTGACCTCCGCCTGGTCGGCCGCGTACTTGGTGTTGGCGAGACGACGGCGGCAGGGGTTGACGAATAAGTTTGGCGCGAGGGGGTTGGTGCGGGGCGCGACGATGGGGTTGTGTGTGGTGAATATTCTGAGTGGGGGGTTGGTGTATGCGTTTGGGAAGCGGGGGGATGATGTGGTTTGAGGGGGTAGGGTAGTCCCTAGGAATGTATGATAGGTGAGGGCAGTATAGTGGATGAGAAAGCGTTGATGCGTTTGGTGCTGTTGCGGAGATGGGATGTGATGTCCTCAGCTGTTTGGTCAGCATCTCCCAAAACGTGATAGGAGCGCCGCTACTACAGTTGATGAGAATACCCTCCCGCGTCTGCTCATGTCGCGGAGATGGCATACGGTGTCCCTCAGCCGTTGGCGGGCATCTCCAGGACCATTATCGAAGAGCCGCCACTACAGTTAGTGATAATATCCCCCAGCGTCTGCTCCTGCCGCGGAGATGGTATACGATGCGAAATCTACCGTACCTGCCCTCGCGCCGCATCTCCTGCGTGACGACGAGGCAGCCGCCACTACAGCGCTTGTCGTGGCCTCACAACCTCACTCTCATGCCGGAGAGGCAGTCAAATCGACCGGGTCGAGCGATTTGAACTGGTAGAATTGAGCATATGCGGATATCTGGGTCTAGCAGCGACTACCCCCCTGTCCGCCCTCCCACCCAGCGTCCCGTCCTCAGATCATCCACTGTAGTGCCGCCACCCCCCTTCCTCACCCGGAGAACTGCTCGCACGGCTCGTACTCGACAGCATGCTCAATCTCAACCAACAACCTCATCAACGACCTTGTATCAAGCCTCAAAACCTCGCTCCTCGGCGTAACAGTCGGGACGAAAACGCCCGCAGCCCTCCAATCCATCGAGTACACCCTGAAATTCTCCGCGTACACCCCTCTATTCATCGTAGCCTCGTTCTGCAGCGTGAGTGGCTTGTAGCCGGGGTATGCTTGGAGCGGATGATACCGCTGTGGTGCGATTGCGAGATAGTCCTTCCACACATTGGCATCGTGGGTATACTTTGTGAGCGCTCTGCCGCCGAAGGAGGTGAGCTGCCACTACAGTTAGTGCTAGTGCCTCAAGTCTGTGCTTAGGATGTTGGAGACTTACGACGACGAAGTGGATGCGGTGCAGGTCTGGCGACTGTGGCGACAACCCGGCAGGACGAGAGACGACAGCAATGGGATGGTCGTATGTCTTGGGGTCGGCGGGTTTGGGTATGTTGAATACCTCTCCGTCCTCGGTCTCGTACCAACGCGTGATGTCCATGACTGCCATGGCGTCGTCTAGGCCGTTTGCTGCGAGTTTCGCCATCACCTCGTCGTGCTTTGGTAGCCAGAGTATCGCTCCTTGCTCTACATCTTGTGATGCTGGTGTGGCCATTTTGGCAAGTCTCCTCGGTGCAAGCAAGAGTGCTGGGTTTACAGTCTATGATAGTGCGTTAGTTCCGCTGTTCGTATTCCGGAGACGATTGTGCAATGTTCAGATTGGCGAGTGGTCGTCCTGATCGCCTCTCCACCGTGAAATTAGGAGCGACGGCAGTACAGTGTCTGCTATGGCCCTCGTCTCGCCCTCCATACGCCGGAGAGTGCTGTGGCATGACGGGCCGGACGAGTGGTCGTTCTCCTCGACTCTCCGCTGGGGAAGTAGGAGCGACGGCAGTACAGTCTCTGCTATGGCCATTGTCTTGCCATTCTCATGCTGGAGAGGAATTTTGCTAGAGGGCTGGACGAGTGGTTGTTCTCGTCGCCTATCCACAGCGCAAGCAGGGACGATGGGAGTACAGTCTCGGCTCTTGCTTTTGCCTCGTCGCTCTCATGCCGGGGACGAAAATAGACTTAGCTTTGGACGAGCGGTCGTGCTCGTCGCCTCTCTCAAGAGAGGACAGGGGTGATGGTGCTACAGTGACCGAGAATGCCTCTGTCGATACGTAATCTTACCTGAGAATGTTTGGTGTCGTGCAGTTGGTGTCGTGCGGTCGCTTCTACTGTTGAAGTGGAGGCGGTGGTCGAGTGGTGTTGTGGTGCAGCCAAAGTTGATGTGGCAGCATTGGAATATCAAAGCCAAGCCAAGATATTGCGGGACTGGCCGCGTCCTACGGCGGACTGTTGCTGAGGTCGGCAGTGTGCCTACACTCCTGACTCTCGGTTTTCGATAACTGATAGGTTCTGAGCGGACCAGCAACCAGGCCAACACCTTCGAGCAAGACCATAGAGCCAATGGCGCCCGAGCGATACCAGATATACACCTTGCGGTCTCGGACACAAGCCAAACGAGTGAGTTGGCCTACCTTGAAGCTCTCCGTGAGCTTGAGTCTTGCGGCAGACGGACCCAAGTCGAATAGTAAAACAGGAAGGCGTACTTACACCAAGATGCCGGCGGAGGTAGGGACTGGCGGGACGGTCGCGGTGTAGTGCTGCGCTTGTACCCATGTACTGCTTGCTACAACAACGCGGCTGTGCGTGGCCCATTGTGCTCACTGCTGACCATTATATCCAGCCGTAGGACCTGCATCGGAGAAGCTCCACCTCACTGACACACAAGATACATGTGTCTTCTAGCCCTTCCATCTTCTGCTGGTTCAGCTCCTGGTATACGTCTGTAGACAACATGTACGCGTAGTGCCAGATGCTGTCGTACTGAACCAGATTGGCATCTTGCCACAGGCCACCATCCCATCCGGAGCGTTCGCCTGCAGCAGTGTCGCCTTCGATGGTGATGCCGCTTTTGACAGGACCCATGAACCGGATCCCAGCACCAGCGGCCGGACCGAATTTCTGCTTGAAGCCTTCCATATAGGCATCGTGGACTGAACTGTCTCCATACGGATACCTGAACAGGTTGAAGAGACTGACAGGCATATTCCGAACAGCATCTGGTAGGCTCGCGGAGAGGAACTCGGCCATTTGTATATCAAGTTGGAGCTCACCAACCCTGCGTTGCCGGGACGCATCGATGCTGTTGTTGATAGCCGACTGAGGGACTCCACCACTCTCTAGCCATTCCTTGGGCAGAGGAGGAGTCTCGGGAATCGGTACTCGGACACTATCCATGGAGGACTTTATTGTTTCGTATTGAGCTCTTGAAATTGCCACTTCGACCGCGAGATGAGCGGAAGCCACCGCGGCAACAGCCGTGGAGATTGTTGCCGTAGAGTCGGTTAGGAGGAAGAGGTCCCAGTCATGTGCGAGCAGTTCCTTGGTATCATTCTTTTGAGGAGGATGAATCCAGCCATGAGGTCGTCCTTTGATAAGATGTGATGTTGCATCGCTGCCGCTACGGATGAGCTCTGCAACGTTGTCTGAGCTCTTGCCGTGGTGGAGAGCGATGAGATGGATTGTGCATTCGACGCTCGCCATGCTGAACAACGCGGTAGCAATCACCCTCGCAAATGCCAAGAAGGTCGGGGTTGTTGTGGTGGTGTTGAGGCGTAAAGGGCGTCTTCATGTTGACCTCGGCAGACTGCTGAAGCTTGTTCCCCAGCTCCGAGCAGATGGTCTGCTGGGAGGTCTGATCGCGAGACGAGACGACTGTCCACTGCATCAAGCCTCCCAGGCGGCTCGAGAACCCTTCTTGCGCTGTGTGCCTCCTTCTTAGCTGCGTGCCTCCTCCTCAGCGACGGTACGCGTTATGCGAAGACCGTAACGAAGGAGTGCAGGACAGATATCTTTCGGTGCCCGCGGTCCATGCGACATCATTCTCATTCTTGCTGCCCATGATCAGAGCATACCGCTCTGGTCCACATCTGTCTACGCGGTCGTTGTCATGAGTTCACTGCGGCTCGAGGTCACGGTTCTATGTCGTGTTGGAGTTGAGAAGAGGAAGGCGCGGCCGAGCCCACCTCCTCCTCCTTGGCGTGTCCCAGAGCGCAGCATGCAAACCTCCATCTGCGCACTCCTTCTCGAACAAGATATGGAGCTTCATATCTCATTTGTGTGGCACAATAATGCAGAAGTAGCAGATGAAGTATCAACCGATGGCCTGGTGCAAGCAGCGCGTGAGTTCTGCGCTGTTCGAGTGTCCTGCTTGAACACCTGATGATCTATCCGTACTGCGCATGCCAATCTATCTTCTCCCAGCGAGCACCCCTTCCGGTACACACATCCTCTTTCGCATCTCCCCCCTGTGCCTTTACCATCCGAGTTCCAGAGGACTTGTCGAGTCCACGCGTCCGAAACCTTTCAGAGAGACACGGACGATAGCGAGGATGCTTCCTTTTTCTGCTACCGCATCTACTGTGTTTATATCCCGACTGGTATTGTCGGCGGCGCTGTCATTACGGTGCTGACGTTCTTCGCCAATTTTGTGGCGTCTGGCTACGAGCATGTTACCATGTACGCCAACAGTCCAAGGACCATCCACATGGGAACGTCGTCCACTGGGTATGAGCCGGTGCAACTGAGGAGGGTAGAGAGCTTGGAGAGCCTGGAGGGTGGATCAAGACGACGTACAGTTTTACTACTATGAAGAAGGTAACCGCGGAAATGGTGGCAAGAACTTCTCCATACCGTATACAAGAACGCCTCGTGCCATGCTTTGACATTATAGCCCAATGACCGCTGTGTTCCGGGTCTGAAAGATAATAAGACTTACGAGTGTCGTGCGCTGGTTTGGGGGTATAAAGATTCGCATTTGATTGCTAATTCTACCTACGCAATATCCGCTTGCGCAAGGCAGTGGTACGCTCAACGAACCCGATTCGATCCGCGGCCGTCATGCTCGCTCTGCCCTCCGCAAGCTCCTCCAGTGTTCGATTCTCAACCCACCAGCTTGGGATGCAGGTGTCTGCCTCCTCTCTCGAGCCTTGGATCTGAACTTCGGGGATGTAGAGCCATGCAAATAGAGCCACAACAAGCATAACGCCGGAGAAGAGATACATGAGGTATCCGAGCGACATTGAGTTCGGTTCCCGTAGCTTCTTATCATCGAAGCGGAGGTAGGTAATCCGCATAAGTACGGCACCGATCTTGCCACTAGCTGCAGCGATGCCGTAGCAGGTACAGCGATATCTATTCTAGTCAGTAGAACCCGTTGAGTATGACGTGAGGTGCAGGAAACTCACCGAGTCGGGAATATCTCTGCTGGGATGATGAACAGCAAGGTGTTCGGTCCGAACGAAAACCAGAACTGGATGGCCGCGTACAGCACAACAAGCCACGAATGACCGCTCTTGTGAAAGCAGTACGGGAACGCGATTGCAGTCGTGAGGAGTAAGGCCGCAAGTAGGATTGAGGTCCAGATGATGGTAAACAGGCGATTGATGAAGTTGATGCGATTGGTCAATAGTGCGCAGCCGATTAACGACCAGAGGGATACAGTGACCAGGCAATTTATACCGTTGGACTCCAAGACCGAGAAAATGGAGGCATCTTCATCGTTTATGACAGCGGAGTAGAGCAGCCAGGATGGTGGTTGCGGGTGCTCATCTGCTCTGTTCGCCGTCCAGATTCTGGCAAGCGTGCCGGGATCGTTGAAGCCCAACCCACTGTTCGTAGGGAGCTGTATTAGCAGGTTCCTTCTTTACAATAAAACGATGAGTGTGATCAGGAACTTACTGGAAGACGAAGTCAAGTGCAGCCCAGCACACGGACACGCCGAAAACGTTACGCCAGTTTCCTTGTCCATTGGCACCATCGTGAAAGTATTCACTCCAGTCTTTGCGTTTGAATTGGGTCCATTTGCGGTGAGGGTCGTCAAGACCCACCACATAGTCCAGCTCATTTGAGCGTTCCAGAGCGGAGACTACTGGCTGTCCATGAGCATTCGAGTCAGTGGATCGAGCGTCGGTAGCTCCGTTCGTTCCGTCATTGAGAGTGTTCGCTCGGTTGTTGTTCTGCTCGGAGCCTCCCGAAGCTCCAGTCGATGCACCTGCAAAATCACGGGCACGTGGGAGACTCTCCATCTCAACGCCGTCCGATTCGCCGTCTTCGATTACATGAGCATGTTCTTCATCGTCGTCGTCGAAACCGCTGCGAGACCACCCCGCGAAAAGCCCAGTTGTGCCAGTGGCTGTGTCCCAGGCCGCTCTGATAGAATCCTGCTTGATGTCATAAGTATAGCGAGGCGATTCCGGTATAGTCCACCGGAAGATGAGAGCCAGAAGTGCAGGAATACCGCCGACGCCAGCAACAATACGCCACAGGATGTCAATACCGACCTTAGAATGGCCAATCTCGGAATCAGTCGCGTTCCTGAAGGGCTCCGTGAGATTGTAACGGCTTGGTGGGCTGTTCAGGCCGTGCAGAACAAGGAGGCCTATGCCGTAAGCGAGGAACTGTCCGACAGGCTGCATCATAAACACAGCAGCCATCATTTGGGCTCTGTATCGTTTTGATGCCCACTCGATGGTTATGCATGCGGACAGTGGCTGCACTGACTATCAGCCAAACTCGTCAAACGGACTCCGGCTAAGACTCATACATATTCAGCACCTACGACAATAGTAAGTGGTAATCTTCGTATATCGTACTTGAGCTTAGCCTACCTATACCAACACCCATCACAAACCTCCAGAACATGATCCACCTGAGGGGAGACATTGCGGACTCCCCTGTCGGCAGCGTAACGAATCCAGGTCCGCTCGCTGCTAAACCAAGGGTCGCGAAGATCACGATGACCTGTTTACGAGCATCAGCTTCCTTGCCTCTCTCCAGACACCCGATTCTAGACTTACCAGCTCGACACCATAAAGTCGTTGGCGTCCAAAGATGTCGGCCAGAATTCCGAAACTCACCATGCCGCAAGCACTGCCTGACAAGGTCAGGGCGTTGATGATGAGGGTACTGGAGTGGTCTTCTTCGCCGAGGTAGACGTAGGCCAACGATGGTAGAATGACATTTGAGGAGAAGAGATCTAGCAAGTTTTTCACTCTGTTAGTAATGCCTCTAGTATGTTGTTCCGCTGCTTCAGATCTTACTGTAGCTGTCTGTCAAGAAACCACTGGCAGCTACAAAGAAGACTCTCCAGTTGAAGTCTGACTTGTCAAGGATGTCTATCAAGGCATCGCGCCGACCTTCTGGGTCCTATCCATTCGGTTAGGTCGAGATCTCTATGTTTTGGCCTTCATGTGTCCGCGTACGGGGATCTGAGCAATACGATGGGCAGTCCGGTACTGGAACCTGAGTCGCTCGAAAGTTAGACTTATCGTGATCGTTGGTCCAGCAAGTACGGAATCGATACGTACGGCCATAGCCTTACCGCAATGCTGCTCTTACGTCGTGGACGATCTGGCTGACTACGCCGTTTCCCAAACAAAGGTATGGCTGTGGACAAGAAGCAGGTCGTATGGCTTTGCTTGTGGGTCTCGTTTTTGCTACGTGCTCGAATAGTGGGTAGTCCTGGACTGTAGTATTTGTGTAATTAATAAGATCAAACTGAACGCCGGCGAGGCTCTCGAGGCTGTGATGTCGACATGTGGCTCACACCACACCTTCGAGTCTACGTCCGTACAAGGCCTGCCGCGGAGAGCTCCAAAATCTGCCAAGTTCGTCGCCTTGAAAGGTGGTAGGGGGTGGTGCGCAACGAGAGCTCCTGCCAGATTGCGGTAAGGTTTCCATTGCCTTGATCATCGAACCCCGAGACTCGATCGCTCAGCAGTCCAAGCATCCAAGGCGATGGCGCTGCGTCTTTTATTTTCTCAATATATTGCCTGCATGTGGTGGAGGCGGAGGTGCAGATACAGCCTCATGCATGGACGGCACGCTTCCACAAGCGAGCCAAGGCAGCGTAGCCGCCACGACGAGTCGTCAGAAGATACCACCCTGCACGAAAATACAGAACCTACCGGTCTGACTCCTGCATAACGTTACCGGCAAATTTTCTATAGCATGGTCGCTCAGTCGTGAAGTGGAATAAACTATGCCACTCAAAGCCGCAAGGATGGTTCATTGCCGTACCGTGAGCAGCACGCACCTGTGAACAACACCTGATCTCCAGCTTCCGCTTGGTTCGACTGATCGTCTCGAACATGGCAGTACCAGGGATTCAGATCTCGGAGATCTGGGACGCACTGGTCAGATGCAAAGAAATCTACGAAGCGTTCAGTAAAGGCTACAACAACGCCGCCGGCATTTTAGCGGATTTCCGGGACGATTTCGCTAGGGCCGAGCAAGCGCTTGAGTTCCAGAAAACCGTGTATGAGAGGACTGGCAAAAAGTACCCCGGCGCCGAATCGTTCAAAGCTGTCTTGACGAGGTGCGCGAGTTTCATAGCTGACAACAAGAAACTGCTTGACCGCGACCATGGCAAAGAGAGCTTTGCTGGCGCTCTGCAGACGGTCACATCCGTATTCAAGAGGGATATACCCAAACTTCGCGAGGCGTTGTCGCAGAAGATCCAAGAGTTCGCCAATTGGAAGATCGATTTACTGCTCGAGCTGGCGTTTGCTCGTGCAGAGCAACCGGTCGCCGCCGCAAGTGGACAGCACAACACGGATCTTGCGCCAGACGGGACTGTCCTGGGGGAAGACCAGCTTCGGAGAGACGTAGATGAACTGGTCAGCATCATCTACGCTCATGGTCGACTGCTCAAAAGCGGACACTCAGGCACTACAGAGGCCAACGTGGCAGCCAAGCGTCTCAATGCACGCTTCTGGACTACAATCGCTTCAATCTGTCGACACGGGAATATGCCAGAAGATTACCGACCGCCTAGCGTATTCCTGCAAGAACTGTCGCGGGACTTACTTTTGCGTAAGCAGCAGGCTTCGATAGAGAGTGTGAGTGGGACTGCAAGGTATACTCGCAACGAGGCCATGATGTTTCCAAGAGCAGCGTCCGTCCGTATATACATCGATGCCGGCGGGAATCGCGAGATCAGGCTGGAAGCGTACGGTTACATATTCGTGGGCCGCCAGTTCCTATTTCTTGACGATAACGGTCGACCGATTTGCGAACACCGTGTGAGTCGCGATTGTCCTCCATTTACGCCGCGGATAACGGACAAAGGCCTGGAGAGACGCGTTGTGGAATTCCTGGAGGCACAGGATGTTACTGTGTTCGTGCCGGAAGTAGAGCCGCTCGCCACTTCTCAGCATGTGTCCGCTCTCGTACCCAGAAGTGAAGCCTTCCATCGATATCGAGAGAAGAATTACACCGCGAACTGCAAATACTGGTTCGAGAGACGCGATTATTCACAGTATCTGCAGTTTCAGAGCGACCTTCGCGGCGTGCAACTACGCAGCGAGTTCCAGGTCAGCAAGATAACGTCGAAGAAATCTAGGGCTGGATCGGATGCCGACCAGGTGCGGATCAAGCTGTGGTATGACGATCATGCACCTGAAAACGCTTTCTTGTCCTCTTTTACAGAGTTTTCTACTCGGAAGATCTTCGAATGGCCTTTACGCTGGTTTCAACCACCGCAGCAGGAAAGCAAAACCAGTGTGAGACTGGAGTTCATTATTCCATCCTCGCAAGTGGTAACTCCTGTTGCTCAGAGCCCTGATGGTAGTGTGTTTGCATGGTTTGGGCGGGCAACAGGCCATGTTCGGAGGTCTTCGTCAAACAGCCTGGTCAATGTCAGCAGTGCAGTTCCCAGCATCCGCTCTATGGTTACACATCAGCCAGCAGGCAACTACGCGCATAGCGACTGGCTGTCCAAGGTCAAATACCTACACCTCGAGTTCGCATCAGCACAGGACTGCCCAGTGTTCACCAAGGAAGTTATCAGATTGCAAACAGAGGTAAATCGCTCACAATTCGCGGCATCACCAGGTCCGTCGTCCGGGGTGAGCACATTACCGTCGTCGACCTACGAGTCGCTACTGGAGTCTCCGGAAATCACCCCTTTCATATCCGTAGGCTCGCCGATCACAACAGCGACCACGCCTGCTGTCGCAGTTGCGGGTCCATCAAGATCTTACACTGCGGACTCCAACAATTCCGCGAACTCTCCGATGATGCCATGCGCATCAATCTCCAGGCAGAACTCCTGGGATGCAGGACCATCCGCGCCATCAAATACAATTGACCTTTTCGGCTCTTCCATGCTATTCAATATATCACACGGCGAGCTGGGCCCACAAATTGCTACACCGGAAACCTATCTCGACCAGCGTGCGATTCCAAGCGGTGCCACACCTGGATGGTTGTTGGGTCTGAACGGATATTCTACCTAATGTCAGCATTGTCTGATCGGACAGCAATCATTTCGGAATTTGTGTCGATGAAGTCTACTTTCAACATTAATAATGTGCAATAGATCTTCTTAGAGTTGCAGCTTGGCATCAGTGGTACCAATCAAACATCAGCAAGTCGGAGTTTTGCACGCTTTTCTCGAAGATACATACCTTGTAAACCTGGAAGTCATAATGTATAATGTTCCTCTTGGTGATGGTGATGGGTAAGCAGGAATTTGGGTGCTAGATGCACTAGAAGGCTAAAACACCGCGTGTACGGACCCATCGCGTACACGCTTTACGCGTCTCTATAGCCTTACTTTAAACCTCTACTATTACATTAATATAGACTCAATTAAAGCCGCGTTAAAGGAGCTAAGGCTCGATAGTACTAAGTCTATTACTTCTATCGTACGAGCGTATAATATAGAGCGTTACACTTTATTACGACGGTTCTATAGACGTACTAAATCGATATAAGTAGGTTACTAAAATTAGTAGCTACTTACGCCTATATAAGAGAAGAAGCTTATAGTATATATTAACCGACTTACTAATAGAGGCCTCTCTCTAACTACTATAATAGTATATAATATAGCCTACGAGATAGGTAGTTAAGAGCCTAGTAAGAGCTAGTCCTAGAGGTTTTATATACGCTATAAGAGCTACCTTAATACTAGTTATCTTTAAGCTATTAATAGATAACGACTTAAGGCTAACTCTAAGGCCTCTTATAAGTAGTATTTTAACCTACTATAGTTAAAGATCGATTACTACGAGATTAAGAGCGATAATATCTATAATATAGACGAAAAGGACTTCTTAATTAGCTTCGGTAGTAAGGCTAGACGGATATTTACTAAAGTAGCCTTCTATAAACTAGCTAGAGCCTATTCTAACGGTAATAGAGAGTAGATAACTATACTCGCTACTATCTACGTAGACGGCTCTATACTACTACTAGCTATCGTCTTTACCGGTTAAAGTAGCTAACTTTAAGATAACTAGGTATAAGACTTAGAGCTAGACGACGACGTATTCTTTATAGCTTTACTAAATAGATAGACGAGTAATAAGATAGTACTTTACTAGATAAAAGAGGTCTTTAGCTAGAAGAAAAGGGATAAGGTACGACGTAACTAGTAACTACTAATTATAGACGGATACGGTAGCTATATAACTATAGAACTACTAGATTAGTACTAAGCTAATCGTATTATTATTATAGTCTATCTACCTTACTTAACGTACTAGTTATAGCTACTAGACGTCGGTTTATTCGCTCTACTAGCTATACGCTATAGCTAGTTACTTAATCGATATATCTAAGATAGCGGTAGTATTAGCTCCGTTATAAAGCGTAACTTCTACCGCCTATTTCGGCTTGCCTTCTACGAGGCCTTTACGTTTAAGAACGTACTATCCTCCTTTATAAAGATAGGTATCTTACCGTTAGATCTAGCTATTATTCTTAATAAAATAGCCTTAGCTAATAACTTACATCTAACGACTAAACCTTATTAGATAACGCTTTAGCTATAGTTAAATAATAAAAGAAGGTACGCTTTGTAAACGAGGTAAAGTAGAAGTATATAGTATAGTAGAATACCGCTATAAAGCTCGATAAGATCGTTAATAAGCTCTATAGCCTAGACGCTAAGAATAGCGTACTAAAGTACGAGATCAATAGCTATAGATAAGCGTTATTAGAAGCTAATAAGAAAAAGATACGCTCTAAGATACTTATTTAAGAATTAAGGTTAGAGATAGACTCTAAGGCTATTATATTTAGTCTAGCTCGTATATAGTTACTTCGAGATAAGTATAACGTAAGGGAGGCTATAAAGGAGGCTAAGAAGTTAGCTAAGTAGCTTATACGTAATAAGAAGAAGGTATAGTTACTTACTAAGGTAGCTAATATAGAAAAACGACGTATTAATCGTAAATAACTAGCTTAGAGCTAGAAGGTTAGCTAAGCTATAGAAGTACTACGGAAGGCGTACTAAAAGGACGCGAATAGAGCGACTAAATAACTCGCTACTTATAAGGGAGTAGTAAATAGGTAGTATCGATACGAGTAAGTAGTAGGTTTAAGTAGCTACGAATATCTAAGGAAGAGGAATTAGTCTAGGAGCGAAGCGCTTATATAACGCTAGGTAGAGCCTTAGCGCCTATATAAAAGGGGACTC